>JABAOF010007085.1_pt3 | contig 27152 bp, 26 predicted proteins | sample 7062171 | NCBI WGS metagenome assembly JABAOF01 (sample SAMN14538628, study PRJNA623070) | marine sediment metagenome | biome: marine biome [ENVO:00000428]; feature: marine pelagic biome [ENVO:01000023]; material: deep marine sediment [ENVO:00002113] | place: India: Gulf of Khambhat ...
AGCTGCAGGCCAGGGTGGCGGCATTGAAGGCGAAGAAGAGCAAGGAGATCCTCGACGAGCGGGTCAGGAAGATAGAGGAGAACCTGAAGGAGCGGGAGAAGACGGAGAAGCTGATAGAGGATATCCAGAAAAAGATAGCCGCTCTCAAGGTGTCAAGAGACAGCGGCGGAAAAGAGGCGCCGGGGGGAGAGAGGGAGAAAAAAGCCTACCGGAGGGGGGTGTCGGGGAGAGAGGCGCTCCTCATGTCCCCCGCGGTGAAAGCCTACCTCAATGCGCTGGACGAGACGGTGAGGAGCGCGTGGAATATCCCGCGGGCACTGCTGGACAACCGGGAGGACCTCATGGTCCAGCTCCGGATCACCATCGAGGAGGATGGCGGCGTCTCGTCGATAATCGTCGAAAGGCCGTCGGGAAAGAGGCTTTTCGACGAGTCGGTTCTCCGGGCAATCAACAAGGCCGCCCCCCTTCCCGTCCCACCCGAGCCTCTGCGGGAGGGCAAGGATTACTATGACGTCGGTTTCAGGTTCCACTACTTCCCGGAGAATCGTAATGAAGGATAGGGGGCGCGTCCGGGCACTGCCGGTCATCCCGGCGGTTTTCCTCGTCTTGCTTTTCACCCTTCTTTTTCCCGCCGTATCCCGCGGGATCATCTACATCGACATAAACTCCCCCTCGGGAATACGGATCCCGATCGCCGTCCCCGAACTGTACGCGGACAACGAGGCGGGGCGGGAACTCAAGCGCCAGATTGCTGAGGTCATCGCCACCGATCTCAAGATCTCCAATATCTTCAGCGTGGTCAATCCCGATGCGTACCTTGAAAGGATCACCGAACAAAGTTTCGAGGCGGCGGGGATATCCTTCTCCGACTGGAAGATGATCGGGGCCGACTCCCTCGTCGCGGGAAGGGTAAGCGCCAATGATGACAGGCTCTCGGCGGAGCTGCGCCTCTACGATGTCTCCACGGGGAAGATGCTTAGCGGCAAGCGGTACTCGGGCCCTTCCCGCCGATACGACATGATAGCCCACAAGTTTGCCAACGAGATCCTTTACCAGTACACGGGAGTCTACGGGGTGTTCGACACCGAGGTGGCATTTGCGGCGAAGAAAGGTGGCGGAAAGGAGATATTCATCGTTGACCTCTCCGGGAAAAAGCTGCGGCAGATCACGGGGAATGGCTCCATCAACATGTTTCCCCGGTGGTCGCCCGATGGATACAAGCTCGCCTACCTGTCCTACAGGAAGAAAAACCCCTACGTCTACCTGAGGAACTTTCTGTCCGGTTCGGACAGGCTCCTTTTCCGTTACGGCGGGTTCAAGTCTCCCGGCAGCTTTTCTCCCGACGGGTCCTCCCTTTTCCTCTCTATCAGCGTGAAGGGCAATGCCGACATATTCAAGTTTTTCCTTAAGGAGGAGGAGCTGACCAGGGTCGTGTCCAACCACAGCATCGATGTTTCCCCCTCCGTTTCGCCCGGCGAGGACATGATCGCCTTCGTTTCCGACAGGACGGGGTACCCCCAGATCTACGTGAAGGAGCTGCCCCGCGGCCCCGAAAGGAGGGTGTCCTTCGCGGGATATTACAGCACGTCACCGACCTGGTCCCCCGCCGGAGACCGGATAGCCTTCGCCTCCATGAACGAGGGAAAATTCTCCATTTACGCGGTAAAACCCGATGGTTCCGACCTGCGGCAGGTCGTCTCCGCCGACGGCAGCTGCGAGGATCCCTCCTTTTCCCCCGACGGCAGATATATTGTTTACATTTACCGGAAAAGCGGATATTCTGAGATGCGAATAATCAATGTGACCGGCTTTGGTGACCGGCTCCTTTTGAAGGGAATGGAAGATATGAGTTCTCCATCATGGTCTCCCAGGAGGTAGGGCAAAAGAAAACAGGGAGGTAGTATCTATGAGGGACAGGGTAAGGGTTTTCGGATTGTTGCTCTCACTTTTGCTGATCGCTGCATTGACCGTGTCGTGCGGCAAGAAAGCCACGGTGAAAGGGGAGGGTGAAGAGGTAACCGCTGAGGAAACGGAAAAACCGACAGAGATCAGGGAAGAGGTGGTTTCAATTCCGGAAAAGGTGACGGAGGAAACGGTTGTCGCAAAGGCTGAAGAGGAAGAAGTGACCGAGATTACCTTTGAAAATATCCAATTCGACTTTGACAAGTATTTCATACGGGAAGACGCTCGGCCGATCCTGGAAAAACTCGGATCCTTCATGACGGATAATCCCGACGTCAAGATCCTCATAGAGGGCCACTGCGACGAGAGGGGAACCAACGAGTACAACTTCGCCCTCGGTGAGCGGAGGTCCCAGGCGGCGATGGACTACCTCGTAAACCTGGCCATCGACGCCGGCCGCATAAAGACGATAAGCTACGGGGAGGAGAGGCCCCTTGATCCGGGACACAGCGAGGCAAGCTGGGCTCAGAACAGGAGAGCTCAATTTGTGATCCTGAAATAGCCGGGCAGGCGTAATGGTATCGAAACGGAAGGTATCCCTACTTGCCATAACTATATTCCCCTTCATGTTGGGGTGTGCCTCCTACATAAGCCCCGACCTCATTTACAAGCTCCAGGACGACGTGCGTGAGGTGAAGAAGGATGTGTCTGAGCTGAAAGGGGAGAAGGGCACCGAGGGTGGCGCCGCGGTGTCGGGCGATGCGGAGCTGCAGCTCCGGAAGGAAATAGCGAGCATCAAGGCCGATATGGAATCGCTGCGGGGAGAGATAAGCACGTTCCAGGGTTTCATCGACGAGACGAAGTACCAGATGAAGCAGGACCAGCTCATGGTGGAGGAGAAGTTACGGGAGAGCGAGAGAAGGCTTTTTGAGCTGGAAGGGAAGCTGGAGGCGTCGAGAGGCCCGGAAGCCGTGACGCAGGGAGGCGTGAGCCGCCCGCCGCAAACCGCCCCGCCCGCGGTGGTGGCGCCCCCGCGAAAAGAAAAGGAGCCGGTGGAGCAGGTATACATCCCGAAACGGGAAGCTCCCGTGCCGAGCAAAAGCGCCGTGAAGACCCCGGAAGACCTCTACGATTACGGGCTGGGCCTCATCAAGGCGAACAAGTTCGGCGAGGCGAGGAGATCCCTCGACGAGTTTGCCAATTCCTACCCGGATCACCGGCTCATGCCGAACGTCTACTACTGGAGGGGGGAAACGTTTTATGCCGAGAAGGATTTCGAATCGGCTGCCATAACCTTCCAGGAGGTGATAGACCGGTTTCCCGACTCTCCGAAAGCGCCGGACTCGCTCTACAAGCAGGGGCTCTGTTTTTTCAACATGCGCGATCCGATCAGCGCGCGGGCTGCCTTTAACCTTCTTTTGTCGAAGTATCCCGCCTCAAATGCAGCGGGCAAGGCAAAGATCAAGCTGAACGAGCTGGACGAAAAGGGAGGGTGATGGGCAAAAACTTCGTCCTCGACACCAACGTCCTGCTTCACGACCCCTATTCTCTTTTCAAGTTCCACGAAAATACCCTGGTTGTTCCCATCACCGTCATAGAAGAGCTGGACAAGTTCAAAAAAGACCTGAACATGGTGGGGAGGAATGCGCGGGTCGCCCTGAGAATCATCGACTCCTTCCGCAGCGCGGGGTCCCTGGCAGAAGGAGTCCGGATAGAGTCCAACGGGGGATCCATAAAGGTGGTTTTCGACGGGGAAGGCGAGAGCCTGATCCCGAAGGAGCTGCGGGGGAGCAAGGAAGACAACGAGATCCTGGCCGTTGCCCTCGGCGTCCGCGAGAGGGAGAAAAGCGTCCCCGTGATCCTCGTGTCGAAGGACACGAACCTGCGGATCAAAGCCGATGCCCTGGGCATAAAGGCGGAGGACTTCGAGAGTGACCGGGTAGGGAGCGTCGAGGAGCTCTACGATGGCTTCGTCGAGGTCTTTGTTCCGAAGGATAAGATCGATGCCCTCTACCGAAATTCATCCCTCAGTTTTCCCGACCTGGAGCTCTACCCGAACCAGTGCGTCCTGCTGAAGGAGCAGGCTACGGGGGCTTCCGCCCTCGGCATATTCGACAGGAAAGAGGGCGTTGTCAAGCTGGTTCCCCCGCTCAAAGAGGGCGTCTGGGGGATCAAGCCCCGCAACAAGGAGCAGCACTTCGCCCTGGCCCTCTTGCTGGACGACTCGATCAAGCTCGTTACCCTTCCGGGCAAAGCGGGGACGGGGAAGACGCTGATCGCCCTGGCCGCGGGGCTGAGGGCGGTTTCCGACGAACGGGCTTACAGCCGCCTCCTCGTTTCACGGCCCGTCTTTCCCCTGGGCAGGGACATCGGGTTTCTCCCGGGCGACGTGGAGGAGAAGCTCAAGCCCTGGATGCAGCCCATTTTCGACAACATCGAGTACCTTTTCGGCATGGACAGGCCCCGGAAGAGGCAGGGCATCCGGGGGTACCAGGAGCTGATCAATCTCGGGATCCTGGAGATCGAGCCCCTCACCTACATAAGGGGGCGCTCCATCCCCAACCAGTACATCATCATCGACGAGGCGCAGAACCTGACGCCCCACGAAGTCAAGACCATCCTCACGCGGGCCGGCGAAAACACCAAGGTGGTCCTCACCGGAGACCCCTACCAGATAGACAACCCCTTCATCGATTCGGCGAGCAACGGCCTCTCCCACGTTGTCGAAAAATTCAAGGACGAGCCCCTGGCGGGTACTATAATGTTGGTCAAGGGCGAGCGCTCCAAGCTCGCTGAGCTCGCCTCCAACATCCTGTAACGGGAAACCATGCGTGTCCTGGGAATCGAATCTTCATGTGACGAGACCGCCCTGGCGGTTGTGGACTCTTCCGGACGGATCCTGTCGTCGACCGTTTTTTCCCAGGTCGACCTCCACGCCGTCTTCGGGGGCGTCGTCCCCGAGATAGCTTCCCGGGAGCACCTGAAATCCATCAACCCCCTCTACCGCTTCGCCATGGAAAAGGCCGGGGTCACCCTCGAGGATATCGACGTGATCGCCGTGACCGCGGGGCCGGGGCTCATCGGCTCCCTTCTGGTCGGTCTCTGCATGGCCAAGTCGCTCTCCTATTTCTCCGGCACCCCCCTTGTCGGCGTCGACCACGTAAAGGCCCATATCTTCTCCGTCTTCCTTGAGGAGCAGGTCCCCTTCCCCTTCGTGGCCCTGGTGGTCTCGGGAGGCCACACCGTCCTTTTCCGGGTGAACGACGTCGTCGATATCGTCACCCTCGGGCACACCCGCGACGACGCAGCGGGAGAGGCGTTCGACAAGGTGGCGAAGTTTCTGGGCCTGGGATACCCGGGCGGCGAGGCCATCGACAGGCGCGCCGGGGAAGGCGACCCGCGGTTCGTCGATTTCCCCCGGGCGATGCTCAAGGAGAAGAACTTCGACTTCTCCTTCAGCGGCCTGAAGACTTCCGTCGTCACCTACGTAAAGCGGGTGGGGCACGACTTCGCGCGGGACCATGTGGGGCACGTATGCGCCTCCTTCCAGGAGGCGATCGTCGACGTCCTGGTGGAGAAATCGCTGGCCGCGGCGGTATCGAATGGCATCGATGATCTCGCCATCACGGGGGGGGTCGCAGCCAACTCGAGGCTCAGGGCAAAGCTCGCAGAGAGGGCACGGCAGGAGGGTGTCAGGGTGCACGTTCCCGCCGTCACCTACTGCACCGACAACGCGATGATGATCGCCTACCTGGGTGGCAGGATGTTCGAGAGGGGTATCGTGTCGGATCTTACCCTGAACGCCTATGCCAACATACGGTACTGACGTGGAGCATCCGTCGAAAGTTCTCGCATCCCTTAACTTCAGGCCGCGCAAGGAGCGGGGCCAGAGTTTTCTGGCAGACGGGAATGTTGCCAGGAAGATTGTGGAGCAGGTGCGGCCGGACGGTGAGTTCATCGTCGAGGTGGGCCCGGGGCTCGGCGCGCTCACCTTCCTTCTGGAGGGGAGGGCGAGGGCGATCAGGGCGGTGGAAATAGACCAGACCCTTGCCGGGTACCTGAGGGGGGAGATAGGGGAGGCGGGGGTCGAGGTAATCGTGGCCGATTTTCTGAAGCTGAAAGAGGAAGTCTTCGCCTCCTGGCGCAGGGAAGCCTCCGGGGGGGTAAAGGTGGTGGGTAACCTGCCCTACAGCATCTCGGGGCCCCTGGTGTTTCGCTTCGTGGAGCTGCGAGACTACCTGTCGTCGTGCCACGTGATGCTCCAGAAGGAGGTTGCCCGCCGGCTGGCAAGCTCTCCGGGGGGAAAGGAGTACGGTTCGTCGTCGGTCATCCTGCAGGCCGTCGCGGGAGTGAAGGTCCTGTTTTCCGTTTCCCGGAACTGCTTCTATCCCGTCCCCGAGGTCGACTCATCCTTCCTGGAGATCGACTTTTCAGCAGGCGGGGAGTGGGAAATACGCGATTTCCGGGTTTTTTCCGGCCTGGTGAACGCGGCCTTCTCCGGGAGGAGGAAGGTCATTCGCAATGCCCTTGGGCCGCATCTTGCCTCGCTCGGGGTCAGGGGCAGGGATCGGGTCGAAAGGCTCCTCGAGGAAGCCCGGATATCCCCCGGGGACAGGCCTGAGCGGGTCGCCGTGGAAAACTTCGTTACCCTGGCAAACCTGATAGCGTAGTTCGCGCTGTTGGGAAACGCTCTCGATTGGGGGGTCCAATTACCCCATCGATGATGGGGGCCGGAAATCGGGCATGGCGGGGCTGATTTTTCTGTTTACAAGGAAAAGGATAGATTCTACAATCAACACACGTCACCCGATGTCGGACTTCAGTTACATCGCATGAAAAGAGGACACGAGGCGAAAACCATATCTCCCACGCACCCCCGCTATATTGCCGTCGAGGGGGCTATCGGGGTGGGGAAAACGTCCCTCGCCCGCTTTCTGGCAGACGTTTTCAAGGGGAAACTCATCCTCGAAGAGGTCGAGAAGAACCCGTTTCTCGAAAGATTTTACGAGGATAGGGAGAAATATGCCTTCCAGGCGCAGATTTTTTTTCTCCTCTCCCGGTACCGGCAGATGCGGGAGCTCATGCAGGGGAGCCTCTTCGAGCAGTTTGTGGTGAGCGACTATATCCTGCAGAAGGACAAGATTTTCGCCTACATCAACCTGGAAGACGACGAGCTGCAGCTCTACGAGGCCCTCTACCGGCTTCTCGGGGGAAACATCCCGAAGCCCGACCTGGTGATCTACCTGCAGGCGAAACCCGAGATCCTCATGCAGCGCATCAGGAAACGGAACCAGGAGTACGAGAGAAACATTTCTCTTGACTATTTGAGGACTTTGAGTGAAGCTTATAATGAATTCTTTTTCCATTACGTCGACACGCCGCTCCTGGTGGTAAACACGTCGGAGATCGATTTCGTGGAGTCTCCGCGGGACCTGGAGCATTTGATCAAAGAGATAAAGAGTATCAAAAAGGGGGTTCAACACTACATACCGCTTGGATCCAGATAGTTTGGACCGAGACGGAAGGAAGACATAGAGGAAAGATCCGGAGCGCGGGTTACATCGCGTCTCTTTCCGATAAAAGCCTTCCTTCTGGAAGGTTTTTTTTTGTTGTCACGGTGGCAGATGAAGAAAGTAACGGTAATCGATATCAGGAAGATGAAGGCAGAGGGACGGCGGATTGTCATGATCACCGCCTACGACTACCCCTTCGCCCGGATATTCGATCCCATCGTGGACATAATCCTCGTGGGAGACTCCCTCGGCACCGTCCTCTACGGGCATGAGACGACCCTTCCCGTCACGATGGATGATATGGTCCGGCACACGCGCGCGGCGGCTGCGGGGAGTGAGAGGACGCTCCTGGTATCGGACATGCCCTTCATGAGCTTTCAGATATCCACGGAGGGTGCCGTCGAAAATGCCTGCCGTCTCGTGAAGGAGGCGGGGGCGGAGGCGGTCAAGCTGGAAGGCGGGGTTTCCGTTTTTGAGATAATACGCCGGCTTACCTCCTTCGACGTCCCCGTCATGGGGCACATCGGCCTGACGCCCCAGTCTGTTCACCGGATGGGCGGTTACCGGATTCAGGGCAGGGAGAAGGAGGCCAGGCTCAGGCTCCTGGATGATGCAAGGGCCGTGGAGGAGGCGGGGGCCTTTTCCATCGTCCTGGAAGGGATCCCGGCCGAGCTGGCAGAGGAGATCACCGGCGATCTCTCCATACCGACGATCGGTATCGGCGCGGGCGCCGGCTGCGACGGACAGGTGCTCGTGATGCACGATATACTCGGGCTCTTCCAGGATTTCAGGCCGAAATTCGTAAAGCGCTACGCCGATCTCGTGCCCGTCATCGAGGGCGCGGTCCGGGAGTTTGCCAATGAGGTCCGCAGGGGGGACTTCCCCGGCAGGGAGCACACATTCTACCTCGCGGAGAAGTGATGGAGATCATACGGGACGCGAAGGAGATGCAACGCGCTGCAGACACCCTGCGAGCCGCGGGGAAAAGGATCGGTTTCGTCCCCACCATGGGGTACCTTCACGAGGCGCACGTGAGCCTCGTTCGGAAGATGCGGGACCGCTGCGACGCCGTGGTCGTTTCCATATTCGTCAACCCCACCCAGTTCGGGCCGGGGGAGGATTTCGAACGGTACCCGAGAAACGAGGAGGGGGACAGGGAAAAGCTCGAGGGGGAAGGCGTCGACATCCTCTTCGTTCCCGAAGCGAGCCAGGTCTATCCGCCGGGATATCAGACCTACGTCGACGTGACGGAGGTGTCCAGGGGCCTGTGCGGTGACTTCAGGCCCGGCCACTTCCGCGGGGTGGCGACCGTGGTGGCGAAGCTTTTCAACGTGGTGAAGCCCCACGAGGCGATCCTGGGAGAAAAGGACTACCAGCAGCTGCTCGTGATAAAGAAGATGGTCGAGGATCTCCAGTTCGACGTGGATATCGTTCCCGGCGAGCTGGTGCGGGAGGAGGACGGCATCGCCATGAGTTCCCGCAACGTCTACCTTTCCCCGGAGGAGAGGGAACGGGCCGGGGTCCTCTACCGCTCCCTGAAGCGGGGAAGGGAGATCTACGAGGCCGGGGAGCGGGACGCCTCCCGGATTCAGGAGGCGGTCCGTGACGCGATCGTCAGCGAGGGGGCCGTTGAACTCCAGTACGTCGAGGTCAGGCACGCCGAAACGCTGGAGAAAACAGACGAGATAAGGGGGCCCGCCGTTATCGCCGTTGCGGCGGTGGTCGGCCCGTCAAGGTTAATCGACAATATCATCATCGGGAGGTGAAGAAAGTGAAGAGAATCATGCTCAAGTCTAAGATCCACCGGGCTACGGTGACGGATGCCGACCTGCACTACGAGGGAAGCATAACGGTTGATGCAGATCTCATGGATGCGGCCAGGCTCGTCGAGTTCGAGCAGGTCGACATCTACAACATCAGCAACGGAAACAGGTTTTCCACCTACGTGATAGGCGGTGAGCGGGGCAAAGGCGATATATGCCTGAACGGGGCCGCTGCGAGGCTGGTCTCCCGCGAGGACCTCATCATAATCTGCTCCTATTCCGTGTATGACGAAGAAGAGGTGGCTGAACACAGGCCGGCCCTCATATACGTGGATGAAAAGAACAAGATAAAGGAGCTGAGCGTGGCGCATGGCTAAGGGCTCACTTTTTCTCTCTTCTATCCTTTTAGCCTCCGCGGGAAAGATCTATTCCCCCGGAGGCCTTCTTGTATCCGGGGGGAAGGTCGTCTATGCGGGGGAGAAGCAGACGGCATCCCTTTTCGCCCCCGCGGGGGCAGACAGGGTGGAATTGCCGGGCACGGTCATCTTTCCCGGTTTCGTCAATGCCCACACCCATCTCACGATCCCCGAGCTGAAGTGGCGGGCCGGGGGCGATGGGAAAGACTTCGTGGGGTGGCTGCTGGAGGTGATGCGCTACCGGGGTGAATCGGGGGAGGACGACATCAGGGAGTGCGTCCGGGAATCGCTCCGCCAGTCGATCGAGAGCGGGATCACCCTTGCCGGAGAGGTTACCGGCGGAGGGCTCGCGCCGTACGAGGGCGCAAAGATCCGGCTTCGGGTCTACTTCGAACTGCTCGGCATGACGGAGGAGAGGTGGAGGGAGACGAAGAACCACATCGAGACCTGTTTTGATACCATCGGTGGTGACGGAGAGCTTTTGCGGCCGGGGATATCCCCCCACTCCCTCTACACCTGCAGCCGGGCGGCGCTCTCGTGGGCCGGGGCGTTTGGCAGGGAAAGAAACGCACCTCTCCAGATACACTTCGCCGAGTCCGCTCCCGAGATGGAATTCCTGCAAACCGGCGGCGGGGAAATCAAGGAGCGGATCTATGCCGCCCTTGCCATCAGCGACGGTGGGTTCTCCGGGTATGGGGACGGCTACACGGACACGCTCACGGAATCCATCCCACCCGGGGGAGGCCTGGTCCACGGGACGCTGCTGTCGGGGGACCAGATCCACTCCCTGGGAAACGCCGGGTATCGCTTTGTTCTCTGCCTTCGGTCGAACCGCTACCTGACCGGTGCCGTGCCGCGGGTCGAGGACGTCGTCGATGGCGGGCACCCCTTCGGTATCGGCACCGACAGCAGGGGCAGCTGCGGCAGGATCGACATGTTCGAGGAGATGCGCTGCTTGGCCGACGCCTATCACGGCTCCATGCGGGCGGGGGAGTTCTACGGGCGCCTCTTTGACGGCGCGACGGAGGGCGGGGCGAAGATCGTGGGTTTCAACGACCTCTGCGGCTCCCTGGAGGAGGGCAGGATGGCCGATTTCTGCGCCCTCGAGATCTCACCCGATAAGGACAGGGTCCTGTCCCGCATCATCGAACAGGGTGAGGGGAGGGACCTCGTCGACGTCTTCGTCTCGGGCGAGTCGGTGATCGGCTATTGAATTTTCCCGGCCCCGCCTATACTCTTTGCATATGGAAAAGATACGGACCATAGCGACGAACCGCCGTGCCTCGCGCGACTACGAGATTTCCGAGAGATTCGAGGCCGGGATCGCCCTTGAAGGGAGCGAGGTGAAGTCCATCCGGCAGGGGATGGTGAACATAAAGGATAGCTTTGCCCGGGTACGGGATGGGGAGGTGTTCGTGTTCAACATGCACATCAGCCCGTACAGCCATGCAGACAGGCGCTTTATCGATCCCGAGCGGACCAGGAAGCTGCTCATGAGAAAGCGGGAGATCAGCTACCTGTTCGGGAAGACACGGGAGAAAGGGCTTACCCTCATACCCCTGAAGGTGTATATCAGGGGCAGATACGTGAAGCTGGAGCTCGGTCTTGCCCGGGGAAAGAAGGTGTATGACAAGCGGGACGATGTGAAGACCCGCGAGGCGAGAAGGGAGATCGACCGGGCGATCAAGAAAAAGCTCAAATGAGGGAAGAGCGGGAAGAGCGGCTGTGAGGTGGGCCGTTTCTGCTTTTTGCAAAAGACCGGGGGGCCGTCACGGGGGGATTGTCCCCGGTTCGGCCCCCCGAAGATTCTCTCCCCGTCGCGGGGCCTATTCGCGGAACGCGAAGACCGCGTCTGCGATGAAGCACGGCGGGATGCCGGAGTCGTAGGCGCCAAGGAGAGTTACCCCGTCCCCAATCTGCAGATCTTCGAAGTGTCCTGCCTGGTTTATCGAAAACCCGGACTCGTCCTGAATCGTCGTTACAACCTGAGCGTCTTCGGTTACTGTAACGCAGGCAATGCCGGTGTCGGTTGCAAGGAAGGTCATCTCGCTCGTGATTGTGCTGCCCGATATGACGCCGCTGAGCGTCTCGGGTGATGTGCTGTCCCCGATGAGTATGGCCTCGGCGCTCAGAAGCAAAGAGTTAGTGGGGTCGAAGATCCCGTATACCGTTGCGAAGGTGCCCCCGGTTATGGATAACGAGGCCAGGAACTGGCCCGATTTCGAAAATATCCCCGTCTCGTCCCAGACCTGAACGGTGGCGATCCCGGTGTCGTCCGCCTGGCCCAGCAAAGAGGTTTCGAGGGGAAACTCTCCGGCAGAAAGCGCCGAGCGGATGATCCCGTCAGCCCTGCTGAGGGTGCCCCTGCCCACGACGAAAGCGTCGAGCGCAAGGGGCGGGGAGCTTTCCTGCGCGCCGAGGGTGCCGCCGTCGCCCACGTGGACCTTTCCGAAGAGGGTCACGAAATCCCCCTCGCTGATATCTTCGTACCCGGCAGGCGAGCCCTCGTCATCGAAGAACGTGGAGCTCGCGATTCGTACGTCCACGCATTTGCTCAGGTCATCCACCGGGGACGCTGTGGATGCCGTGCCGAGAGACTCGATCTCGCAGAGGGTAAACCCCTCGTCTTCCCGGTTCGTGACCACGCCGGAGGCCCGGATGATTTTTCCCTCCCCGAATTCGTCCACGATATTCACGAACACCACGGGGCGAAAGAGGTACATGCTGCTTCCCGTCTCGACGACGTGAATGGAATTGTGCGCGTCGAAGTCGACCTCGACGACCAGGGTCTGGCCGGGGTCGACGAAAAAGGTCATCCGCGGGTTCAGGTCTATCTTGCCGTTTGCCAGAAGTTTCTCAACGATAATGCTCTCCCCGTTAACCAGTTCTATTTCGGTTACGTGCAGGCGTATCTTGCTGTACGGGCCAGCAAGGATTCCCGATTCCAGAAAGATGAGGGATGACTCGTTTTCAAGATCCAGAAGGTCCACCCGTATCTCTTTCTCCGTTTTATCGAACAGGGTCACCTTGCTGCTTTCGGAGATAAGCTCTATCTTTTCGATGGTTACCCAGATGTTGTCGAAATCTCCTGTCGGCCTGTCTGTCAGAAGGATTGCAACGCTTCCCGTTTCACCCCCTGGCCCATCCTTTCCCGATTGGCAGGCAAGGAGCCCGGTGACAATGATGGTTGCCACGATAAAGAGAGATGCGTATCGGTTTTTCATCTTCTTCCCCTCCGCGTGTGGGTCACCCCTTAAGTCGGGCCGGCATCCCAGACTCTATTAACATAGGAGTTTTTCCGATCATAATCGATGAAAAGTATATCAACAGTATACATGCAACTTGGATGCCACAGGGAGGATTTTAGGGGAACCATCCCCCGATGTGAAATTTCGATCCGGGAGGGGGCAGCCCTGTGGGCCGTGATTTCTGTAAAAAAGTCAAGAAAAGCACCTATTTTTAACCAAACGGCAGTTTGTCGATGAGCGAAGCTGGGATAGCGGTGCGGTTCGACCCGGCAAAGAAATGCCAGGCGCTGTCAAGCAGCTATCCGGCGCTTCGTAAGAAACGTCACGCGGCAGGTGAAAAATCTGTAAGAACTTTCAACCCCCTTTCAAATTCGTAATTACCCCCTCCCAAACCACTTTTGCTCTGACACCTTCCCCCTTTGCTCTGACACCACCTTAAGCATATGATATTAAACGATTTATTTTGTCTTCCTTGCTTCCGGTTTCGGCGGGTTTCTCCTCGTAAGGGTTCATATCGCGGGAGAGGAGGAAAAAATTTCTTTCCATCGGGGCCCCCACTTATTATGATGGGATACCTTTCCGAATTCGTCTCTGGGGGGTCATTTGTTTGATTTTGTCCTGGCGGTCTCTCCGGTCGTCTTCATCAGTCTCCTCATTCTCCTGTTCAGGGCGGGGGTGATCGTAACGGGGGCGGCGGGCCTCCTCTATACGTCCGCAGTCGTCTATTTTGCCTTCCACACCCCTCTCTCCGTGATAGCCCTTTCCGTTGTCGATGGGGTCGTAACGACCATGCCGGTTATTCTGGTGGTCTGGGCGGGGATCCTGCTTGCCGATGTGCTCATCGGCACGGGCGCCCTGAAAAGGGTGGGCGACTATCTCTGCGGCCGGGTCGAGAACAAGCCCGGCAAGGCGTTGATCCTCTCTTTTGGCCTCGGCAACGTGTTCGAAGGCATGGGCATCGTGGCCGAACCCCTTACCGCCCCCCTTTTTTACGCCGAAGGGTTCCACCCTGAAGAGTCGGCGGCATTGTCGATCCTGGGGTACTCCGGGCTTTTGACCCTCGAGTTTGCTGGTATCATCATGATGGTTCTCTCCCTGGCTTCGGGGATCAAGGTCGCCTCCCTCCTCATGCCGGTGGCGGTATTTTCCGTCATCGCTATCTTTTTCCTCTCCTTTCTTTTGCCCTTCGTCGTCTCATCTCACCCGTGGACAGGGGCTGACTACGCCCTCCTCGTCCTGTCGGCGCTCGCGCTGGGGGGAGCCGTTCTTTTCTCCGTGAGATTTCTCACCTTTGCCGTCTCCGGCGTGGTGGGTGGCGCGGTAGCGATTGCAGCGGTGTACATCGCCGGGAGAGCGGGGATGTGCGGGGAAAGGGGTGTTGTCAAAGAAAGGGTCAGGCCGCGCTACCAGGATGTCATCCCGTACGGCATCATCGTGCTTCTCTATCTTATAGCCAACCACGTTCCTGTCCTGAAGGAGTTTCTCGAGGGGGTCTTCTCCCTAAACGTCGAAATAATCAGCGCTCACCCGGTCACCTTCAGGCCGCTTCAGGACATATACACCTTCCTGTTTCTCGCAGGGTACGTAGCGGTGAAGGCAAACGGGGGAAATGCGGGGCGTTTCGGGAAAATTTTTCGAGACAACTTCCCGAAAAGCGTGAGAGCGGCGGTTGCCATGGCCCTTTTCGGCGCCATGGGCCAGGTCATTTCCTTTTCCGGCTTTGACCCCTCCTTTTCGAAGCTTTCACCATCGGGGAATCTCGCCACGGTAATCGCCGAGGGGCTCCATGCCGTTACGGGAATATATTATCTTTTCTTCGTTCCCTTCCTCGGATGGGCGGGCACCCTCCTCACCGGTTACGGTGTCGCTTCGATCATGCTCTTTGCTAAATTACAGGTAAACATAGGAAATCTTCTCGGCGTGGATCCCGCCCTTTTGGCCTCCGTTCTCGCCGTGGGTGCGGGCGTTGGAAGTATCTCGAGCCCCTTCAAGGTCGCCATAGCCACGCCCCTTTGCAACGGCATCGGAAAGGAGCCCGACGTTTTGCGAAAGACCATACCGGCGGGAATCGGGGTCAGCCTGCTTCTCGGCTGCATCCTGTTTCTCTGGGCTCTCTTCGTCCTGACTTAAGGGGGGGTATCAGGGGTGGGAGGCCGGTCCGCTCTCGATGCCGAACATCATGGTTATCCCAACGGCCACCTGAAAATCCCCCGATTCTTCCGAGAGCCCCAGCGCTCCCCCCGCATCGACGAGGAACTTTTTCCAGCTGAAGGCGATTCCTCCCCGGATGAAGCGGCGGTCATTCGTTCTCCTGCTGGTCTCCGCCCCTTCTAACCCCAGAGATGCCGATACGGATTCCCTTATCGGGTAGATGAGCCCTGCTCTGTACTCAAATAGATCGTCCTGCGTGTTTCTCGCAGACGGGTCTCCCAGAATTGCAAAGTCGGCGTTGATCAGGAGCGTGGCAGGCCCGATTGTCCGGGAAGCTGCGATTCCCAGGAACAGGTCCGTCTCGTCTGTTCCGAACTCTTCCTCGTTGCTGGCGTTGGGAAGTTTCATCGCCAGGGTGAAGGCAAAGTCGGGGAATATCTTGCGCACCCTGAGAAACTTGAAGACGGCCGTTATCTTGAGGTCTCCCGATCCGTAGTCCTGCGTCTTGTCGTTCTGGTTTATAAGAAGAAGGGGGTATTGGAGGAGCAGTTCCACGTTGTGAGACAGGCCGACGGCCATGTTGAAACTCGGGAGTTCATAGACGCGCCTGTCCTTGTTCTCGGTCTGGAAGAGAAGCAGTTCCCCCTTGTTGTAACTGGCTCCCAGCCTGAGATGGTATTCTCCCGATGGCGTGATTACCGGAGAAATGCTCTTCAGGGGAAATTGCAAATCCGCCTTCGCGGGGGTTCCGCTTGCAAGGAGAGTAAAGACCGTGGCGATGATAGCGGCAAGCCACGTCGGATATTTCATCATCGGTATCCCCTCCTCTCGCATCGATCCTGCTTTTTCGCCCGATGTGCGCCCTCTTTACCCGGAAAAATTATAACTACCTGAATATAGGAAAAATTGTTTGCTCTGTCACCCCTTATTATTCACGGATGGCGGGTTGTGGCCATCTTCCCGGGAGTGAATTGTGGCCCGGAACCTCGCTTGTCTGTTTCGGTTAAATGATTGGAAAACAACAAAAGGAAGGCGCTTTTGGCGTCCTTTTCCCACTGCCGGAAGCGGTTTCAGCTGTTCCCTGTGAAAGGGAACGGGGATTGTTTTATCGCCGCCGTATAAGGAAAAACGTTATACGTGGGGGGTTACAGCACATCCTCGAGCACTTCGGGGGAGAGGACCCTGATCCTGTTCCGCTGTACCTCGATCACGTTTTTTTCCGACAGCCTCTTGAGCATCCTCGAGAAGGTCTCGGGAACGGCGTTGATCTGTGCCGCGATCACTGCCTTGTCCACATCGAGCTCTATCACCGCGTCTTTTTCGATGTCGGCGCCCGTCCTCTCCAGGCGGGTTTTCAGGAACCGGAGAAACCGCGTCTCGACATCTTTCAGCGAGAGGTCTTCCACGAGGTCCACCATCCTCCTCAACCAGGCCGCCATGGAGGAGAGCATCCGGATCGCGATGTCGGGCTTTTCCGCCAGCATGTTCATGAACTCTTTCTTCGGGATAAAAACGAGCAGGGAGTCCTCGATGGTTTTGGCAAATGCCGGGTATGTCCCGCCGCTGAAAACGGACGCTTCCGCGAAGGTCTGCCCTGGCTCCACGATGTGAATGACCTGCTCCTTTCCTTCTGCGGAGACCTTGAATACGATGACTTTTCCCGAGACGAGAAGGTAGAAGCCCTCTGCGTTATCCCCCTCGTTGAACAGCACGGACTTTCGGGAAAACCTGCTTTGGCGGCAGAACCGGGCGATCTCCGCGAGGGCATCGTCGGGAAGGTTTTGGAAAAGGAAGTTTTTCTTGAGTGCCGCTGTAAGGTCCATGCTCTATTATCTAACACAAAAGCAGATACCCTACCACAGAAGATGCACGTTGCCGATCCGGACGTTTGCAAGGCCTGCATCGAGGGCGGCTCTCTGTGCGTCGCTGGCCGCCTGCCGTGTCGTCCTGGGGAGGTCTTTCATCATGTGCCGGGGATAGAAGCCGAGGAGAGAATAGGGGATCTGCGCGTCCAGGGAGGCGATAAAACGAGCAATTTTAGCCACTTCCCCGTGGTCCACGTATCCCGGTACCAGGAGGGTGGATGCTACGACGGGGGGAGGTTCGGGACGCTTTTCGATGAAGGCGCAAGCGGCCTCGAATGCTTTAAAGGACGCGGCGCTTTCCTGCCCCGTGAGCTTGCGGAAGAGGTTTTCCGAGTAAGCCTTCAGGTCGAACTTGATGCAGCCCCCCGAGTCGACGATCAGGTCCATCGCGCGGCGAAGCAGGGGGATGTTCATGCACCCGTTGGTCTCCAGGCAGATCCTCAGTATGGAGCCCTTTTTCCTGTCCCGCGACTTTTCCGATGCGCTTATCACGAAGGGCATCTGCGTCGAGGGGTCTCCTCCGAAAAAGCAGATGCAGGCCGTATCGTTGCCGACGAGGGAGGGGAGGTGGTCCGCGGTGTGGGCGGGCCTCCTTTGCTGGGATAGCGCTTTATACGAGGAGTTCTGACAGAAGAGGCAGTTGAAGGAGCAGGAGCCCATGAATACCGCCAGGTTTTTATAGCCGTACTCGGGGCCGTCGCGGTAGGCGAACTGTGGGTACCCCGCGCCCGTTCCCCCCGGGCAGACCCAGTCTGCCACGCAGTTCGTGGGCAGGGGGTCGAAGTACCAGTCGTAAATGCCCGTCAGGGGACTTCCTGCAGCGTGGAAGATTTTTCCCCCCCTGTTTTCCCGTATCCCGCAGAACCCCCTTTGCCCTTCGGCGATGGTGCATTCCGAGCCGCAGAGCCTGCAGGAGATGCCGTCAGCGTTGTCGGGAACGGGGAAGGGGAGCCCGAAGGGCCTGCGCGAACTTTCATGGTATCTCAGGTTCTGCTCCGACGGGGAAGCGTTCTTGACGGCACAGGCGGGACATTCACCGATGGCGTCTGATAGGTAATCGGGTTTTTCTCCGCACTTGGGACAGTAAATCATCTCGCCGTCCTAGATGGGTTACCTAAGATTATACCCCATTCTCACTCGTGCCCGCAGAACGCAGCTGTGCGTTTCCGATATTTTTGACCTAAAGTGCCCGGATATGTGTTATATTTTTCTGATAAAAAAAGAAGGGGTGGTATATGGGGCATTTTTCGATAAGCGTTATCGGGAAGGACAGGCCCGGGATAGTGGCGTCGGTGAGCGAAGTCCTCTACAAGCTCGGATGCAACCTGGAGGATTCATCCTGTTCGATACTCGGCGGCCAGTTCGCCATGATTGTCATTTTCTGGCACGATGAGTACACCACGACCGATGAATTCGTAAAAGCGTTCCAGCCGCTCATCAAAGCGGGGCTTACCATAACCGTCAACACGGTGAAGGAAGGTGACATATCCCATGAGAAGGGCTTTACCGGCAAACCGTTCATCCTTTCCGTGTACGGTGCCGATCGGCCGGGAATCGTCTACCGGGTATCCAGCGAGCTCGCTCAGAGAAAAGTCAATATCACGGACTTGAACACCCAGCTCGTGGGGACGAAGGAGCGGCCCATATACGTGATGCTTCTTGAGATAGACATACCCGATAGCGTGGACATGGAAGAGTTTCAGGGGGTCCTCGAGGAGGTGAAGAAGGATTTGAACGTCAACGTAACGCTCAAGCCGATAGAGACTATGGAACTGTGAAAACCATGGCGATTCGTGAAATCCTAGAGTACCCCGATCCCCGGCTGAAGGAGATTTCGGAGCCCGTCGACTGGGTTTCAGATGAGATCAGGTCCGTTGTGGAGGACCTGATCGAGACGATGCGTGCTTCCCCCGGTTGCGTCGGCATGGCTGCACCCCAGATCGGTGAGCTGAAAAGGATCATCGTCTTCGACGTGGCAAACCACCGGAAGGTCAACAGCCACCACGGACTCACCGTGCTGATAAATCCCAACATCCTTGCCAGCAGGGGCAAGCAGGTGTGCAGGGAAGGGTGCCTGAGCGTTCCCGACTTCACGGGGAACGTGGAGCGGCCCATCTGGATTCTCGTGGAGGGGCTCGACCGGTACGGCAACACCGATGTCATCGAGGCGGAAGGGTTCGAAGCCGTGGTCATCCAGCACGAGATGGATCACCTCGATGGTGTCCTCTTTTTGGACAGGATCACATCTGTCAAGGGGGAGCTGTTCAGGAGAAAAAGCTACAGGTAGCTTGCGAGGCACGAGGCTTTTCATTTTCACCCATCCCGGATGAGATTTCTGATTCCTTATATATACCGGATATATACCGGCAGTGATCGCTTGGACAGTTTTTAACGCCGGGCTTTCCATTATTAAGGGCGCGGGCACGGAAGCTGCGTTCACCGGGAAGCCCTTGACGGGGAAAGGAGGGGGAAAATGGAGAAGATCGGTCATTTCATCAACGGGGAGCTGGTACCGCCCGCCTCGGGGCGCTACTTCGATACGGTAAACCCTTTCACGGGCAAGGTGATCGCCGAGGTCGCGCGGGGTGACAGGGAGGATATCGAGAGCGCCGTCGTAGCTGCCCGGAGCTGTTTCGATTCCGGTGAATGGCAGAAGCTGAGCGGATTTCGCAGGGGGGAGCTGCTCTACGACCTGGCTGCCTCCGTGAAGAGAGAGTCCGAGCGGCTCGCCACGCTGGAGACGACCGATAACGGCAAGCCTCGGAAAGAGGCGCTGCTCGTCGACCTTCGCAGCGCTGCAGAGTATTTCCGGTTCTTTGCCGGTATCGCCGGAAAGATGCGGGGCAGCACCATCGAGGTGCCCGGACGCTTTTTCAACTACAACCAGGTCGAGCCCCTGGGGGTGTGCGGTGCCATCATTCCCTGGAACTTCCCCCTGCTGATGGCGGCGTGGAAGATAGCCCCGGCGATCGCCGCGGGCAACACCATCGTGTTGAAGCCGGCCGAGCAGACTCCCCTGACGGCGGTGGAACTCGCCAAGCTGGTGCATGAGGCCGGGTTTCCCCCCGGCGCCGTGAACGTCGTTTGCGGCTACGGGGAGGAGGCCGGTGCGGCGCTGGCCGCCCACGGGGACGTGGACAAGATCTCCTTCACCGGCTCGACGGAGACGGGAAGGCTCGTCGCCAAGGCGGCCACGGTCAACCACAAGAAAGTTACCCTCGAGCTCGGCGGCAAGTCCCCGAACATCGTTTTTGCCGACGCCGACCTCGATATGGCGGCCCGCCGGTCGGTGCCGGGCATATTCAGCAACGCCGGGCAGATGTGCGTTGCCGGGTCCCGGCTTCTCGTCCAGGATTCGGTCCACGACGAGTTCATGGAGAAGTTCGTTACCGCCGCCGGGAAACTCAAGGTCGGCGACCCCTTCGATGATGAGACGGCAATCGGCCCCCTGACCACGGAGGAACACCGGGAGCGGGTCGAGGGGTACGTCCGGGACGGGGTAGCCGGGGGCGCCACTATCCTGTTCGGCGGCAGGAGGCCAGACGACCCGGGGTGTGCGCAGGGGTTTTTCTTTCTCCCCACGATATTTTCCGGTGTGAAAAACGACATGAAGATTGCCTGCGAGGAGATCTTCGGCCCCGTGGTCGCCGTCATCCGCTTCACCGAAGAGGAGGAGGCCGTATCGATCGCCAACGACACGGTGTACGGCCTTGCCGCGGGGGTCTGGACGAGGGACGTGAAGCGAGCGCTTAGGGTGACGAATGCGCTCAAGGCGGGAACGGTGTGGGTGAACACCTACCTCCCCATGGCTCCCTCTGCGCCCTTCGGGGGATACAAGCAGAGCGGCTACGGGAAAGAGGGGGGCTTTGAGGTGATGCGGGACTACACCCAGCAGAAAAACGTGTGGGTCGACCTGGGCAGGTAGCGCTTCTTCGGCGTCGATGAGAAAATCGTTGATTTTTTTTCATGGATACCCATTTTTAGTACAGTTGACATATTTTGGGACCTTAATTATAGGTAAATTAATTTTAATTATATTAAATATAAAGGTCTTGATTAACGCTTGTTCCGGTGGTAGAGTTACCCTGTTGTTTTCGGGGAGGAGTGATTGAGAAGAGTTGTTCCCACAGCGCTGGTCGCGGCATTCCTGTTTCTTGCAACCCTCTCCCACGGGGTTGAAAGGATCGTCATCCTTCCCTTCGACTCTCTTTCAAAGGATGACATCAGCTTTATTCAGGGGGTGGTGCCGAAACTGCTCTCGAGCAGGCTTGCCGAGATGACGGGTCTGGATACGGTGACCGCAGAGGTCGCAAGTCCCGACGAGGCCCTGGTGACGTACGGGCCGTCCTATCTCGTTTCGGGCTCCGTGACCAAGCTCGGCTCTACCTATTCCCTCGACATCATCGTCCATGACCCGTCCGGTGAAAAGGTGGGAGGCTATTTCTCCTCCGCCCAGGATGAAAACGGCATTCTCGCGAGCCTGGAGGGCCTTGCGAAGGATGTGGCGAAGGCCCTTCCCGGTGCAGCACCTGCCCAGGAGGCAGAAGCAGAGCTACCAGAGCTACCGGGGGAAACAGAGGCGCCTGTGCAGGCGACAGGGAAAGATGGACCACCCGTGTTGCCGGCGGAAGAACCCCCGGCAGAGAAGGTGGCGGCGCTTAAGCCCGGTTCGGCCTCCGAAATAAAGGCGGTCTTCACGGAGATAAAAAAGATTGAGAATCTCGGGGTCCTGCCCGGTGAGATCTACCGGGTTGCTGCGGCCGATATCGACGGAGATGGATTGATTGAGATTGCATTTATGGGAAAGAGGAAAATATTCCTTTACCGGTTTAAAGATGGTCAAATTCATCCAATAAAAACAATCGAAAAAGGGAGAGGCAATCACTTCCTCAACGTCGATGTCTTCGATGTGGATGGTGACGGGTTGGAGGATTTTGTGGTGACCGATCTGATTACCGAGTTCTTGCGCTCCTTCGTTATCGGCAAAAAGGATGATCGGATAGGGATAAAGATCGAGGGCATCAGCTGGTATCTTGCGGTGTTCGATGATTATAAGGGGCAGAGGGTCCTTGTTGGGCAGAAGACAGGAGCGGAATCCCCTTACAGCGATATGGCCTACGTGCTTACATGGGACGGAAAGGATTTGGTAAAGGGGGAAAATTTCAATGTCCCCAGAAATGAGGAGCTCCAGATGGGGATCCTCAACATGAACGCCTTTATGGATGATGGAAAACAGCGTTTTGTGTTGATGGATCAGTACGAGAAGATCCGGGCCGTGGACGAAAATGGCAGGATATTCTGGAAGAGCGCCGATTACTACTCGGGGGCACTGGATTTTTTCGAGATACCCAGCGAGAATATCGGCGCAGATGGAAGGCTGAGAAGGTACTACGTAAACAGCCGGCTGGAAAAAGTGAACGGAAAGGTTAAAACCATGTTTTTAGTTAGGGAAGCTCCGAGGCCCCTTCTCGGTGACATGAGGTCCTACTCAAAGAGCAGGCTCGTCCTCGTCGAGTGGGACGGAAACGGTTTTTCAAAGAGTGTCGAAGGGATGGAAGAACCTAATTTGATAACGGATTTTTCGCTTTTATCATATCAAGAGAATAATATTTTCATCGTTGCCTCCGTGATAACTTCCAAACAGAAGGCATTTTCCGAGGGGCGATCGAAAGTGGTGATGCTTTCCCTTGAGTGAAGATGGTGGCTAAAAAAGCTTGACAATCATTTGGTTGGATGATACTTACTCAAAAATATTGTTATTCTATGGATGAAACCGCTTTGATTCAAGAGTTGGCGGTTGATAAAAATAAGAGGAGGGGGGGTGATAAAAAAATCAAGCAATGTTTATTAAGGTCTAATTCAATTTCGAAGGAGGAGATGTTATGAAAAGAATCTGGCTACTTTTTCTCGTGGGAGTGGTTTCGGTTGGATTGGCGGTACCCGCTTTTGCGGAGCACGAAGTCGGCGGTTTCTACAGAGCCAAGGGGTGGGTATCTAACTATCAGACTTTTGGAGCGGGGAACCCTTCTGGCCAAACGAGTAATGATCCGGACACCAGCTCGTACGTTGAACAGCGGGCCCGGTTCAAGTTCACGTTCAGCAACAACGAATATGCAAAAGCAATTCTGTACATCGAATCAGATCTCGTGTGGGGAGACGATCGCTTTCGCACCGGGAGGAATGGTGGAGGAGCTCTCGGTGGCGACTCGGTGAACATCGAGGTCAAGGATCTCTACACCTGGTTCAAGATCCCCGATACCGATTATGAGTTTCAGGTTGGTCTGCAGAACTTCAACGATGCCTATTACGGGAACTTCGTGGGCGTGAACGATATGGGCGGTGTTCTGGGCAAGGCGAAGTTCGAAAACGTGTCGCTCCGCTATGGCTGGTTCAAATGGCTTGAGGCAGAAACGTTGGGAAATGCCGGTGGAAATACATTCAATGCTGACGATCTTGACTTCTATCTCGTCGAAGCCAAGTTCAAGCCATCGGATAATTCAAACCTTGGCGTGAACGTATATTATATGAACGATGACAGGAACAGAGCCGGAAACGCAGATAATACCGGTCCGTCTCTCATTGGCGGCACGCCCTTTATTCCCGGAGGCTCCACCACGGACCTATACATCATCGGTGCGAACGGTGTCCTGAAGTTGGATGCGGTTACACTGAGCGGCTTCGCAGCGTATCAGACGGGCGAGGTTTCCTCAAATGTTGCCACTTTGTCCGACAGAGATATTTCTGCATTTGGAGTCAACCTCAGAGCCGATATGAAACTGGGGGATGGAGACTTCTTCGTTGAAGGGATTTACCTTTCCGGTGACGACGACAGCAATGATAACGACATCGAGGGCTGGCAGGTTGCCCCGGATCTCAATGCACCTTTCTACTACAGGTCCGACATGCAGATCCTCTTCTACAACGGCGACGATGAGACAACCGCAACCGCCTTTTTTGCAGATGGAAACACTCGAGGCAACCCCGACGGTGCGGGTGCCATCGCGATCATGGCTGGATATAAGTTTAAACCCGCTGAAAAGTGGCAGCTGAAGATCGGGGCGGGTTGGGCCCAGGATGCCGAAGGCAATAATAATGGAGCCGGTCTCTTCAGCGATGAGAAGAGCATTATTGAGGTCAATGGGACCCTGCGCTACGCGATTACCAAAGGACTCACCGCCGGTGTGGAGGGTGCGTGGGGCTTCGTGAGCGATCTCCCGTCCGTAGAAGACAATACGGTAGAAGCCGATGATCTCTACATGGCGTACTGGAGAGTGAATTACTCGTTCTGATGTTAAATGTTTAGGTTGTTGATTTGGAAAAAGGCGGCCAAATGGCCGCCTTTTTTTGTCCCCCCCTGCATTTTGCTGAAGCCCTGTGGTCCGTGTTTTTGTCTGGTGACCATAGTTCTTTAACCGTCCAGTCCACCCGGGGCTGTGTGGTTTGACGCAAATTTTCCGGCTAGAGTATAATGTTTTTAAAGTTATTGAAAAACCATTCAGAGGAGCCAGCGGAAGATGAAGCCATTGTCATGGGGAAGTGTTGTCCTCTCTTTAGCAATAATAGTCTATCTGGCGCCATCGAATGCCTTTCCGGGTTCTTTTACGGATGGACATATTGTTATTTCACAGGGGGATTCGGGAAAGGGCGGCCCCTACATAAACGTCACCATCGAAAATGTTGAGGCCGACAGGTACGATGTTACCCGAGGAGATACCGTCCTGTTCAAGGTGACTCTCCACAACAGGGGTGAGCTGGGGGAAAGCTCCGTCACCATGTACGCCATTGCCGGTAAAAAGGTGCTTTCGTCGAAGCTCGTGAGCCTCGACTCGTGGGATGTGCGGGACAGGATGGTCGTAGATTTCCCCTGGAATACAGCCGATAGCCCACCGGGGACCTACCGGGTCACCATAGATTTTCCCCTCTCTGGGGATGCGGATGAATTCGACAACCGCTACCGGCTTTCGAGGAATATAACAATCCGGTGATTCATCGAGGTGCATTTATTTAATTCGTTGATTTCACCCCGTTAATTTTCCTCTCTCACCACAAAAAAGCTGTTACAGAATCTCTCAGAACAGACATGTAAGACACCGTAGCGTTATCCCCTTTTTTTGCTCAGCTCCTTTTTTTGCTCTGACACCTTTGTAAAAGGATTGTTGGCTCGTGTTCTTTCCAATGAAGAAGATAACCCGCCCTATGCTCTATGGACATGATGAAATTAAAAGCGAGTATCGGTTATTCCGATAGAGAGCTCTTTACATTGATCGTAATAACAGCACTTTTTACTGGAGATGCTGGATACACGATGAAGAACTGTGAATTGACTGTGTAAATTACTCGCGTTGATGGAAGTGTTCGTGAGCACGTGTATAACACGGAGATATCACATGATCATTCCATGATCTGGTTTTCCTTGATGATATCCTCCGGTTCGATGATGATTTCGAGGTCGAGTCCTTTTTTCTTCTTCTTTCCCGTTTCAAGGGCGGCTTTTTCAGGGTCTGCGTATTCAGCGGGCTCCTCTTTTTTACCTTCCTCGAAGTCCCTCGCTGCCTTTTCCGGATCGGGAATGTCACCATATTTCTGCGGCACTGTTTTTGGGCTTGTCTCCCTCTCGATTAAATTTCCCAGATCATTTATGTATCTCGTCAGGGTTCGTTCCCTTTCGGCACCAACTTCAACGAGCTGATCGAGTGCCTCTTCCTGTTTAGCACCCTCGTATTCCCGGGCTTCGAGCTTGAGTGTTTCGATCCTTGCATCGGTGTGTATCATATATTTCTGGAGTGATATCCAGAGATCGTCGGCTTCCTCCCCGACCTCTTCGGAGAGTTTCCCCTCAGAAACGGCCAGAGTCGCTTCCTCATAGAGTGCTTTGAACGTATCGATGAGAGGTATCGTTCGAGAGTGAGGACTTGTAATGTCGGCACCCTTCACCTCTCCTCCCAGAGAGGTTTTTACGAATGAGGGGGAAGCGAAGAGCCCGGTGAGAACTGCTGATACGATTAAATAAGTTATTACCCCCGATGTGATTTTCATGGCTCTCCTTTAAGGTGAAAGGGCCGTGTTCTAAACACGGCCCTTTCACCTGTTCTTTCCTCGATTTTCCCGCTCGATTCAACCCACTTTAGCGGGAAGTTCATTTTTCGTTCGCGTTAAAGACCCTCAATAGGTTACGTAAGCACCAATCACGAAGGTACCTCTACCATCCTCATTCGTTCCGGAGATATTCTGGTCCGAATTAAAGATCTCGTAACCTGCCTTGATGTTGGCATTGTGACCCTTGATGAAGTAGGTAACACCGAGGCGGAGTGAGTCGTAGCTGCCGAAGTCATTGGGTGCATCACTGCCCCACTGTTCGAACATGACCCAGGGCTGCCAATTCCCGGCGAAGAGATAGCCAGCCTGGGCGTAAAAGCCATCTCCTTCTGCATTTTGTGCAAAGTCATCGAGATCGAGGCTCTGGTAAGCCCCTTCAAAGGTGAGTGTCCCATCACCGAGAGGATATTCCAAGAAGACATCCCCGGTGAAGAAGGTGTAATCGGCGTTATTGTTTGCTGATATATTTGCTACATCGGACTGGGTGTCGAATCCCGCGCCGATGCCGAGGGTCTTCTTTTTCCCGACGTACGTGGCGAGGTTGTAATAGCCCGGCTCGGGATCCCAGAGGTTGACCTGGACCCTGGCGGTGAAGCGCTCCGTATCCTCGTTCGTCCCCGTTCCATTGATGCCATCGCCTACTCCCAGATAATACTTGATAGACACATCTGAATCAGGGAATGGACCGCTGCCGAAGAGGACAACGTTGGTGTCACGGACCTGCGTAGATTTTGTCCCTATTCCTGATGCACTATCACCGAATCCCACCAAAGTGAAGTTCGGGACGGCTCTCGTACCCCAGGTGAGGGACTTGTAGGTCTGTCCGGGCCTGTCGATGGCGAGCAGTGCACCGGAACTGGTGAGGTTCTGCCTGCTGATAGGCGCCATGTTCTGACCGATGATGATGTTGAACCACTTGTGTGGTTTCAGCTTGAGGAAAGCATCGATCATTCTCACGTCAAAGTCGGAGATATCAGTCTGCAGAAACGTTGAGACATATTTACCTACGTTCGCTCCCAGGCGGAAACGCGCGCGTCGGACTCGAACAAAGTTTCTCGTTTCAAAGTCTGAAGCGTTTGCGTCAACATTGTCTTCGGTGGAGACAACTAGCGTCTGCAACCTCCACCCCAGATTGATTTCGGTGTCTTCGCTTACCTTGATTTTTGCGCCTGCCATAGCGCTGTTGACGCCAAAGAAG
>JABAOF010004124.1_pt2 | contig 27110 bp, 18 predicted proteins | sample 7062171 | NCBI WGS metagenome assembly JABAOF01 (sample SAMN14538628, study PRJNA623070) | marine sediment metagenome | biome: marine biome [ENVO:00000428]; feature: marine pelagic biome [ENVO:01000023]; material: deep marine sediment [ENVO:00002113] | place: India: Gulf of Khambhat ...
GCTTGGATCGCCTCTTCCAGAACCATTTTTTCTTCATGCCGGGAACGATAGGAGGCATATTCTTCCTCAAGAGGATGGATTTTTATCCGTTTTCTCTTTCTGAGAATGTCGAAACAGGCATTCATCAAAATACGGAACAAATAGGTGCTGAATTTCGAGCTGTAATTGTAGTTCTGAATCCAGCGATAGAGTTTCAGGAATGTCGTTTGAACAGCGTCCTCCGCATCTTGCTGCTGTCCCAGCATCCGCAGAGCGGTATGAAGAAGAGGTTGTTCATATCGGTCATAAATCATTTTGTATGCTCTCAAATCATGCTTCTGGCATCGTTGAATGATTTCACTTTCATTCATCCAGTGTTTTTCCTGTTTTCTAATTGTTAGACCTCACTTATAGATAAAAGGTTTAATTCCTAATATAAAGCTTTTCCCATATAAAACTAAAATGAACCTAAAAAACAAAAAAGGCAATCCTTATTATTAATACTATGTTCGAAAGAGTGGATGTTCGCTGTTTTGATGTTTATCCGGTCAAGATTTCTTTTGCTTCAGAGCTTTCAATATCTTCTCAGGAGTTATCGGGAGTTCTTTGATCCAGACACCTGTGGCATTGGCGATGGCATGGGCAACAGCCGCCAGCACAGGTAAGGTCGCTCCTTCCCCCACTTCCTTTGCCCCATACGGTCCTTCAGCCTCGTAGGAGTCAACGATTCCGCTGAAAATTTCAGGGGCATCTTTGATGGTCATCAGGAGATAATCATGAAGATTCGCGTTGAGTATACTCCCCTTTCTGTCATACTGTACGTCCTCCATGAGTGTCTCCCCTGTGCCCATGACAATGGCTCCTTCAACCTGGCCGTGCACAGCCTGGGGATTGACGGGCGTACCGCAATCATGGTAATCAGTGAATTTTTCAATCTTCACTTTGCCTGTTTCCAAATCCACGCGGCATTCACAGACTGAGCTGGAGTAAGAATAAGCCGGGCTGGTTCCCACGGCTGCTCCCTTATAGTCTCCTCCGAGTCCTTCCGGAGGTTTGTACCAGCCTGTGCCCACCAGCGGCCCATGGTCATTGAAGTATTTCCGCGCAGCCTCCTCCCATTCGATAACTCTGGATTTATCACTTTTATGGAATATCCGGTTGTCCTTTACGGCTAACTCCTGGGGATCACAGTCCCATAGTCCAGAAATGATAGTGAACAATTTTTGAAGAACATCCTGGCTGGCCATGACCACAGCGTTTCCTCCCATCAGGGTTGTTCTCGATGAATAGGCTCCCAGGTCCAGGGGGCTGATGTCAGAGTCTTCCGTGCGGATCCGCACTCTGTGAAGACTGACTCCTAAAGTCTCCGCACACATCTGAGAGAGAACCGTGGATGAGCCCTGCCCGATTTCTGCGGCCTGGATGAGGAGGACGACAGCTGTCCCGTCTTCGCTGATCTTGACTATGGCGTTTGCATGGGGAAACACGGCTCTTTTCCTGAATGTTTCCGGTTTTTTCTCAGAGTGACGCTGAACCTGACCTCTGTAGATGGCGTAACCTGCTCCGGAGACAAACCCGCCACAACCGATACCGATTCCCTTTCCCGGAGGGAGCTTTCCGTATTTCTGGTCCCAGCCGGATTTTTTCCTTACCTCTTTAAGAGTCGCTTGGAACTCGCAGCTGTGAACATCCAGATCATTGCAGGTCCGAGTATTTGGGTCCATGGCATTCCGGAGCCGTATTTCCATAGGGTCGATCCCGATGTCATCAGCAATCATGCTCAGCAAACTCTCAAAGGCAAAGCGCGGTTGGGGCGTGCCATGACCCCGCATGGCCCCACAGGCCGGCTTATTCGTCATGACCCGGTAACCCTCGTATCTGTAATTGGGAATGTGGTAAAGGGTGGGGATCATGCTTCCGGCGTAATAGGCTGTCACCACTCCAAACGAAGAATAAGCTCCTCCATCGAGAAATATGCGGGATTTAACCGCTGTGATTTTCCCATCTTTTTTCACCCCGATCTTGAACTCCATGTGCTGCTTGTGCCTTCCCCGCCCGAACATGAACATTTCTTCTCGACTGTAGACCATCTTCACCGGCCTTCCCGTCTTCTTCGAAGCGATGGCCGTGATCAAATCCAGTGGAGTTGTCGCGGCTTTTGAGCCGAACCCTCCGCCGACAGGCGGACGGATGATGCGTATTTTTCCGAGAGGAATATCCAGCACCCGGGCGACCATGTAATGCACATAATGAGGAGCCTGGGTGGAAGAATAGAGCACCAGAGTCGATGCATCGTTCTCCCAGTAGGCGATAGAGGCATGGGGCTCAAGAGGGTTCTGGTAGACATGGTTTCCCACAAATTTTTCCTCTCTCACGTAGTCTGCCTCGGCAAATCCCTTGTCAATATCGCCAAAATGGTGGTCCACTACAGTGTTGATGTTATTCTTGTATTTTTCATGGAGCTGAGGCGCTCCTTTCTTCATCGCTTCTTCGGGATTGAACACGGCGGGAAGCTCTTGGTAATCGACCTTGATCAGTTTCAAAGCTTTCTCCGCGGTTTTCTCGTCCACAGCGATCACAGCCGCCACTTCATCGCCAACATACCTCACACGCTCTTTGGCGAGCACATCTTCGTCATAACGGGCCGGGGATACTCCATAAGTTATATCAGGAACATTTTTTCCTGTGAGAACCAGCTTGACTCCCTCAAGCTTTTCCGCCCGACTCGTATCAATCTTTTTAATCAGGCCGTGAGGAATAGGAGAATGCAGGATTTTTCCGTAGAGCATGTTCTCAAAATACAAATCAGCCGTGTACTTGGCCTGTCCGCAGACTTTCGCCGCGGCATCCACACGGGGCAGGCTTTTTCCCACGGTCTCGAATTTATCCAGGTCATAGGAAGGAGAAAGTGGCTCCTTTGTCTTCTCGTACTTCTTCCAATTCCTAACGGCTTCCAGAATCCGGGTGTACCCCGTGCAGCGGCAGAGGTTCCCTGAAAGAGCTTCTTTGATTTCTTCACTCGTAGGATTCGGATGGCGATTGATCAAAGCCACGGCGCTCATGACCATCCCAGGCGTGCAGAAACCGCACTGGATGGCTCCATGGTTGATAAAGGCCCTTTGCACAGGGTGGAGCCCTCCATCCTTGGATATCCCTTCTATTGTGGTGATATCTGCTCCCTCACAGGATACAGCCAGGACCAAACAACTGTTCTTCGGTTCGCCGTCAATCAGCACTGTGCAAGCGCCGCACACTCCAAGGTTGCACCCTTTTTTAGTCCCGGTCAGCCGCAATTTATCCCTGAGAACATCCAGAAGGGTATCTCCATCTCCAACCGCAACAGAATGTTCTTCACCGTTGACCTTGAGGACCACGATGTGTTCTGTGGCTTTAGGCTGTCTCATGGGTTCTACTTCTTTTCCTTAGACTTTCCCTGGGCTCGCTCGAATGCTTCGGACAAGCTCCGGCGCGTCAAGACATGAACCAGCTCTTTCCTGTACCAAACCGATCCTCGGATATCGGAAATGGGTTTTCCTTCTTCTTTAGCCAGTGCAGCTGCCTCATCAAAAATCTTTTCAGAAGGAGTCTTTGTTCGGAGAAACTTTGAGGTCTTCTGAGCCAGAACAGGAGTGGGTGCCACAGCGCCGAGCACAACAACAGCCTTTTCAATCTTTCCGTTTTTAAGAATTAACTTGGAGGCCACAGAAGCCACGGCCAAAGCATTGGCCTCTCTGAGAGTGAATCTCTGGTAAGAAATCCCCGTATGGGGCGGAGGCAGGGGAAGAAATATCGACGTCAGCAATTCTTCTCCACGACAAACCGTTTTTCTCGGGCCCGTGAAGAATTCAGAAAGAAGTATTGTGCGGGACGATCTTGAGCAGCGGAGCTCGACTGAAGCGTCTGATGCGATCAATGTCGGAGGCAGATCTGCCGAAGGCACAGCACTCGTGATATTCCCTCCTACCGTCGCCAGAGCGCGCACCTGGGGAGAGGCCAAGGAACCGGCGGCCTCTGCGAGTGCCGGGAAATTCTTTAAGATGAGTGTGCTGGAAAGGATATCTTGTGGAGACGTTGAGGCTCCGATGCGAATCCTCTCTCCTTTCTTCTCAATGCCCTTGAGTTCCTTGATATTTTGAAGCGATATGACATCTCTGGCCTTGACTAAACCCTGCTTGAGGTCAACAAGGAGGTCTGTCCCTCCACCCATAATCCGGGCATCTTTGAGGTCAGACAGGAGTTGGATCGCTTCAGATAAGGTCCGCGGCGCGTGAAACCTTATGTCGGAAAGAATCACCGGAACATTCCTGTCCTCATTATCTAAATATAAAAAAGAACTAATTCTCTCTCTTGATGACTGTGGCCATGCTCACTCCTCCACCGCCACATATCCCAGCCAGTCCGATTTTTCCGTCGTGGATTCTCAATACATGATAGAGAGTGAGAATAATTCGGGCTCCGCTGATTCCTGTGGGATGACCTAGAGCAATCGCTCCTCCATGAAAATTCAGTTTATCTCGATTCCATTTAAGAACTTTCTCGTTAGACAGGATCTGAGCCGCAAAAGCCTCGTTGACCTCAATGAAATCGACGTCATCCAATTTCAAGTTGGCCTTCTCGAGCGCCAAAGGAATCGCTACACCCGGTCCGTCTCCCATCAGACTGGGTTCCACGGCCGTCTGAGAATAGGACAAGAGAGAAAAGAAGGGCTTAGCTCCCAGTTCCTCAGCCTTGGCGCGAGATGTCACAACCAAAGCCACGGCTCCGTCGGACATTCCGCATGCATTTCCGGCTGTGATCTTCCCATCTTTTTTAAAAACCGTCGGAAGCTTTCCCAATTTCTCTATCGTGCTGTCCCGCCGAATCGTCTCATCCTTGTCAAAAATGATTGGATCCCCCTTTCTCTGGGGAACCTCCACAGGAACAATTTCCTCATCAAACCAACCCTCATCCTGAGCTTTCGCTGCTTTCTGATGACTGGAGAAGGCAAACTCATCCATCTCTTCCCGTGTCAATTTATATTTATCCACTAAATTCTCAGCCGTCTGCCCCATTCCCATGTCGCACACAGGGTCAATAGAGTCACTCCAGCCGTCTAGAAGAACCTTGTTCCCCATTTTGAAACCCTGCCATCGGGCGTCTTTGAGCAAATAGGGAATCGTACTCATACTGTCGAAGCCTCCCACCATCACGACTTCGGATTCGCCAAGCCTGATGGCCTCAGAGGCCATGGCCAAAGCTCTCATACCCGAGGGGCAGGCCATGTTAAGAGTGATGGTCGGAACCTTATCAGGTATCCCTCCCCGGATAGAAGCAGTCCGTGAAGGATTGGGTCCATTTCCGGCCTGACGGCAGCTTCCCAGGATCACATCGTCAATATCCTCGCCCTTCAGATTGGCCCTTTTTAAGGCTTCGGCTATGGCCACCGCTCCCAAATCGTAGGCAGCTATATCCTTTAACGTTCCCCCAAATCGTCCCATCGGAGTTCGGGCTCCGCTTATGATAACGACATCTGTGAGTTCCATAATTTTTCTCCTTTTCTTCTCGGGCAAATTAAATATATTGCCCGCCGTCTATCTTGATGATTTCACCCGTGATATGACGCGCCCTCTCCGAAACCAGAAAAGCGACAAGATGGGCCACATCATCAGGCTCACCCAACCTGTTAAAGACGGTCTCTTCAGCCGCCTTTGTCTTGAATTCCTCAGGCAGGTCTTTGTACATGTCTGTCAGGATCATTCCCGGAGCTACAGCATTGACGTTGACACCATATTTTCCCATTTCCCTGGCTACGGCTTTAGTCAACCCGTGCGCGCCCGCTTTGGCTGCAGAGTAGTTTGTTTGACCGAATTTCCCCCGTAGACCGTTGATCGAGGTGATGTTGACGATCTTTCCTGACTTTTGCTCTTTGAAATGCGGTGCCACAGCTCGGATAAAATTGAAAGTCCCTTTTAAATCCACATTAATGACCGCATCCCACTGCTCTTCGGTCATCTTCCACACCACACCATCCCAGTTCATTCCAGCGTTGTTGATGAGAATGTCCAGACCGCCAAAGTCATCCTGAACTCCTTTGACGAGCTTTTGGACCGAGCCAAAGTCAGAGACATCCACCTGGTATTCCTTTGCCTTCCGGCCCATATTCTTGATCTTCTCGACTATCGCCTTGGCTTCATCGCCATGCTTGCGGAAGGTCAGAGCCACGTCCGCACCATTCTGGGCCAAATCCAGGGAGATGGCCGTGCCAATGCCCATGCTTCCCCCGGTCACAAGGGCCACTTTTCCTTTTAAATCCATATTATCCTCCTCATTATCGAATTAGCATTCGAAAATTTAATACTCACGATTTATCTAATCTGTCACTGCAAGAGATCAAAGAGACATGACCATCTCATAATAATTAAATTCATTTCTTTATACGAGATAGCCACCTCGCTCCGCTCCTCGCATTGACAAATGATCTCAAATTTTAAATGGGATCGCATCTTATCATTTGATATTTTCTTTATTCACGTCAAAAGAAAAACTCAGATTGAGCATTTCAATTTACTCAATATCTTTCTATCTTAATCCTTACAGAGAAATTTGAAAAGCTATCGAATTATATCCAAAAATATTGAACTTATACAACATGTTAAATGTCAAGACGCGATCCTTGCTAATCATACAGGAAACTGGCGGTTGAATTCGGGAGACCTTCGCTCAACCTGAGCTGTTAATCCCTCAATGGCATCCGGATGCTGGAAGGTTCGCTCCAGATAATTGTCCAACTCATACTGTGCCAGCTCGTCCAGGGATTTTCCTTTGATAAACTCATTGAAGCCACAGCTGATCAATGAATCCGCCACCTGCAGAGCATGATAGGAATGACGAGCCACTCGTTTCGCTATCTTCTGGGCAAAAGACTTGCTTTGGCCGGGGAGGGAAATATCAGCCTGGCCACTGGTATGAGCGAAAAGTGTCGGGATCAAGTCCGGTTTTAAAAACAAATCCTTTATCCAACGCAGCTCTTCTTTTTCTTCAAAAGTGAGGTTAAAAGGAAGCTCCTCGATCTTTAAAGCCGCCATCTGTTCCTGAGTTAAAGGCTTTCCGCCGTTATCCACTACGGCCTGAACGAGCTTTTCCGCAGCCTCATCCCTCTGCCGTGTCGGAACGAGAAAATCCACTAAGCCCAAATGTTTGAATAGCCTCGGGGATGATGTCACTATTCCTCCGGCCAGGATAAAATAGCGGCTCAAGGCCACAGCCAGCTCCTCATCATCCGTGGCTTTGTAGATGATCTGAGGAAGAGTCAGGGTTCCTCTCAATCCCGGATAGATTCCCGAACTTACTTCAGGAAAAGTGTAAGATGTCCTTTCGGTGGCGATGACTTTGGAGTCCGGGTCCAGGGCAAAGGCCATGGCTATCTCTGCGCCGCCACCTATCGCGGCCCCGTCCACAACGGCGATTTTCGGTTTGCCACTGCCGGTCATCTCGTGGAAGACAACATCTTGCCAGAAAGCGACATCTTTCTTTAAATCTTGAAAATTGCTCTCCTTTATGACTCTTATGAAATAAGGGACATTGGTGCCGGCAATAAAGGTTTTGATCGGCGCAGAATCAAAAATGATGACTTTGACCTTTTTTTCTTCGTTGGCCTTTCTGAAGGCTGCTTTCAGGTCTTCAAATGCTTGAGTATCAAGCGCGTTGGAAGTCCTGGGGCTGGAAATCATGATTCGGGCTGCATTCCCATTCTGCTCAATGCTAAAGATGATGGGAGTCAATTTCAAAGGCCAAGGCTCTCCTTTCTGGACCTGGTTAATCAGGAGCTTGGGGATGGGAAAGTTGATCGCCTTCCTGTGGGACAGCTCCATTCTTTCAGTGATAATCCGCATAGCTTCCATCATCCCCATCTTATTCATTAAGGCAAATGGCCCCTCTCTCCAGACAAAAGCATTCTGGCAGAGCTTGTCGACTTCATCCATCTCGATGACTCCTGCCTCAACGACCTCCACAGAAGTCATGAAAGCGACAGCGAGAAATCGATTCGTGAGCGTATCGATGAGCATCAAGTCTTTTGCTTCCGTTTTCGCATCATTTTCGGAAACCCATCTCACTCTGGATTTGTCATCGGCTTTCTGGTATTTATCCAACAGCCTCTTGTAGCTCTCCGGCGGCGTGAAAAAATTTTTATAGGCTTTGTACAGGGGGTCATCCGGGTTCGAGGAATCGGAAAAAATATTCATAGTGTGAATACCCAGTGGAATCCCGTTGGCATCCATCAGGCTGAGGAATCCCATCGGCATGCTGAAAGCTTTCTTTCCCGCAGCCTCTACGCTGGGAACATCGAATCCATCATCGACCATCCGGGCGGCCTCCAGCAGAAGAGAGACAAATATCACATCCGCCGCACCTCCTTTGCGGCTGCTGAGGATGGGTGTCGTCACTTTCCCGGCCAGCTTCATGTATTTCGCCGCGGTCTCGATGCTTTCCTTGGAGGCGGTGTCCGTGCCCGCAAACTCACCGGCGCGGTTTTTGTGAGGGAGATAGAAATAGTGCATCCAGACAACCTTATCCGGCCTGTTTGTTTCCTTGGCCAGAATATTGACGTCCAGGGAAGACGTGTTGGAGGCCAGCACAACGTCTGACGCGCAGAGTTTGTCCAGCTTCCGGAAGATCTCTTTTTTTATCTCGATGTCTTCTGTGGCGGTCTCGATGACCAGGTCGAGGTTCTTCCCTCTGCAGGCCTCTTCGTAGCTTTGAGTCAGGAGAATCCTTCCCTTTATTCCCTCAACCTGTGAAGGAGAAAAGATGCCCGACCTCTGTGCATCTTCGAGCTCGCTGTTTATAGTCTGAAGGGCACGCCCAAGGATTTCATCAGTAATATCCACGACTCCGACGTTGAAACCGCTCTGTGCATAGGCTTGAGCCAGGCTCGCTCCCATCGTCCCTGCTCCGATGATCAGGATCTCGACATCATCCCAGGTGATAACTTTGGCTGTCTTTCTGTCCTGGCTTTCCTTTTTTTTCATCTAAAATTCTCCACACCCTTTCTGCTTCTTGGCAAAGCTCTCACTATCATTCTCTCTTCCTGTCCCACGTCGCTAGACTTCTTCCCCCTACAAAATAAATCTCTTCTCTATGAGATTGCCACGCTTCACTCGCAATGACAATGGAAGCATTTTATCCTATCATCAACCTAATCGCGTCAATTTTAGACAAGGCCGTTTATTATCTCTTTTAAGTCACCGGATTCTCAAAAAGGCAGGGCGTCTTTGATTACTTTCTAGCTCTATTCCCTTGGTTTGGGTAAGACGGCTTCTATGAAGGCCTCATCGATGGACTTCCCCTCGGAGATCAGCTGTCTGTACTTGACGAAGTCGATGACGTCTTGACCGGTTTCTTTCTTCATGTTAAAGGCGTTGAATCCCATAAAGGCTTCTGTCATCATGTTCACTGCCAGCCAATGACGATTGTAATTTTTTGCCATATCCCAGTAGTACTTCTTCTTGGCTCTCACACTGTCGAGAGACTTGATCAAGCAGCCTGGAAAGAGGTTAGTAAACTTCCAGACTATCTCATGGACAGCCTTATCCAGAAGCTCAAAATCGATGGTCGCTGTCTTAAGAAATTCCCGGGCTTTCTTTCCTTCTTCTCCTTTGGTGAATTCGCCGTACACGATCTCGCCATCCTCTACGTATTTATCCGTGATTACATTTGGATTCCGAATGAATTTGCCATCCTGCTTGATCGCTGGCACTACCTTGCTGATCAGGCTGAGTCTCTTCATCTTGTAGGCGCTCCACAGTTCACAGGACACACAATTCCAGATCGCATCTTCAACACTCAGGAACCAAGGGAGAAAATCAGAAGAACCTCCGTCCGGGGCTGAGCCGTGCCGGGGACCAGCCTGACCAAAAATAGCCGTATCCGCAGACACAGCGATATCACAGGCCATTCCGATTTCCTGCCCGCCGGCAATCCGCATTCCATTGACCCGGCATATAGTCGGCTTCTTGCACATCAGGATAGAATCGACCATCCCGTTGAACAGGTCCATGTATTCGCCGTATTCGTTGGGCCTTCCTGAATAATACTCCGCGTATTCCTTGGTGTTTCCGCCAGTGCAAAAAGCCCTGTCACCCACAGCGGTAAACACAACAGCCACCACGCTCCTGTCCAGAGAAGCATTCTGGAATCCGGCGATAACGCCCTTCACCATCTTGGTCGTGTAAGAATTGTACTGTGCGGGATTATTGAGGATAATCCATGCAGAATAAAGACCCTTGATTTCCTTCCCAGCCGCATCGAGGATGGGCCTCTTTTCATACATCGTACAGGGAGCTTCTGTGCCCCAATGCTCTTTCCCCCAAAGGGAATGGTTTTTGAGCTCCTTATCTTTTTTCAGCCAGTCTAATCCCATATCATCCTCCTTTTAATTAAAATTGGTTTTGATTCTTATCTTATTATACGTCTTCTTTACAGGCTGCATGCTACTTTCTCAGCAAATCTATGTCAAGAAGACAGCCAACGCTCACGTTGTTATGCGTAAGAGGAGAAGACTGTGCAGGCTAAGCCAACCGGATCCGGCTTTTCCAGAAATGACTTGTCTTCACTTTCACAGACATTTTTCAAGCGACACTTTTGAGCTTTTCCCTCAAGGCTTGTGTGAACTCGGCTTCAATCTTCTTCGCTTTGGCCCTTAAAATTCGATCTCCAAACATGGCCAATTTGCCGACTATGGTGGCATTGCACCTGTATGAAACTTCCACTTCTTCTCCAGTTGTCTCTTTTAAATCTATGCTGGTTTTCTGAGTGAAGCGGCCGGCCTTGCCCAAATCCAATCCATCACCCCCCATTTCGATATGATTCGGAGGTTCGACTTTTGTCAGGATGGATTTGAACTTGAACCTGACGGAAATCGGGCCGACTTTTTGCTTGACGACACAGTCGTAAGTCCTCTCGTCAATGAGTTCTATTTTCTCCGCTCCCGGGAGGCAAGCCTTCAAAGTTTCCGGCTGCAGGAGTGTATCCCACAGTTTTTGAATCGGTGCTTTGAGTGTGAATTTCCCTTCTAATAACATGCTTCCTCCATAAGCTCAGGCTGTCTGAGTGTTCTCAATCCACTTTCTCTGCCTCTTTCTCAAGCAGCTCAGCTAAAGTCTTGTAGCCCTTGTTCCCGGGTTCCATAGTCTGGATAAGCAAGAGTTCAATAAAATTAAGCCCTTTTGAATTGATCCAATCTTTATGGGCCTGGTCTCCGGTTCCAAATACGTGCCGGGCCAGATCCATAGTGTCTGGCCATATCTTTCCGCATGACGGACATTTATAACCCACGACGCGTCCTCCTTATTTCCTCTTCTTCTTTTTTTTCTCTCTGAATGCTTCAAGGACTTTTTCTGGAGTGATTGGCAGATTTTTTACACTCAATCCTGTCGCATGAAATATTGCATTGCCCAGAGCACCGGCTGTCGGATTCGTCAGACCCTCTCCCGCCTCCTTGGCTCCGAAGGGCCCTTCTGGTTCAAAGGTCTCTACTTCAATAACCTTTGTCTCAGGCATCTCCGTGGCTCTCAGAACTTTGTAGTCGACTAAATTCGGGTTCAAAATCTTCCCTTCATCCATTGGCAGGTCTTCGGTAAAACCATACCCGGCTGCCATCGCCATGGCTCCCTCAAGCTGTCCTTCAACACCTAATGGATTAATCACCTGCCCACAGTCATGAGCCGTCACACAGTTTTGAAGTGTTATTTTTCCGGTATCCGGATCAACCTCTGCTTCAACGGCCTGAACACCAAAACTGTATGCCGGTGATATCATGCCTTTGCGGTGCGGAGTGTAATGGCCTCTGGCAATAATGGGCTGACCATTCTTTCCCCGTATGGCTTCTTTAACGACGTCAAAATACGAAAGCCCCCGCTCTGGGCGGGCGATAAGGTGAATCCATTGATCCTTGATATCCAGGTCATAGACAATATTCGGGGACAGTTTTGCCGCAGCAACCTCGATGATTTGCCGCTTGGCCTCTGCCGCCGCCATTTTAACTGCATTTCCCTGCATGAGTGTTTCCCGGCTCCCCCAGGCACCGAGGTCGACCGGGCAGTTCTCCGTATCTCCCATATGCAGCCGAATATCCTCGACGCGCACCCCCAACTCCTCGGCACAGATCATGGCCATCGTGGTATTCGAACCCTGCCCCATATCTTGAGATCCAACATAGAGGTCAACCTTTCCATCAATGTTTATCTGTATCACAGCTGAAGAAAAGGCGTAAGGTGTATCGAACCAGTTAAAGATCCCTCCGGACATGAATCCGTAAGCCGCAATGCCGATCCCTCGATTGGGAGGGAGCTTCCCCCTTGATTGAATCCAATCTTCTATCTTATCAAGACACTGGCTGAGGCCGCAGCTCTGAATCGTTGCCTGTCCCGGGACTTCGTAACCGGGATACATGGCGTTCTTCCGCCTGATCTCTACAGGGTCGATTCCCAGGTCATTCGCTATGAGATCGATCTGAGTTTCTGCGCAAAAGGTGGCTTGCGGAGCTCCAAAACCCCGCATCGCTGAAGTGGGCGCTGTATTGGTGTAGACTCGATAGCCATCATACCGGTAGCTCGGCCAGACATAGGGAAAGGCCTGGAAAAATCCGGTAAGGTAGAGGGCCGTGGCTCCCATGGATGTATAGGCGCCTCCTTCCGTAAATACACGGCCTTCTTTGGCGACAAAAGTGCCATCCTTCTTCACACCGGTCCTCAGATAGTAGAACATAGGTGTGCGGCGTTTGGTCGCCATGAACTCTTCCTCACGCGTGAGAGTGATTTTGACAGGTCTGAAAAGCTTCATGGATAAAAGCGAGCTGCAGAACTGAGCCGAATCGAGCTCGAACTTGCTGCCGAAACCCCCGCCCGTATACCGTGAAATCACCCTGATATCATTCTCTCTCAGTCCAAGCATCCAGGACAACAAAACCTGAATATAGTAATGGGACTGGGTGGATGTCCACACAGTCAACTTCTTATCCGGCGAGTAACTCGCCACCGCATTATGAGTTTCCATACACACATGGTGCTGAGATGAACACCTGAACCAATCCTCACGGATATGGTCTGCCTCTTTGAATCCTTCATCCACGTCTCCCCATTCTATATGGCGCGTTACGTTTATATTTCGTTCCGCGTGTTCGTGGAGTTGAGGCGCTCCTTCCTTGATGGCCTCGAGGGGTTCAAACACGCCCGGTAAAGGTTCATACTCCACTTCAATCAAATCCAGCGCTTCTTCAGTCGTATCTTCATCCACCGCAGCCACCGCGGCGACTGGTTCTCCGATGTAGCGGACTTTACTTCTCGCCAGGATTTCTTCATCACAGAGTTCCTTAAAACGCCTCCAAATTCCCTGTTTAACTCCAAGTGTATCTTTACCGGTAACGACTGCCTTGACCCCTGGCAAGCGTTCTGCTTTTTTTGTATTGATACGGAGAATCCTCGCATGAGGATAGGAGCTTCTCAAGATTTTCCCGTGCAGCATACGGGGCAAGTTGATATCAAAGGTATACTCGGCCCTGCCGGTTATCTTTGCTATCCCATCAATGTTATGAACAGGAGTGTTAATGACGGTGTACTTCTTCATCATCCTTCCTCCTTGTACTTGCCTTCAGCCACTGCTTGGATGGCTCTTATAATGCTGTTGTAACCGGTACAGCGACAGATATTGCCGTGGATAGATTCGATTATTTGGTCTTGTGTTGGCTTCGGGCTTTCCTTCAACAACGCGGTAGCGGACATCAGCATTCCCGATGTGCAGAAGCCGCATTGATAGGCGCCGTGATCCAGGAATGACCTCTGGAGTGGACTGAGTTTTTCTCCATCTGCCAGCCCCTCCACGGTAGTTATCTCAGCGCCGTCGGCCTGCATAGCCAAAACCGAACACGACTTAACGGAAACACCATCGAGCAGGACCGTGCATGCCGAACACGCCCCAGTGCTGCATCCTCTTTTCGTGCCCGTCAGCCCCAGTCTATCTCTCAGAACCTCCACCAGAAGTCTTTTTGGCTCAACATAAAGCTCGTGGATTTCGTTGTTGACGGTTATATGTAATAATCGCTTTTCCATATTCAGAGACCTCCTCATCGGGCTTGGGCTTTGACTCGTTCCCAGGCTTTCTTTACCATCCGTTTCGTCAGAGCTTTAACCAGATATCTTCTGTATTCCTCGGAGGCATGGATGTCAGCCACAGGGTCAGCCTCATCCGAAGCCTTTTTACCGATTTTTTCGAGCAAGCTATCATCAAGCTTTTGCCCAATCAATAACTTCTCTGCTTTTCTTGCTCGGAGGGGGATTGAGGCCGCGGCTCCGAGGACGATCCGTGCGTCTGTGCAAGTGGAGCCTCTGCTGTCCAAGGTTACTGAGGCCGCAACAGAGACGATGCCTTGATCATTCTTGATGATATTGAACTTCTCATACACTGTGGCTGTTCTCGGTGTAACAACTGGCAGCTGGACTTCAAGCAGAAGCTCCCCCTCCTCGAGGACTGTCTCAAAGTAGTCAATGAAGAATTCCTCCAGCGGAATAGTCCGTTCTCTTTCCCTATTGGCTATTTTCACCGTGGCATTTAAGGCAATAAGCACCGGTCCCGGGTCGCCTGCAGGGTCTGCGTGGGATAGGTTTCCGCCAATAGTCCCCCAGTTGCGGGTTTGAACAGAAGCCAAGTTCTCTTCCATTTCAATCAATACAGGATAATGTTTCTTGATTGGGGATGATTTCTGTATTTCACTGTGAGTCGTTCCAGCCCCAATTTTTAGCCCTTCTTTTGACTTAAACTTGATGTATTTGAGCTCGTCAATACCCTTGATATCGATAAGATTGGCCGGTGCAACCAATCCTTGGCGCATCAGAATGAGTAGAGATTGCCCGCCACAGATGATTTTGTAGTCATCCCTGTGCTTCTCGAGTAAATCAAGGGCTTCCTTCACCGTGTTGGCTTTGGAATAAACAAAATCCTGTATCATTTCCTTTTCCTTTCTGCAAATTCATTGAGGACTAACCACGTCGAACTCGGCGGTAGCCGCAAAGGCATGTCAAACCTGTGGCTAGTTGCGCTGTGCCATGACTTTTGTTCAGCTGGCTCCTCGGGGTTGCCAAGGTATCCCCTATACTTGGAGCAATAGCAGAGATAATAGTGCCTCCCTCTATATTGAGCACATTCACGGCACAACTCTTTTGAAAAGGGACACAGCATTTTTTTCTTTGCCATCGGCCATCCTCCCCTGACAATCCAAACATCTTGCCTAAAAAAATGAGAGCGAGGCTAGGGAAAACTAAAAATATTATATCTATTCCTATTTCCCTGAATTATTCATAAAATCTGCCGACGCTTCATTTAAAAAAACTTTCAAGGAAAATTGATTATCTTATGTCGGCATCTTTTTCCCTACGGGCGAGCCGATCTCACCGCATCTACTTCGTTACAGCCCAATCGCGGTGGACGACCACAGCTTCATGCGCTGTGCCTCGTATCTACGGCAACCTCGACTCGTGAATAATCCACGTTCCCTGAATTATTCAAAAAACCTTTTGACACCTTATTCCATTTTAAAAAAAGGGGATAGTCTCCATTTTCTTTATGTCGATGACGATAAACATCTCTTTAAAAGCTTAACCTGGTTTTATGCGTCTTTTATCTATAATGGCGACTGCAAAAAAAGTCAACAGACTCACTATCCAGCAGGCGAAGATGGGATGAGGAAGATGGATTTCGCTAAAAAAAACAGGAATCTGGGGGAAAATCAGCCAGAGGGCAAGAACAGACATAGAGGTGAGCAGGGTCCAGGTGGCATGCCCGCGCCGGCATACTTTTGGCCAGAAGAGAGTCATCAATGTCACCAGAGTGTAAGCGGTGGTCAAGCATAAACCAATCAGGAGTGTATTCAGAATCTCGGAAACAGAAATCGCCAGAATGTAAGTAAAAATACTTAAAACAAGCACAGAAATTCGCGAGACTATTCTTTCCCCCTTCTCTTTAAGACCAGGAGCAAAAAACCTCTTGATCAAATCCCCCACGACCAGAGTTGTACTCCCGACAAGTAAAGCAGAGGCTGTCGAGACATCGGCAGCCCAGAGTCCGGCGAGCACGAGTCCAGCCACTACCGGGCTCAAGCTGAGCACAGTCCGAGGAAGGGCTTCGGCAGTCGAGGCAAGTCCAGGATGAAGGATGGTGCCGGCAATACCGATGACAGCACTGATGAAACCCACGGGAAAAATGATCAGACCGCCCAGGATGAATCCTTTCCGAGCAGAAGAGGAATCTTTTGCCGCAAAGGAAATCTGAACAACGGACTGAACAGAAAAGGCCATGGTGCCCATCACTAAAAACCATCCAAGAATCACTAACCCACCGATTCCTCCCAGGCCAAAACCGGAATGGCCGGAAGGAAGTTGTGCAGCGATCTCCCCAAAACCACCGATCTTTCCCACGGCGATAACAGCTCCCAAGAGAACCCCGATGTAGATGAGAATCACATTAATGATGTTAGTCAAACCGGCAGCCCAAAATCCTCCTATTAAGGTGATGCCCACAAAAACGACTGCCGTGACCAACATACCCGTCTCAAAAGTGAACACATTGGGAAGAAGGGAAGAGAGTATGGCGCCGCCAGCGAGATACTGGAGAGACGTGATAACAATCTGCAACACAAGCTGGCCGATCACCCCGATGACCCGGCCAGGAACGCTGTAATGCCTTTCAAAAAGCTCGGGAAGAGTGCTCACCTCCATTTGTCGGTAGCGAGTCGCCGCAATAAGACCCACCAGGATCGCACCCACAGCCCAGGCCGCATTGTACCAGCCTGCTGATAAGCCATTTGTGTAGGCATTTTGTGCGACACCAACAGTTGAGGCTCCACCCACTGCTAAGCCGGCGAGCAGCGGCGCCACTACCCAGTAAGGAAGGTTCCGGCCTGCCAGGAGATAAGCAATCATCCCTCCCCGGCTCAGACGCCGGGTGACCCAGGTGATAACGTAGAGAAGAATGATGTAAAAAAGGACAATACTTAAAGGAATCCAATTCATGCTTTTTCGCTATTCACCTCTCATTCAAGATTCTCTGAACAGGATATCTTCATCTAATTGCTCATATGTGACTGCGAGGAATCAGAAAATACGATACTCTCATCCTCTTCTCTGATTGTGTTTCAACAGAATCAAAGAAGCGGGAATTTCTCTATCATCCATTTATGAGATTGCCACGCTTCGCTTGCAATGACACAAGGGTGAGTTGCCACGCTCGCTCGCAATGACAAACACATCAACATCAATCTTAAAAGAGGTTCACCCTCTTTGAGTTCTCGGCGACAAAAAAGGGCCTGTCCCCTTTTTCTATTTTTTCTACCTGACAATTCTGAGGCGGGCATCGACGACTACGGCTCCTTTGCCCTTCTCCAGGGCAAATACGGGATTGAGGTCCATTTCGTTTATTTCAGGAAAGTCAGAAGCCAGTTGGGAAAGACGTATCAGGATTTCAACAAGCTTATCGACATCCACCGCCTTCTCCCCTCTTGCCCCTTGCAATATTGGAAATCCCTTGATGGAATGAATCATCTCCATGGCATCTTCCTGAGAGAGGAGCGCCAGCTTGAACTGAACATCTTTGAGCACCTCGACAAACACTCCGCCCAGGCCAAACATGATTGTGGGATGGAGGCCTTCGTTGGCCTTGGCTCCCATGATCACTTCCTGACCTTCGGCCATATACCTCTGGAGGATGTATCCGGGCTTATGCCTGGCAAACTTCCTGGCCATTTTCTTGAAAGAAGAAAGAAGTTCTTTTTTGTCCTTGAGGTCAACTGCAACACCGCCCACTTCTGTTTTATGAACGATCTTTTCAGAATCCACTTTGAGCACCAGCGGATATCCGATTTTCTCTGCGGCCTTTTCCAGCTGCCCCTCTTTCTTGACTTTAACGGATGGGACAGTCGGGATACCATAGCACCTCAAAAGCTCGAACACCACGTCCTGGGGCAGGAATTTGTCCTTTCCTTTCTGACGTTCGAGTATCTCCGAGGCTTTTTTCTTCACAACCCTGTATTTTTTGTAGACAGGCTCTTTCTTTTGGCTCAATTTTCCGTATTCGGTCATCGCTGATAGGGCCCGAGCCGCTGTCTCGGCAAAGTCATAAACCGGAATATTGCCTTCCCGGATAAGACGGATGACCTCCTGCCACTTCTCGATGGTCATCACCTGGCAGACTACCGGCTTCTGAGAAGTCCGGCCCAGCTCACCGAGCTTCCGGGCAATCCCTGCGCAGTCGACAAACGGAGCGGTGACAAAAACAAGCAGGAGCGAGTCGATGTTCGGGTCTTTGAGCAAAGCCTCGACCGTGCCCCCATACTGTTCTGGTCCAGCCGTTGCGACAACGTCAACCGGATTGGAGACAATCGCTTCCTTAAAAACCAGCTTCTTCAGAGTCGTGACTGTCCTCGGACTCAACTTAGCCAGCTTCAATCCTGCGTTGATGCACTCATCGACCGCGATTATAGCTGGACCGCCCGTGTTGGTGACGATCACAACTCTATCTCCTTTGGGAACGGGCTGGTTAGAAAAGGCAATAGCCGCATCGATCATATCTTCCTGGGAATGAAAGCGGAGCACTCCACTCTTCTTGAAAATCACGTCCGCGATGGTCTCCTGTTCGATCAGCGAGCCAGTATGAGAAGCGACGGCTTTGGTTCCTTCCGACGTTTTTCCCGTCTTCAAGGCTAGGATGGGCTTCTTCTTGGTCACTCGGCTGGCCACCTCCAGAAAGCCCTCTGGGTCTTTCATCGTCTCGATGTGGACCATGATAACCTTTGTCTCCTCATCCTCGCCGTAATAGTCAATAATCTCATTCATACTGACATCGGATTCGTTGCCAAAACTGGAATACATCCTTATGCCCTTACCAATCCTGTAGAGGTGCAGCTTCAAGGTCTCTCCCACTCCGCCGCTCTGAGCAACAATCGATATATTGCCGGGGCTCATCGGCACAAAAGTAAAATTGGCGTAGACAGATATGGCCGGGTCGGAATTCTGGATGCCCTGTGAGTTCGGGCCATAGATGCGCATTCCATACTTGTGGGCGATCTCGACAATTTGCTTTTCTAACTGTAGCCCTTCTTCCCCGACTTCCTTAAAGCCAGCTGTATGGACAATGGCGAACTTGACTCCCTTCTTCCCGCACTCCTCAAGGACATAGGGAACAAGAGTGTTCTTAATGGAGATGTTCACCAGGTCAACCTCATCGGGGATTTCCATGACAGAAGTATAAGCTCTGAAACTCTTGATGAACTTGGATTTGGGATTAATCGGATAGATAGGACCTTTAAAATTATGGTCAAGAAGGTTCTGTATCACTATATGGCCAATACTCAGAGGGTTATTTGATGCTCCGATTATGGCGACTGACCTTGGTTTAAATAATGCATCAAGCATTTTAACCTCCTTTTAATTCTAAAGCGTATAAGGCGGCTCCGAAGGCACCTGTTAATTGAGGAAGAGGGGGCACGAAAACCTTATTTTTGAGTTTTTCCTCAAACATTGAAACAAAAAAAGGATTATAAGCCACGACTCCGCCAGTCATGACTAAGTTCCCCTCTAAAGGGTCCATCTCGAACGCCCTTTTTATGACTGAGCTAAAAATTCCTTTGACCAGGTCACTCACCTCCACTCCTTCTCTTATCCTCGTCAGGATTTCCGTGGCAGAGAACACTGTGCAGTAGCTTCCAATCTGGATGTCATTCTCCGACTTTTCCGCCAGTTCATTCAGCTTCTCCATCTTGATCTTCAGACGGTTGGCCATTTCCTCGAGAAAAGCACCCGTACCTGCCGCGCACTTGCGGTTCATCTTGAATCCTGTCCTCTTTCCGGCATCATTGACTTTGATGATTTTACTGTCCTGTCCTCCGATATCGATCAGGGTGTGAGCTTTTGGAAAATAGAAATAGCTGCCTTTAGCATGGCAGCTGATTTCTGTCCTGGTGTCATTGGCAAAAGTGACATTCCGTCTTCCATATCCGGTGGAAACGACAAAACAATGACCTTCGTTCTTTCTTTTGGCTTGCTTCTGAGCTCCATCGAAAGATTTTTCAGCCGCAGCCTTGAAATCTGCGCCGGAATATTTTACCGAATGACCCAGAATATCTTTTTTCCAATCGATAATAACGGCTTTAGTGGTGGAGGCTCCGACATCAATTCCTGCAAAATATTTCATAATTTTAAAAGTGAGACCGGCTCACTCAGTGAAGAAAACTATGTCAATGCGCTCGATAGTGATTAACGATGCCTTTTTCTTCGCCCGTCAAGCTTTAAGCGCATTCTATCTTGCTTCTAACTGTTCGATGAAGGCTTCGATATTGGTCTTTGCCTGCTCCTCTGAATAACAGCGCAAGTCATTCAGGTCACCGTTTATGGTGACAGTCGGAATCTTTAATTTTTTCTCGAGCCTTTCCGGCATTCCATAGCGGTTATTGGAGTTATTCGGGCAGGTTTTGGAGTCATGGAAGAGAATCCCATCCAACTTGTATCTATTGACCATCTCCTCGATGTAATTCTCTTTGAAATTCTCGTCTCTGGCTATGAATATCTCGGTATACGCCCGGGCCATGCTCAAGAATGGGTCTTTAGGGTCAAATGAGTCAAAAATCCAACTGTTGCAATAAGTCGAAGCCACAACAGCTGTCCGCAAATCGATGAAAAACTCAGCCAGGTCTCGCAGTTTTCCCCAGATGGGCATTCCTTCCCAGTAGAGGCGAAATTTTTCGTTCTCCACGGCTCCATCTTTATTGGCAATCTTCTCTTCGAGCTCCTTGAGAAGCACCTTGTAATACTCCACTGCCTGAGGAGAGCCTCTGAGAACAACCGCGGGACCCATATGAATCGTCCCGTCGAAGAAGCTCATAGGAGCAGGGATCGCCATATTGGCTTCAAGAACTTTTTTCCACATGATAGTGCATTCCTTGGAAAGGGAAAGAACTTCCCGGAATTTATCGATATCAAATTTATTGCCTGAGACTTTTTCAAGAGTCGGGATTAAATCTTCGATCTGCTTGACTATGCTTTGGAGATACTCTTCCTTTATCTTTCCCATGTTGCGAAAAGTGGAGATTCCTATCGCTGGAACATCGAGTTCCCTGGAGTACCAGCTGAACCAGTCCTGGACATCCCGGCACTGATTGGTGTTGTAGACCAGGACATCGGGCTTGGGAACACCCTCGATCCCCTCGTATCCCCGTGACAAGGGTGTCTCTTTCTTGATAAAGGCCCCGACATCGCTTGTCAGGTAAGAACAAATATCCGGAGAATATCCGACTGCATTAGCCACAGGAATATAATCCATGGCTTTCCGGGTGGAGCCCAATACAGCCCCATGATTCTCGGGATAATGGACGACAAATCCCAGACTCAACAGGAGCTCGGCTGGGCCGACACTGGAGCACCATGCCACCTTGGGCGAACCTTCTTTGGCTGCATTGTCCAGCTCATAGAAATAATCCGCCATTATCTTTCTCATATGCCCTGAAGATTGGATTTTTTTTATCTTTCTTGGCTTTTCTTCGCTCATCTTCCCTCCTTCAAAAAAAGACAGACAGGTCTCTCATGTTTTATTTTGATTCTTTCCTTTGATGAGGAGTCAGCAAGGATTTTCCCTTTGTAAGTATACCAAAATATCAATATAGTCCTGCCAAGTCAATAGATTATTGGGGACGTTCCCCAAGGTACCACCTTAGCTGAATAATCGCTCTATCATAGCCAGTTATGAATAAAACTGTATGATACAGCTGAGTAATTGGCTCTAACAAAAGGGGACGTTCCCCAAGTGGACACTCTATCTTTGACAACTATAAAAAACTAATAGAAGAGATAGGGTAGCACCTTGGGGAACGTCCCCTATTTAAGAGTTGACAGAAACAGGCTCAGGTGATATGTATTATCTCTAAAATTCCAGCGAAAGATGTTGATTCATAGGACTTTATCCAATTGCGCGATATGATTCAAAATAAATTCGAAAACATCACATTTGAAGCCAAGGAAGACAAGGCTTTTCTGACCATTAACCGCCCCCCTTTGAATATCCTGAATATTGCCACCATGAAAGAGATCAATAAAGCTCTGGATTCATTGACCGAGGATACAGCCGTTAAAGTATTGGTCATTTCCGGCTCCGGAGAAAAAGCCTTCTCTGCGGGCGTAGACATAGCTGAGCACACAAAAGACAAGGTCGAGGAAATGCTCCATACGTTTCACGATATTTTCAGGAACCTGTCCAAACTTGAGCAAGTGACAGTGGCGGCTGCGAAGGGATTGACCCTGGGAGGAGGCAGTGAAGTGGCTCTTTTCTGCGATTTGATCTTCGCGGCGGATAACTTGAAAATCGGACAGCCGGAAATAAAACTCTCGGCTGTCGCTCCTGTCGCTCTGTTAGTCCTGCCTCGCCTCATCGGATTAAAAAAGGCGTCAGAAATCCTACTCACAGGGAAAATTCTCGACGCGGAAGAGGCAGAGCGAATCGGTCTGGTCAATAAAGTTGTGCCCATGGCTTCTTTCGATCCAGAACTGGGTAATTTCATCCAGCCCTTCACCGAATTGAGCTTAGTCGGGATAAAGCATACAAAAAAAGGAATCAATCTGGGTTTGGAAACTGCCTTTTTAGAGGGATTAGAGAAAATCGAAAAAACCTACATCGAGGAACTCATGGCATCCGAAGATGCCCATGAAGGTCTGAAGGCCTTCATGGAAAAGAGGAAGCCCCTCTGGAAAAACAGATAAAGGAGGAATCAATGAAAGCCGCCGTATTCCATAAGCCTAACGAACCTCTGAAAGTCGAAGAGGTGGAAGATCCGAAAATATATTTTCATGAAATTCTGGTCAAGGTTGCTGCCTGTGGAATCTGTAACACGGATCTGCACTATATAGATCATGGTGTTCCCACTTTTAAAAAGCCGCCGATGATTTTAGGGCATGAGGCATCCGGTATTGTCCAGGATGTCGGGGCGCAGGTGAAAAACATCAAGGCGGGTGACCATGTGCTTATTCCTCCTGTCTTCTCCTGTGGGCACTGCTACAACTGCCGGATAGGCCGGGAGAATATCTGTCTGAACATGATCATGCTGGGAAACAATATTGATGGAGCCTATGCCGATTACGTCAAAGTGCCGGCCAAAGATTGCATTCCGCTCCCTGACAAGCTTCCTCTTGAAGAATCGTGCATCATAGCCGATGCCATTTCTACGCCTTTCCACGCCGTCAAAAACAGGGCTCAGGTCAGGCCGGGCGACTCGGTCGTTGTGCTCGGATGCGGTGGTGTGGGAATAAACGTGGTTCAGATTGCCGCAGCCGCCGGAGGCTCGGTTATCGCTGTTGACATCATGGACGACAAACTGGAAATGGCCAAAAGACTGGGAGCCAAGCAGACTATCAACATATCGAAGAAAAATGATAAAGCCGTGCTGACAGAAATTAGAGACTTAACCAATGGCGGAGCAGATATCTGTATCGAGGCCATCGGCAATCCGAAGACGATTGAAATGGGCCCGAGCACTCTCAAACCGGGCGGACGGTATGTTCAGGTGGGATTTTACCCTAAACCAGCGCCCCTCAACGCAGGACGGCTGATGTTCAGAGAAATAGAAATCCTGGGGTCGATGGGATGCCGGCCAGTGGATTATCCCAAGATCTTAGAAATGATCCTTCTCAAGAAGATTCAACTCGAGCCTGTGATCACTCACAGGTTCAAACTCGACGACATCAACAAGGCGTTCGACTTGATGAGGAAAGGCGTACCCCTCAGGTCCATTGTCGTCATGTAGGCAAGGCTATCAACATTAAGTAAATAGAGCAAAAGGGATTACACTTAAAAAAGAGACAGGTTTACGCTCCCAGCAATTAAGTTACATTTTTTAGATGTCATTGCGGCCGCAGCAAGGCCATCTCCTCGTATAAACCCATATTCTCCTCTTGAACACAAAAACCACTTAACAAAATCACCCTAGCTTTTTATTATGAAAAAAGATAAATGTTGATAAAAACACCAAAAACGATACATGCAAAGAAAGCTGATACGAGGAATATTTATTCAAGTGATTTAACGTATTGAAGTAAGCCTTTGAATATTAGAGGTAGAACAAAAGAATTAGTTTCAAAATAGGAGGCATAACATGAAAGATGTGAAGAAAAGTCTTTTCTCGGTTTTTCTAATTCTGATTTTCGCCTTTGCGCTTTCTGCCCAAAGCGAGAAGAAGGTGCTGACTCTGGAGGATTATCCCCAATGGAAACACATCCGTTCTCCATCTATCAGCTCAGACGGCAACTGGGTCTGTTACACTCTCAGGCCCAACGGGGGAGATGCGAACGTTGCCTTCAAGAGCCTGACAGCGGATAAAATCTATGTGATTCCCTATGCGTCAGGAGCGAGGTTTTCAGAGGATTCCCGGTGGGCGGCCTACTTGATCGGGGTGTCCAAAGCGGAGACGAAAAAACTGCAAAAGGCAAAAAAGCCTGTTCAGACAAAGGGAGAACTCCTCAATTTGGCAACAGGCGAAAAGCACACGATTGAGAACACGTCGAGCGTTAGCTTTTCCAAAAACTCTAAATTTTTTGCGGCGAAAAAGACTAAACAGGACAAGGCCGCCAAACATAACGGAACGGACCTAGTGCTCCGCAATCTCAAGACAGGGATTTCCCAGAATATCGGGAATGTTGGGGAGTACCGATTCAATAAACCCGGCACCCTGCTGGCTTACACCGTGGACGCTGCTAACAAGGGAGGCAATGGTGTTTACCTGATTGACTTGATGACGGGCCGATTAATTCCACTCAATACAGGCGAGGCTGACTATACCCAGATCGCTTGGGATAAAGAGGGCACAGCCCTAGCTTTTCTGAGAGGAAAACTGGAGAAGGATCGTTGGGAAAGGGACAATGTTCTCCTTGCTTTTACAGGATTGGAAAAGAAGACATTCACCCGTTTCGAATACAATCCCTCCAATGACTCCCAGTTTCCCGAAAACATGGTGATCTCCGAAAGAGTCATGCCCCGAAGAGGAAGAAGACCTGGATCAGCAGTCTCCTCCCCGAACAGGGCCCTGATTTGGAGTGAAGATCTCTCCCGGATTTTCTGCGGCATCAAAGAACAGGAAAAAAAGCCCGAAAAAAGCAAAGAAGAACTGCCGAATGTGGACATATGGCACTGGAAGGATGAACAGATACAGTCTGTCCAGGCTAGGCGTTTCGAACGGAACGTGAATTATACCTACAGGTCTGTTTTTATTTTGAAAGAGAAAAAATTCCTACAGCTGGCCGATAAAAATATGCGCACGATCTCTCTTTCTCAGGATGGCCAATGGGGAGTCGGACGCGATGCTTTGCCCTATATTTCGGACGTGGAAACTCAACTATCCGATTATTATTCGGTGGACACATCTACAGGGAAACGCAAATCCATCGTTAAAGGAATCCGTCGGTCATTCGGAATCTCTCCGCACAACACGTGTTTTCTTTATTTAAAGGATAAACAAATTTGGATTTATGATTTTAAAAAGGAAGAGACCACAAATATCTCTGCCAGCGCACCGGTTGTGTTTGTCAACGAAGAAGACGACCACCCGAATGAAAAGCCTCCTTTTGGACTGACAGGCTGGACCAAAGATGGAAAAGCGGTCATCGTCAACCACAAGTATGACCTCTGGCTTCTGCCGCTGGATGGGAAAAATCCCACAAACATCTGCAAAGGCTTAGGGAATAAAGAAAATATCATTTTTCGATATGTCCGATTGGATCCGGAAGAAAAATTTATCGACACTTCAAAACCACTGCTGCTCTCAGCGTTTGGGGAATGGACCAAAAAAAATGGCTATTATCGGCTGGAAGTGGGAAAAGAACCAAAGAAGCTGGTTTTTGCGGATAAATTGTTTGGATCTATCCGCAAAGCCAAAAAGACGGATAAAATCCTGTACACCATCCAAACCTTTGTTGAATTCCCGGATTTGTATGTGAGCGGGATGGATTTTTCCGATGTGAGAAAAGTGACCGATGCCAATCCCCAACAAAAAGACTATGCCTGGGGTCGCCGGATATTGGTCGACTACGCCAACAGTAAAGGACAAAAATTGCAGGCGACTTTATCCTTGCCGGCAGGTTATGAAGAGGGAAAAAAATATCCGATGCTGGTTTATTTTTACGAGAAGATGTCCCAGCGCCATCACCAGTATTCCATGCCCACTTATGATGACAGACCCCACATGTCTGCGTACGCGAGCGACGGGTATCTAGTGCTGATGCCGGATATCATTTTCGAGATAGGAAAGCCCGGCACTTCCTCATTGGACTGTATAAGCAGTGCTGTAAAAAAAGTGATCGACCTTGGGTATGCTGACCCTGAACGGATCGGCCTCCAGGGGCACAGCTGGGGTGGATTTCAGACATCTTTTATCGTGACTCAGACCGATATGTTCGCCTGTATCGTCTCAGGTGCCCCGCCGACCTGCATCGAAGGAGAATTCAACCAAGTCTTCAAAAGTTCGGGAAACAACAACCATTCCTATTATTCGCGCAGTCAAGGACGCATGGGAACAGATCCCTGGAAGGACCACGAACTATACCGCAGCCAGTCAGCCATCCAAAACGCCGATAAAATCACCACTCCGTTTATGTTGCTCCATGGGACTGAGGATGGATCGGTCGACTGGATCCAATCCCTGGAATACTACAACGCCGCCCGTTATCTCGGGAAAGAAGTGATATTCCTCTCCTATCCAGGGGAACCACATCATCTTGCCAAGGAGGAGAACCAGAAAGACTTTCAGATGCGGATGAAGCAGTATTTCGACCATTATTTAAAAGGAAAGCCTATGCCCGATTGGATGGCAAACGGCGTTCCGTATGTGAAAAAAAAGCGTCGGCTCGACGCCCAAAAAGAGCAAGATAAAATCTAAAAAGGGGCCTGTCCTTTATGCTCAGTAATTAGGTAACACTTCCTGTGATGATATCGAAGGCAAAAGTGTCATTGCGAGCGAAGCGTGGCAATCTCCTAGCGAGAAATTATATTATTACGGGAATGCAAATATCCTTTTTATGAGATTGCCACGTCACTACGTTCCTCGCAATGACACCACTATGAGGTAACATGAAGAT
>JABAOF010005865.1_pt2 | contig 27090 bp, 25 predicted proteins | sample 7062171 | NCBI WGS metagenome assembly JABAOF01 (sample SAMN14538628, study PRJNA623070) | marine sediment metagenome | biome: marine biome [ENVO:00000428]; feature: marine pelagic biome [ENVO:01000023]; material: deep marine sediment [ENVO:00002113] | place: India: Gulf of Khambhat ...
ATAGTGAATTCCTGTTGAGGTGTATTTTTTCTCGTATCCCCTTCGCTTTTCCGTACCCTGAAATAGTTCCACAAATTTAAGGAGATTGGCTACCCCACCTTTTGCTGGTACTTTTTTACCGCGACCAGAATCAGTTGGGGCTTGGGCCAACTTTTTCTTAATCGCATCTAAATCGTCAGTCAAATTAATATAACTCCCTTCAATTGATTTGCTCATCTTCCCTTCCCCGATTAATGAAGGGACAGAATAACCTTTGCTCCTAAATTGTTCTGGTTCAGGGAAATTAGTGCCGTATTTTTGATTCATTTTACGAGCAACCTCTCGAGCAACCTCAAGATGGGGAATTTGATCATCGCCAACGGGGACGGCGTTTGCTTTATAAGCAAGAATATCGGCTGCCATTAAAACTGGGTAGTTAAGAAGAGCCATGGTCACGTTTTTTGGGTGCTGCTTCACCTTATCTTTGAAAGTAGGAAGATGACTCATTCTGGCAACAGAAACGACGGTTGAAAAAAGGTAAGCTAGTTCAATATGCTCCGGAACATGAGATTGGATAAAAAGAGTGCTTTTTTCCGGATTAATACCAGCCGATAAATAGTCTAAAACCACTTCAGCAACATCCTTTTGAAAATTTTTGGAATCAAACGGAGTGGTAAGAGAATGAAGGTCAGCCACCATATAAAAAGTTTCATACTCCGGGTCTTCCTGAAGAGCAACCATACCCTTCACTGCTCCAAGGTAATTACCTAAATGAAGCCTCCCTGTTGCCCTGATACCTGATAGAACTCGTTTTTTAGCCATATAGTATAGTTTACCAAACCCTCCTCATCTTAGCACTCGCCTCTCCAGTATTATTCAACCCGTCAGACGGGTTTCATACACGGCTCGTGCTGCGATCTATGGAGGGTTGTATGCTATTTAGATTTTCTAAAGTATACAAAAATCCGCCCCCTTGAGCGGTATCATATTTTTCTAACAATCCCGATTTTATCGGGATTGAGAGGAAGAGCAGACTAAAGGCTGAAGTGGAAGCATTAAATGATTCACGAAAGCGCTAGTCTAGCTCTGACGAGTGCCAGCGGGTGGATTTGAACCACCGACCTTTGCCTTATGAAGACACTGCTCTAACCACTGAGCTACGCTGGCGCGTATTGTGTATTTTACCTGATACTATCAGTTGTCACAAGATTTATGCCTGTAACTTTAGACCTTTTATCCATCCATGAATTTTTCTTAAAAAATCTGTACTTCTTCTAACCTTCACCCTTAATACTCCATGGTATTCGTTTGGATTCTCATAAACCTTTTTCCATTTGACGTTTTGATAAAAGGGTTTCTGGAAATATTCCTGAGATATTCCAGTAATTTTAGACCAGTATCTTTCTATCTCACCAACTCTATGCTTATGACTTATATTAATCGTTACACGCACGCTTAAGTCTTTCTCTGTGTAACCACAGCATTCTTTAAGCCACCTAAGAAAAATCTGAATCATATCTGGATCGGAACTGGCAAATCCTGCCTGAGTGTCCTTTTTAAAACCCTCCGCCCAGTATAAAGAGGCTCCAACTAGAAAGAGTTCTCTCCATGATAGATTGCCGATTTCTTTTATCCCTTCCTTCTGCAACCTTTTTATCTTCTTCTTTTTCTTTTCCTGCAGGGCAATAAGATATTCCAATCGTCTGCCGTAGTGTGGGTCTTTGGCACGTTTTTCTAGATTGGCAATTTGCTTAGGAGAAAGTCTTATATCTCTACACCAAACACTAACTGAGCTGGTAGAAACACTTAGTTTCTTTGCAATAGCTTTTATGCTCTCACCTCTTCTTCTCAACTTTCTAGCAACTAGTTTTTCTCTAGGCTTAGCCATATATTTCTGGTCTTATTATAACATATAATCGGGTTCTATTCTTGAAACTCTCTTTCTTTTGGTTTATAATTAATACTGTTTTATTACGTGCGGGGTAGTGTACGGCTGCACGCGAGGCTCAAGTATGGGCCCTCCGATGAGTAATCATCGAGAGTGCACCTGGCTATATCGACGAAACCTAAACTTTATATAGTATGGCAACGACGAGGAAAGACTCGCCTTAGGTGAGAATCCGTAGAGACTATACGCCAGGCTACGTTCAGCTAAATGAACGCAGAAGACATAGTCCGGCACCCCGAGAAATCGGGGACAACAGTTTGCATAATCTCGCAGGCCGGGTTCGACTCCCGGCCCCGCAACAAAGTTAGTCTATTCTTAAGGAATCTGGCCAAAAACGGCTCCCCACTCTATACTCTTGGTTTTTTCATTGGAAATTGGGAATTGGACATTGGAAATTCCTGTTTTAAAAAAACAGGCGTACCCACTTCCTCCAATTAGGTTCAGGTAAAACATCCTCCTCAACCACCCTTTTTGGAGCTAATTTTCGAAGAGTATCTTCATCAGGCAAAACAAGCACAATCTCCCCCTCTTTTGCCAATCCCAGCTTTTCTCTTAACTGTTTTTCAATATACTCATCAGACCCCAAAGACTCAATTTCTGCCTCCAATTGTTTGCCTTCTTGTTTAAGTTCTTCCACTCCCTCCTCAGCTTGACTAATTTTTTCATTTACACTTCTTATTTGAAGAATGTTTCTCACCAGAGAAAGGGCAAGGGCAATTAAGATCAAAATTAGTAAATAATGCGATACTGCCTTTACCTTACCCTCAACGTATAAGACTATTTTGTTTTTCATTAAAAACTCCTACCTGAATTTAAATTATTATACCCCGTACAGTACTTCGCTACATCTCATAATATTGACCATCCATTATTGGATATGTTATTATATTGACCGATAGCCTTTAGATTCACTTATACAATAAGCTTAAATTGAGACTTCCAAAGAGGTCTTTTATAGATTATAGTATTAAAAGTGAATTGCTTGCCTTAGTAGTATAATTATGGCGGAAGAAACAATAAAAAGCCTAATCCCAAAATTTACTAAATTCCTTGAAGAAAAAGGTCGTTCACCTTCTACAATACTTGCCTACCGGGCTGACCTCGAACAACTGGTGGACTTTTTAAAAGAAAAAAATAAAGCTCTCCCGAGCCAGGTCTATGCTGGTGATATCGAAGCTTTTCGTGATTCTCTTTTAACCAAAAAATATACTCCAAAATCGGTTTCAAGAAAACTAAATGCGGTAAAAACCTTCTTCAGGTGGAAAGTAGACCAAAAACATATCGATAAAGATGTCTCTCGCGATGTTGCTCACCCCAAAATCGAGCCCTCAATGCCAAAATTTCTATCCCCCTTAGAGTACAGAGCCTTAAGAGATGTTGTCAGAGACGATATAAGAATAGCGGCCATTGTTGAACTTATTCTTCAGGCCGGCCTAAGGATTTCTGAAGTTGCAAATCTGAAACTTGCTAATATTGTAAAAACTGAAATAACGATCGATGCATACGCCACCCAAGCAGAAAGAAAAGTTCCCCTAAATACTGCTGCCAAAACCCTACTAGACCAATATATTAAAGTTCGTCCAAAAGCAGATGCTCCACATGTCTTCGTCAGCAAAAATGGAAAGCCTTTAGCAGTAAGAAATATAAGGGCCGCAATCGACAGATACTTCCACAAAGCAGAAATCCCTGGATACTCTGTCAATGACTTGAGAACAACATTTATTATTGAAAACCTAAAAGCAGAGGTCGACTTAATCCTTATTTCCCAGATAGTTGGTCACAAAAGATTTTCAACTACTGAACGTTATTTAGAACTTGCTGGAGTAAAGGAGCCCGGTAAAAAACAAGAACTTCAAGAGCTTTAAATTTATCCTAATCGTCTCTTAATTGAAGCTATCTCATTTCTCCTGAATTCAAAATCAACCTTGCCTCCCCATTTATCAGATATAACCGGCTTTGAAACTAGCTTATTTGCCTCTTGAAGCCAGCCAAGAACTTTATAATCTTTAGGATTCATTTTGTTTTCGATCAACGCATAAGTCGTTCTTATTGGAATCCCCGTTTTCCAGATAATCCAAGTCGGCAAATCATTTCTTTTTAAAACTCTTCCGGTTGAAGTGTTATCAAACTTCTCATAAACCCTTTTAGCTAACAATAAACCTTCTTTTATTTTTCCAGACATCATCATTGAGTATGAAATAAATGCCTCAAGCTCTAATTTTCTGGGCAACTTTTCGTACTTTACCTGCGGATCTTTATCGACAAATTTAATTGCCTTTTTATACTCTCGAACCGCCATTTTATAATCACCTTTGTAATCGCTTATTCTTCCTAAAAACCGATGCAACCTAGACTTCCATCTGGTTAGCTCATACTTTTCAATATAATATTTAGCCTCATTAACTACCTCTTCCCATTTTCTTAAAAATTTACGAATAGTCGTTTTATCTCTTTTAGATTCGGGTTTAGTATTCTCCGACATAATTTTATGCTGATAAACAAGCGCTTCTTCCCATAAAAGTTCGAGCACAAATTCATATCCTAAATCCAAGGCTTTATTTATCAGAACAACTACTTCTTCTTCCCTACCTTTTTCTTCACGAAGTCTCCTGATTTTAGTCAACAGCTTGCTTGGAGATTGGTAAAATTTGGGGCGTAAATATTTCATAATTTCTGTGGGCCGAGAAGGATTGCTCGCTTCGCTCCGCCCTCATTCGCTTCGCGAAAGTTCGAACCATCGACCCCCGACTTATATCATACGCAGTACGATATATCGCGGACTAGTGTGGACGCGCTTGGATTTGAACCAAGGACTCCCTACTTATGGCGCGCGATGCGCGACATGTCAAAAATTCGGTGGAGCTGGATGGATTCGAACCATCGACCCCCGACTTATAAGATCGGTGCTCTAACCTCTGAGCTACAGCTCCGAATTTTTGTCATAAGATCGGTGCTCTAACCTCTGAGCTATCGGCCCAAAAATTCGTCATAAGCAGAGCTTGTTTCTCGCTTTGCTCGAAATAAGATCAATGCTCTTAGACGACAGTCGCTAGCGTAGCGAATACCACTGAGTTACTGGCCCGTCGAGGCTAATTATAACAGAGTTGAGTATGAAGTACCAAAGGTTTATCTTTTCTCTTTTCCTGTTCTACTCTTACTACTTTTTCTACTTTTCTTACTTCTCTGGTCTACTTTTCCCGCTCCCCTTCCGAAAGCATTCTCTTTCTCTTCCCAATCCCTGTTTTTCCTAACCTTCAAGTTTTGTTCCCAAACAGCACTAAGTACGGACATATCTAGGTTTTTTTCTCTTGCGAATCCTAAAAGACCAATCATATCTTTAGGAAAACAAGCTTGTCCGAAACCAAAATCCCCATCCCAGCCAGGTACTTCTAAAAATGTTCCTATCCGACTATCTACTTCTACCATTCTCCTTATATCATCGTAGTTAACCTTCATTTTTTTAGCTAAGAAGTAAAATTCGTTGGCTAGAATTATTTTTGAAGCAAGCATCAAATTACTCATATACTTTGATATTTCTGCCGAGGTAGTATCAGTTAAAAAATATTGCTGATCCTTGGACAATATTGACTGATACAGACGCTTTATTTTGCGAGCAACATTTTTATCTTTAGCCCCAATTATTGTCCGTGAAGGATTAAGAAAATCTTTTTCCGCATTTTTTTGGGTCAGGAATTCTGGGTTCATCGCAAAATCAACCTCGGGATATTTATCAGCCAAACCTTTTGTAGTACCTGGAAGAACTGTGGACTTAATGACTATGGTCTTTTTTGCACCTTTAATCTTTGGGGCAATGTCATTTATAACCTCTTTTACAATACTCATATCCATACCCGAATAATCACGAAGCATCGGGGTCGGAAGACAAATAAAAATAAATTCACTTTCTTTTAAAACTTTATCAAGGGTGTCGGAGCTTTTCTTATACTTGTCATACCAAAATATTTTATTTTTCTTGTTTGTTGCAAACCCCTTGCCGGTCGCTTGACCAACAAACCCCCAGCCAATGATTCCAATTGTAGCCATAATTTTTTAGAGCTTTGCTCTCCTGGCAATTTCTGCTTCAACAAGTCTGACGTCTCTTCCGTACTTTAACTTACTCATCTCTTCGATAATTCCAGCAACTTTTGGATTCATCGTCGCCCTTTGTTTGCCTATGTCTTTATATAAATCCATTGAAAACGGAGGGACGGGCTCATTATCTACTATTGTTTTGATATAAACATGGAATCGCTCGATGTTTAAAAGGTCATCCTCGGCAAATGTGGGGGTAAATTCATGCTGCAAATAATTTGCGTCCGTCACTCCTACCCTAAACGAAATTATTGTCCCAACATTTCCAAAAACAGCGTTTTTAACCTCTTCCTCAACCTGGCCAATAAACTGGTTGGCAACACATAGATTAAGATGGTATTTTCTGGCTTCAGAAAGTATTTGAGCAAAGTCAGGGGTGGCGAAATTCTGAAACTCATCAACATAAAGATAAAAATTACGTCTTTGCTCTTCCGAAATGTCAGCTCTACTCATTGCGGCCATTAAAATCCTTGGAACAAGAACAAGTCCCAAGAAACTTGAGTTCTCTTCTCCTATTTCACCCTTGGAAAGATTAATAAACAGAATTTTTCCACTATCCATGACCTCACGGAAAGAAAAAGAAGACTTTGACTGGCCAATTATATTTCTAATCATTCTATTGGTAACAAAGCGGCCAAATTTCGAAACGATGTAATCCAACACTTCTGACTTGTGGAAATCTGCAGTCTGGGCAATTTGGTCCGTCCAATATCGCCTGACAATAGGATCAGTGACTTTAGGAAGAAGCTCTTGGACATATTTTGCATCAGTCAATATTCTCATTACTTCAACAAATGTTGAGCCTTCATCGCTCATTGCTGTCAGCATTGCATTTCTTACCGCGTGTTCAAATCGCGGCCCGACAATTCCTGTTTTATAAGGATCAAATAGCTTATACATCATATTAATTACCGCTGTTGCAGCAAAATGCTTTTGGTCTTCTGTTCTTGCCTCCAAAAGATTTAAGCCCATGGGCCGTTCGGTATCTGAGGGATTAAAATAGATCACATCTTCAGCTCGTTCTGGGGGAATCATTTGGAGTAGATCTTCGATTGCATCACCGTGAGGATCCATATAGCAAAGCCCTTTTCCTGCTCTAACATCCTGCATAATTAAATCTTTCAAAAGCTCAGTTTTTCCGGTTCCAGTTTTTCCAATAATGTACATATGTCTTTGTCTGTCAACGTCAGATATATAGACCGGCCTTTTTACTCCCCGGTAGGCACTCATGCCCAAGTAAAGTCCCTCTTGAGGTATCTCTGCGGGGGCGGGAGCAGTTTTTGCATAAAGCCAGTAGATATGAGGAGTTGTTACTTGTTTATTGGGAAAATGAAACAAAGTAGCTAATTCTTCAGAATTAAGAATCGAGGTCCTATTGCCAAAAAGGTGAAACATTGGTTGATATCGATAAATGAAATCTTGCATAAAGGCACCTTTTCTTCTTATTTTTCTTGCGGTGAAGCCATTGATGTCTCCAGAAAACTGGGCAAAGGCACTATGAATGTTGGCCAAGTGGACATCGGCTGATGCTTGATTATTTGACACCACCACCATCCTGATCGAAGTTTCAAAACCAGGTTTGCCGATTTTATTCTCAATTGCCTCCAGGTGTTTAGCTGGAACCGTAAACCTAGCTTTTTCTGGATCGGCTTCTTGTTTTTTTATTTCCGTAATATATGAGCCTCCTTTACTTTGCCATCCAGGCTCAGTAGGAGATATCAAAAACTGAATTGCTGCCGCTTCGTTATCGCCCATCTTAGCCATAGAAGAAGTTAATCCCGCCAGTGGATCTGTAGGCAAATCTTTGTAAGTCTTGATTGGGTAATAATCTTCTTTTTTAAGCTGCAGTGCTTTGTAGGCAACTTTTCCCTCCTCAGGAAAAATGTTATATTCTTGAACCTCAATAATCTCAGCATCAGGATAAGCTCCATGAACTTGTTTTTCTATTAAATCTCGAAGGCTCCTGGGAGTCCAGATATAAAATCTCATATCCTCCTTCTTGGCAACAATTTCAAAGGAGACTGTTGGTTGGGCTTTCGTTTTTTGTTTCCAACCACCTTTTTTGATCGCATAAAGGGCGGCAAATAACTGCTCCATAGCATCAATTTTTACCTCATTATTTCTAGGAACGGCTATCTGAAGAAGAACCGAGTCAATTGATCTTTCCTCTCTACCCCGGTATTTTATGGCGTTAACAAGAATGTATAATCCCCCGGCAACTATAACTGCCAGTAGCCCAAAAACAAAAAGTCCTAAAAAAATAGTGTTCAAATCTGGTGCTGGCATTATTTTCCGCCCCCTCCCCCGGTAATGATGCGCCAACCAAAATGGAGTGCTTTTTTAATCATTCTCAGCCAAAATAGGGCAAACCAGGTTAGCGAGTCAGCCGGTGATCCATGTGACCAGTCCTCAAGTTGACTTTGGGCTGCTGGAATTTGGATGGTAATAACCTGCGTTGCTGGTGCTTGAATTAACTGCTGCCCAGCGTCATCGGTTACTTGGGCCGTAAATTGCGTCGGAACAGCTTGAGCTCCTGCCCTCTCAACTTCGGGAGGTACCTCAACAGGCCTTTCGGTGACCTCCTCTGGAACAGCTGGTTTAGGTTCTCTTTCAGGTGTAACTGCCATGACAGAACCATTTTAGCAAATCTCCTGAATAAAGAGTACCATGGGTATCAAGTGTATCGTGAGTATCACGGGCCTAATAAACAAAACAGTTTACCCTCATTTGCCCTTCTCTCTCCAAATCTCTTCTTTAATCCCCACCTTGAAATTTGCATCCCTGGCGAGCATAAAAAGATAGTCAGAAAGGCGGTTTAGAAAAATAAGAATTTCGGCCTTAACATCCTCAATTTCAGCCAGGGCAATTATTTCCCTTTCAGCTCTTCTTGCCACACTTCTCGCATAATGAAGCAGTGAAGCCAACCGCGAACCTCCCGGAATAATGAAATTCGAAAGCCGGGGAAGTTGTTTCTCCAGCTTGTCAATTTCTTTTTCAAGTTTTTTTGTTTTTGTTTTAAAAAAGCGCAAATTACTTCCCGCCAAAATTGAACCAATTGTTAATAAATCTTTTTGAATCTCTATCAAATTGCTTTTTAAGACTGAATTTTCGCAGCGAGAACAAACAATACCTAAAAAACTATTTAACTCATCAACTGCACCGATTGCCTTAACTACCAAAGAATCTTTAGACACCCTGCCTTGCGATTTGTTAAAAAGATCTGTTCTTCCTTTATCACCGCGTTTTGAATATATTGCCATAATGTCAGGGAACAGGATACAGGAAAGCAGTGAACAAGAAAAGTATTAAGTAGAAGAATCTTATACCTTGAATCCTAAAATCTTGCACCTTTTCTTTCAATCAACACTCGCTATACCCACAAGCGTAGCACTTGGAGCATCCCTCTTCATAAATTAGGGCACTTGATCCACAAGACGGACAAAGATCGGTTGAAGCCGCCTCAAACGCAGCCCGAGCCACTGTGGGGTCGATATTCTGACTCACGTGGTGAGTCTTTTCAGTGCCAGATGGCACTGAATCTTTCGCCTCCATAACAGCTCTGGCCACGTTTGAGGTAGCCCCAACCGAGCCTTCTCCTAACAAATCTCGCTTGGCTCCGTCTGAGCCGAGCGGCCTCTTAACTTCTCCATCTGATCCTACTATAGATACTTGATTACTATTGTTATTTAATTGAAATCCATAGTGATTTGAAAGTGCCACTGCAATTGCATCAGGAAGAGAACGAATCCTTTTAGATCCAAAACCTACCGTTCTCCTCCCTCCAATCCCTGACAATTGATGGGCAATTTCTTTTGTCCGTTCCTTGGTATTAAGACCGCCCTTAAATCTTAAGGTGGTTGAAATCGTTCTTCCCAAAGCTTCTGCCATCGCGGCAACATCGCTCCCTGCTTTACCAACATTAATAAATACTTCTAACGGTTCTCCCTTTTCGTTTTCGTTTATTGTTATAAATGCTGCTCCAACTGGGGTTTTTAATTTATATGTTGCGCCCCTAACAACCAAGGGCCTCTTAAGTAACGCTCCACCTCCTTCTGAACTTACTTCCATCCTTTTCTCTTTAATACCAAGATTTAATACTTGTGAGTCCTTACAGCCATCCCTGAATACTGTTATTCCCCTACACCCTGTTTCCCAAGCTAGAATGTATGCCTTTTTAACATCTTTTTTGCTTACACCATTTATCATATTAATTGTTTTACTAACAGCATTTTCGGTATGTTGTTGAAAAACTGACTGCATTTTTATATGCCATTGATGATGAATTTCATGAGCTGTGCCAAATATATTTCTTATATCTTCAGGAATTTCTTTCATCCCCCTTACCACCCCCGAGCTAACAACTTTATTTCTAATCTCATCGGTCAAAAAGCCACCTTTCTCAGCCACCTCTTCAAATCTTGGATTAATAAAGGTAAGAGTTCTGTCCATGTGTCTGTCGCTGACCATATGTTGATAAGCAAGGGCAAAAAGAGGCTCAATCCCACTTGAGGCTCCAGCAATTATTGATATACTTCCTGTCGGAGCAATTGTTGTAACTGTCGAGTTACGACGGGGTTTGTCTTTTTTATAAATACTAATAGGCCAAAGTGGAAAGGGTCCGCGTTCTTTAGCTAACTCATGCGTCGTCTCAAGCGCTTCTTCTTGGATTAACTTCATAATTTTCTTGGCCAGTTTTAATGCCTCATTACTATCATAGGCAATCCCAAGTCCGAGTAGCATATCAGCCCAACCACCAACGCCAAGTCCAATTCTCCTTATTCCAAACGCAGTTCTTCTGATTTCAGGAAAAGGAAAGGGGTTAACTTCTATAACGTTATCCAAAAACTTAGTGGCAATACGGGCCACGTATCTCAACCTTTCCCAATCAACTTCCCGCATTCCGTTTTTTTCGCGTACAAAGTAACCTAGAAAAATACTACCTAGGTTACAGGCATCATAAGGATAAAGCGGCTGCTCACCGCACGGATTGGTGGATTCAACTGGACCTAGAGAAGGAGTTGGATTTGCCTTGCTTGAGTTAACTCTGTCAATAAAAAACAGTCCTGGATCTCCTGTATTCCAAGCACTGGCTGCAATTTTGTCAAAAACTTTCCTTGCATTAAGCTTACCTACATTCTTTTTTGTTTTTGGATCCACAAGATCATAATTAGCTCCTTTTTTATAAGCTTTCATAAACTTTTCGGTAATGGCAACTGAAATATTAAAATTTGTAATCCCACCATCCTCTTTGCAGCCAATAAACTCCAAAATATCTGGGTGATCAACTCTTAATATTCCCATGTTTGCACCTCGCCTTTTTCCACCCTGTTTAATCTCGTTGGTAGCAGCATCAAAAATTCTCATGAACGAAACAGGTCCTGAAGCAGCACCCCTACTTGATTTGACCATTGAACCACTTGGTCTTAATCGACTAAAAGAAAACCCAGTCCCTCCTCCAGTCTGGTGAATCAACGCTTGATACTTAATCGCGTCAAATATCCCAGTTAACGAATCGGTAATTGGTAAAACAAAACAAGCCGAGTATTGAAGACCATTACCTGTCCCGGCATTCATCAAAGTGGGAGAATTTGGTAAAAACTCGTGATTCACTAAAAGGCCATAGAAATCTTTAGCAATCTTTATTACTTCACGTCTACCCTTCCCCCACCTTGCCTCAGCCGAGGCAATTTCCCAAGCAACTCTCCAACACATCTGCTCTGGAGTCTCAATAACTTTCCCATTTTTATCCTTAACCAAATATCTTTCAGAAAGTACCTTCAGTGCTTGTTTACTCCAAATTCCTTTGCTAAGACCCTTGGGAAGCTTTGGTCTTCTGCCAATCTTTTTTCGTATCTGCCCAATTACATCTTCGTAAGTGGGAACTTTAATATTTTCCAAGGTGAGATCTTTCTTCTTATATGATTTAGTTTTCCTTTTTCTTGGCATGATTTCATTTCTTATTCATAGTTTTTTCAAAATCTAGCAAATCATCAAATTCTAGATAGACACTTGCGAATCTTAGCCAGGCTACTTTGTCTAGCTTTTTAAGTCTTTTAAGTACTGCACCCCCGATCACACTAGAAGAAATTTCTTCCTTCTCTTTTTTCAACATCTCTCGCTCAATTTGATCAACAAGATCATTTACCTTTTCAAGCGAAATTGGTCTCTTTTGGACCGCTCTTAAAATTCCTTTCTTAAGTTTTTCTTTTTCAAAAGGCTCTCGCCTTCCATCCTTCTTGATGACCCAAAGAACTGATCTCCTCACTCTCTCATAAGTCGTAAAACGCTTACGGCACTTAACGCATTCACGCCTTCTTCTAACCACCACTCCCTTCTCTACTGCCCTTGACTCAAGTACTTGAGTATCTTCACTTTCACAAAAAGGACACTTCATATAAATATTTGTCTTTCACAAATGTAAAGTAATTCCACCATTAGTAGTGACATTACAAATACTTAAACACTAAATATAGTCTGTCAACTAGTAATAACTTGATCAAAAGACATCAGATCAGGCATGTATTATGCCTGATTTTTGACAATTTAGTTTTAGTTAATCGATGGGGTTCTCTTCCTTTTGACAATTATTTGTAATCAACTTTATTAAGAAGATGATTTAAAGGAAGAAAAAATTGAATCAGAAGGAGGAATTATTTCCAATCAAACGGGTTTTCTGGTGGAGACATTCCCTTTTCTAAAAGAGCATTTCTTGCATTTTCAAAAGCTCTCTTGGCATAATCTTCTGTTCGAACTATACCCGGCCTGGCATCTTCGGGTGCAATTGAAAGTACCTCTTCCATAACTTGCGCGTGTTTAAGGGAGGCTTTGGCAATTCTTTCTAAAAATTCACTAGTATCAATCCCACCTTTTCGATTTTCTTGCTCTTGGATACTTGCTTCCTCTAGATACTTTTCAGCTTTTGTTAAGGTCGAGTAACCGATTTCCGGTTTCCCTTTTTCAAAAAGCAGCTTACTCATAGCCACCCTCTTATCTGCAAATAAAAGTTTCAATTCTGNNGCTTACTCATAGCCACCCTCTTATCTGCAAACAAAAGTTTCAATTCCGCTTTTCTGCTCGGATTAGTTGTTATCCAAAGCCAAATCCTGTCTCTTAATGCTTTCAGGGGCCATAATGGGCTATCTGGCAGTATCCGTCCAGGGAAAGCAAGATAATAATCTATCTCAACCGCCTCCTCTCCAAGCACCTGAGCTTCACTCGTTGATACTAATTTTTCAGCCTCAGAAAACTCATATTTAACCGCTGCTGTTCTTAAAACCGAAGTAAATAAGATTCCGAAGGCAAAAAGAAGAAGTGATGAGATAAACAAGGCTCGTTTTAACATAAAGTGGCTATATAGTAATTCTGTACCCAGTAAAAGTCAAGGATCCCGATTAATTAGAATATTTCGATATTATGATACCAGATGAATTGATTAATATTCCAATCCAATAGCTACTTAATATCTACTTCGCACTGCTTAAATGCCCTATCTATAGCATCGACAATCATAAAAACTCTTTTTTTGGCGCCATCAAAGCTTATTGCATTTCTTTCTTTAGGAAACCAATGGAAAAGCAAGTTTCTACATTGTTTCCATGTTTCCCACAAGAAATCTCCCAGTTCCGATCCATCACAATACCCAACTATTTTGTCATATACACTTTCCCTCTCTCTTATTCGTCTTTCAAGAGCAGGGTTTAAGGCCTTCCCTACTCTGAATCGTTTGCCATAGTATTGTTTTTCGGAAATAAATCCCATGTCTAAAAAGAGTTTTTTTAGAAATCCTTCGTATGCTTTTGCTGCTGGAAAAACAATAAAGGCATAATCATGAAACTCTTGTCCTGGACTTGTCGAAGGATCTCTTTTCCACTTTTCCACGGTTTTAATCAATGTTAACGACTGCGTTAGAAGTTCTTGAAGATCGTGCTCAAGGTAGACCCACCAGGGCTTGTTTTTTAGAGAATCCATAATTGGAAATTGGGAATTTTCAAATACTCGGTTCTTCAAATTTTGCCCCAATAGTCACCGATATCACTACTTTCGCCTCAGTACCTTTCCCAACCGCCAAAAAACCTTCAACTTCATTTTTACTAAATGAAACAATCATCGAATCATCCCCCTCAACTACCGAGCCTATCTTCCACCCTTTATTAGGAAGCTGGAGTTTAAAAAACTCAGATACTTCAGAGAGGGTTGCTTCTACATTCCAAACTACGGACTGGGCCTCAACTTCTTCTCCTTTTGAAACATACGAGTTCTCAACTTTAGCCCCTGGATAAATTGGAAAGTCGCTGGGGAAATTCTTAGGAATAGTTTGTGATATGCCGCTAGACACTTCCTCTGTCTGATCTCCAACTTTTTTAAGTCTTTTTTCTTTTTCAGATCTATTTACTGTTATAATAATCAGCCCTATAATGACAACTAAAACCACCAAACCTAAAAATGCAATTGTGCTCTTTTTCTTTCTCACCAGACGTTTAACTTTCATTAAATTCTAAATCTCATTATACATTCATTAATAATAGAATTATAATTGTGTTTGCTTATGGCAAAAAAAGCTAAAAAGGGTAAGGGCAAAAAATCTAAAAGTAAAAACTTGAAAAAGAAAAAGACTGCCAAGAGAAGACGTCCCTTGCAAAAGAAGTCGAAAAAATCTTTTTTCAAAAAAATTTTCGAATTTTTTAAAAACGAAAGGCAAAGGAAAAAATTTATCTTCATTTCAGTTCTCTTGGGCGCATCAGTCTGGCTTTTTTGGGGAATACCACTACCTACAAAACTAACTTCAAGAGACTTTCCCGTATCAACAAAGCTTTTTGACAGAAACGGAAATTTGCTTTTTGAAATTTATACCGATAAAAGAAGCACTCCGGTTGAACTCGATGAGTTGCCTGAATACGTTATCCAATCAACAATTGCCATCGAAGACAAAGACTTTTATAAACACTATGGAGTATCTTTGACAGGAATTACCCGTGCCGCTTTTAACATTATCTTCAAACAAAAACTCCAAGGAGGATCAACTCTAACTCAACAACTTGTTAAGAACGCTCTTTTAACACCCGAGCGAACTGTCAGGCGCAAATTACGAGAGTTCGCCCTCACTTTGATAGTCGAAGGAATATACTCAAAGGACCAGATACTTGAGCTTTACCTAAACCAAATTCCATATGGTTCGACGGCCTACGGAATAGGAGCCGCCAGCGAGTTATATTTTAACAAAGACGCACGGGAACTTAGTCTGGCAGAAGCAGCCCTTTTAGCCGGTCTTCCTCAAGCACCCACTAGATACTCTCCTTTTGGAACCGATCCCAACCGAGCTTACGCGCGCCAAGAAACGGTACTTCGGCGGATGGTAGAAGATAAATATATCAGCCAGGAAGAAGCAGACAAGGCTAAAGAAGAAGAGCTTCAGTTTGCCCAAGTTGGTGCTCCGAAGGCACCGCATTTTGCTCTTTGGGTTAAAGAGCAATTAGCAGAAAAATACGGTGACGCTGTTGTTGAACAGGGTGGTTTGCGAGTGACAACAACCCTTGATTTAGAGCTTCAGGAGTTTGCTCAAGTCGCGGTGGCAACAGAGGTTGCCAAGCTCAAAAAGTATCAAGTAGGAAATGGTGCCGCCCTAGTTACAAGGTCGGGTTCCGGTGAGATATTGGCAATGGTTGGTTCAAAAGATTTCTTTGCCGAAGACGAAGATGGAAAAGTAAATGTTATCCTGGCAAAAAGACAGCCTGGATCATCGATCAAGCCTCTAAATTATGCCCTTGCATTTAGAGACAAAAAAATAACCCTCTCAACTCCTCTTGCAGATGTACCTTCCTGCTTTTCAGTATACGGCCAGCCCCCTTTTTGCCCAAGAAATTACGATTTCAACTTCCATGGAGCACAGCAAGCACGCTTCGCTTTGGGTAACTCCTATAATATACCGGCTGTCAGGGTTTTAGCTTTAAACGGAGTAGAGAATTTTGTTGAGTTTGCCAAAGAGATGGGAATTACAACCTGGGAGGACCCATCAAATTATGGCTTATCGCTAACTTTAGGGGGTGGTGAAGTAAAGCCATATGATATGGCCACTGCCTTTGGAGTACTCGCTAATCAAGGTATAAAAGTGCCCTTAATCTCAATTCTAAAAGTAACTGATTGGAAAGGAAAAGTTTTAGAAGAAATAAATGTTAAGGAAATCGAGGGCGATAGAGTTTTGACATCAGACGTAGCATTTTTAATCTCTCATATCCTTCACGACAACAATGCCCGGACTGCTGCCTTTGGAGAAAACTCTTATCTGAATGTCCGAGGACATCCGGAAGTTTCTGTCAAAACAGGAACGACGAACGATTTAAGGGACAACTGGACAATCGGCTACACTGCTCACGCTTTGGTGGTAACTTGGGTTGGAAATAATGACAATACCCCAATGGGGGCATCAGTTTCTGGAGTATCAGGTGCAAGTCCTATTTGGAATAGAATCATACGAGAAGTCTTGGATAAAGCAGAAGATGGTTTTTACAATGAAGAAGACGAGGGACACGCTTGGCCCAGACAACCTAGTGGTGTTGTTGGAGCTAGTGTTTGTTGGACTACTGGCAATCTACCATCGGGTCCCGAGGAAGACCCAGGTTGTCCGACCAGGTTTGAATACTTTCTTGAAGATAATGTTGGGGCAGGTATTGAATCCGGAAACAAAGATATCGAAGTCTTCAAAGATACAGGGCAACTCGCCAACGAAGAGGCTCTTCCGGAACAAAAAGAGGTTCAAAACCACCCTTTTCTTCTCGACCCCCTCGGCACCCTCGTCTGTCTCGACTGCCCAATAGCTTCACATTCAGCCACTATCAGCTATCCAATTGTCGTAAATAAACAAATAAACGAATAAGCATAGCTTGTCACTTCGTGATAAACAAATAAGTTATAATTAATCAGTGAAACAACCCTCCCGCGGTGCGGTTTTATTAATTCCCTTAATACTTATTGCCAGTGTAGTGCTTATTATTGGCTTTTTTATCTTCCAAAACTATCAAACTATAAAAACATCAAAAACACCACCCTCCCCCACCTCAGATATGTCAAACTGGAAAACGTATACTAACAAGCAGTTACAATTTTCAGTCAATTATCCTGACCATCTTAGTCCTATGGAGGATTTTAATCCGACTTATAAAAGTGTTATTTTTTTTAGTCATGGGAAATATTCGTCTGACCAGTTTAGAGTCTTGGTTGAAAATAAGATTTTTGAGAAACAAGTCGAGTTTGTAAAAATGATAATTGCAAAAGATGTTTACAAGTTTGAAAGTGAAACTAATATAACCGTTCAAGGATTCTCGGGAATTAGACTAGACTATAAAGACATATACCCAGACGAATCGGAAGATGGTGCATCCAGGGCAATTATTGCTAAAGATGGTAAGGTTTATACGATTTACTCCTCATTAAAAACGATGGACCAGATCCTCCCCACCTTCAGGTTTCTTGAGTGATATTGGGTGATTCGATATAAAGATATTAAGTGACCTTAGATACTTTTTTACCTAATATCCCAATATCCTAGTATCCTAATATCAAATCAAACTACCAACTTAACTTATTCCCTATCACTTGTTATTGTTTGATATAGAAACCACCCTTCAATATCCTTGCCTAACCTGATAAAATATAGGTTGAAGTGGCATACGCTTCAAAGAAGATAGATGATACGATTGCCCCAAGAATAATTAAAAAAAGCTTAACCCAGCTGGGTGCGGCTCTATCTTTTGTTGGAAAACCCCTTTATCTGCTACTTTCATACACCATCGTCATCGTACTGTCTGTCGCCTATATTACGGGATACATAACAAGGACAGCGTTTCAGAGAATCACCCACTTCCCCTCAATAATACTCTCAATTTTGAAATCAACAAAGCCGCTGGAGAAGAAATTACAAACATTAAATAAACAACTCAAAGTTTTAATACTAAAAATTTTACATAAACTTATTTCGTTTCTGGGAAATGCAGCCCGATCTATATTGCATTTACAGTTAAAATTTCTCTTCATAACTTTTCAGCTCTTTAAAAAAACAACGACACTAATCTCAAGAACATTCAAATTTATTTTGCGAAAAGCTAAATCTCTGAAACCAGTTTTTCGTCTTCCTAAAATCCGTGTTTCAAAACCGAAAATAGCATTTACCCTGACCTTAACGACACTTATTATTGGAGCAGCACTCATTTCAACATTCTGGTTTCTCATTCTAAAAGACCTACCTTCACCAGAGGAACTTATTACCAGACAGATTGATATATCAACAAAAATATACGATAGAAACGGTCACTTGCTCTATAACATCTATAAAGACAGGAATAGAACCTTAGTAAAACTCGATCAGATTCCAAAACATGTCCAGCTGGCAACAATCGCCATTGAAGACGCTGAGTTTTATCTCCATCCTGGATTTTCAGTACGAGGAATATCAAGGGCGATAATTAGAAATATAAAACGCGGTGAATTAACTGGTGGTTCAACCATAACTCAGCAGCTGGTAAAAAACGCACTTTTATCTTCGGAAAAAACCCTAATAAGAAAATTAAGAGAAATTGTCCTTGCCATCCGAGTTGAACTAGCCTTCAGCAAGGACGAAATCCTTGAAATGTATCTAAATGAAGTAGCATATGGTGGGACTGCTTATGGTATTCAGGAAGCCTCCCGAGCCTACTTCGGCAAAGACGCTGATCGCTTAACGCTCGCAGAAGCAGCACTTCTTGCTGGGCTGCCAAAAAGTCCAACGCGTTTTTCCCCTTTTGGGCCAAATCCGCAAGCACCACTAGCTCGACAAAAAAAAGTACTTCACCTAATGCAGGTTAATGGCTTTATCACTAAGGACCAAAAAGTATCTGCTGAAAATGAAGAAATCACTTTCGCTCAAAACATAACCGATATCAAAGCGCCCCACTTTGTGATGTTTGTCAGACAAGCTTTGGTTGAGAAATATGGGGAAGAGGTTGTTGCCAAGGGGGGGCTTCAAGTCTATACAACACTGGATTTAAAAATTCAGCGCCTGGCAGAGGAAGTGGTAAAAAGTGAGGTTGAAAAACTAAAAGATTTAAACGTCGGCAATGGTGCTGCCTTGGTTTTAGATACCCAAACTGCCGAAATCTTGGCCATGGTTGGGTCAAAGGATTATTTCGACATTGAATCAGACGGCAACGTTAACCTAACCACTGCCTTAAGGCAACCCGGATCATCGATAAAAGTGGTTAATTACTCCTACGCTCTTTCAAATGGATATACCGCCGCCACTATACTCGAAGATACACCAGTTACTTTTCAAGTTAAGGGTCAACCTCCATACTCCCCCAGAAACTATGATAATCGTTTTCGGGGTAGGCTTCCACTAAGAAATGCACTAGCTGAATCAAGAAACGTCCCGGCAGTTAAAGTTCTTGCCTCATACGGGGTAGATAAAATGATTGAACAAGGTAAAAAAATGGGAATAACCACCTGGAAAGATCAATCTAATTATGGACTTTCACTAACTTTGGGGGGAGGAGAAGTCAAACTAATCGATCTGGCACAGGTCTATGTAACTGTCGCTGATTATGGAATGCAGGCCGAAATTACTTCTATTCTCAAAGTTATTAATTATCAAGGAAAGGTACTCGAAGAAAGCAGGTGTACCAAAGAAAAAATTGCCCCTCCAGTAGCCAAAGAAGTATTTAACATCGAAGTTCAGGCAACAGAATCAGCTGCTATAATTGAAGCCAAAAAATCAACTTGTGATGGAGAACAAGTCCTTGATCCACGCGTTGCATATCTTCTGATTGATATTTTAAAAGACAATCGTGCTCGCTCGCCTGCTTTTGGAAGTAGCTCCCTATTAGTCATTCCGGAACACAGTGAAGTTGTGGTAAAAACAGGAACAAGCAATGATTTAAGAGACAATTTAGCAATTGGCTTTAATCAAAATTATTTAGTGGCGAGCTGGGTTGGAAATAATGACAACTCGCCCATGAGTAGAATCGCCTCTGGTATAACTGGAGCAACACCTATTTTTCATAAAATTATGAGCGCGCTTTTGGTAAAAGAAGAAAACAGTGATTGGATTGTTCCCAAGGGCCTAGTTCAAGTGCCTATTTGCCCAATAACCGGAACTTTGCCCTGCAAGGGTTGCCCAATCCGGATTGAATGGTTTTTGGAAGAAAACCAACCAACAAAATCTTGCAGCCCTGAATTCTTCGAAAAATTAAAGGATAAGGAAAAGGGCCAAGAGGACAAAGATAAAGAAAAAGAAAAATTCCGATTCTACTTACCGGCCGATAGACAAGGAGAGATCTTTCCTGAAGCCGCCCGCACTGAGAGGGAGGAGAGAGATTAAGTGGATTACTCGCTTGTCAAACTTTCATAAATCATTCGTGACAAGTAGGGGAAAATTTCGTCTGCCTCTCTCTCTACAACACCTTTACTCATTATTACAATTACATACGGCGAGTCGGTAAATACTATTCCCGCGTCATTGACAACATGTAGCTCGCGACCAAATTTATGGGCAACTTCCACTTCTGGCGGAATTCTTGCGGCAAGCCATTCTTCAAAATTTGTATCAATCAAATACCTGATGATCTCATCTCTTGATTCTGGCGAAACAACTTTGCCACCCCAAAGCTTTTGAAATAACAAGCCAATTTCATAAGGTGTTGTCTTTTGTTCCTCGCCAAAAATCACTGTCTCTCCCATTCCAATTTCGTCAATCACTTTTTGGATCTTTTCTTCTCCTAAAATATTCTTGGCAATATTAAAAGCAGTGTTATCTGACTCCTTACCCATGTATCTGACTAAGTCACGATAAGTCAACTCAAAACCTGCAGGCTTTCCAGATAAACTACCTGATCCACTAACCTTATCTGAGCTCTTTAATTTGTACTTGTCACTTAGACTTAAACTTCCCCTCTCTGCCTCAACATACATTGCCAGCATAACGGGAAGTTTATTCAAAGATGCAGGCCCAAAAGTATCCACGTCATTTTCTCCATAACTAAAACCACTATCAAGCTGCATTATGTATAATCCATACACACCCGATAACTCTCTTGTCGCTTCTCTAAACTTATCAATAACTTCCTCCGCTTTCTCTCTGTCTCTTGCTCTTTCTTTATCTGCCTCAATGACAATCTTCTCTTGGCCAAAAAATGGAATTGAAATAGAAGGAATCTTAACTCTAGGAAGTCCTGGTAGTTTCCAGGCGCGCGAGGACACGGCTAAGACTGCGGAAGTTCCAGTGGTCAAAAGAAGAAGGGCTAAAACTAAAAGGCGCTCTTTTCTACCCCAGGGCTTTATCGGTTCTTTAGGTCTCCTCCGAGATTGGGAACTTTTTCGTTTAATCCTTTTCCTTCTCGGTTCTTCCTCCTCGTACCTATCCTCATCTTCATACTTCTTTTTTCTTTTTTTTCCTCTAAATGAAACCATGATATTATTTTACTACCGTTAATTATTTAAACCAATCTCCTCAATTTTTCAGTAAGGAATTTCTTCGTATTATCTTCGGAATGAAATACTGGTGAAGTTTTAATCCATTTTGAGCTGAAGTTTTTACCCAGTTATAATCATTTTCGCCTATTTTGCCACACTTCTTTATTGACAATATTATCTGGTTTTTTGCCATCTAAAACTGCCAATATTGAGGAAACTGCTTGTTCACCCATCTTTTCTCTTGCCTCCCAAGTAGCAGAGGCAATATGAGGTGTCAAGATAACATTTTCCATCGCAATAAGCTCCGGGTCGATGTTTGGTTCGTTATCATATACATCCAAAGCGGCACCTGCTATCTGTCCATCTCGTAAGGCGTTGGCCAAATCGTGCTCGTCAACAACTGGCCCCCTTGAAGTGTTAATTAGATATGCCCCCTTTTTCATTTTGTAAAGCGTTTCTTTATTTATCATGTGGCGTGTTTGCTCAGTCAATGGTACATGAAGAGTTAAAAAGTCAGCTTTCCCCAAAAGAGCATTCTGATTTGCATATTCAACTCCCAATTCTTTCTCAAGTTTTTTATCCCGACTCCTTTTATAATATAAAACCCTCATATCGTATCCCTTCGATCTTCTTGCAACCATCGATCCAATTCTTCCCAGGCCAATAATTCCTAAAGTTTTTCCTAAAATACTAGTCCCTAAAAAAATATCAGGTTCCCAACCTTTATATGCACCTCTACGAGTCGCTTCATCAGCCTCAACAATTCGTCTTGCTAAAGCCAAAATTAATGCCCATGTATGTTCTGCAACTGCTTCATTAACCTCGTTCGAGGGAGTATTAGTAACCACTACTCCCCTGTCTGTGGCCTCTTTTATGTTGACATTGTCAAAACCAACAGCGTAATTTGAAACAATTTTAAGTTGTGGTCCAATCGCATCAATAACATCTCCATTAATCTTGTCCGTAAGAAGAGTCAAAAGTGCATCCACTCCCTTACCCTTTTCCAAAAGCTCCTCAGCGGTCAATGGCCTATCAAATTCTGAAACTACGACCTCATATCTTGATGATTTTAACTTATCAATTGCAGTTCCGGGTATTTTTCTAGTAACAAAAATTTTCATTTATAACTCTTTCACTTCCACTTTACAACTCTTTGCTCTTTCAATCCAGGTGGGCAATTTCTCCTCATGCAATAACCCTTTTTGCGCCCCAACATAACCAATAACTGATGCTGAGTTTAAGGTTCCCCAAAGCAAGGCTTCTTCAAAACTTTTACCCTTAATAAGGGCTGAAATACACCCTGCCCCAAATGCATCTCCTGCTCCAGTCCTCTCATAGGCATCGACTGGTAAAACTCCTGCTTTTACATATTTTTGGCCATCGAAAACAAACGATCCATTTGCTCCATTTGTTACTATTGGAACTTTTGGACCCAGTGACGAAAGCGATTGAAGAAGCTCTTTTTCCTTCCCCACACTATCCTCCATTCCTGTTAGCATCTCAGCTTCTTTTCTATTTACATAAATAATGTAAGAAACAGTCATTACATCCCTGATGGCCTCTACCCCTGCTCTCAACTGGCGACTTCCAGGATTAAAGGCCAGTTTAACTCCCGGATTTTTCTTGACCCAGGCAACCACTTTCTCATAAACCGGCTTAAATGATTCACCCATAGAAGTTAGATATACCCAGCCGACACTTGGTAGTTCAAGGGGGAATTCATACTCTCTTGGTGGTTTATAACTAAAAATAGTTCTTTCGCCGGCATAATTGACGATTGTTGAATAATTCGATGTAGTTTTGCTTTGCTGAGTTATATAAGAAACATCAACTCTTTCCTCTTTTAATTTATTAACAATTTGGTTGCCAATGGTATCGTCACCCAGCGTTAATACAACTGCTGAATTTATCCCCAATCTTCTCGCTCCAACTGCGTTGTTGGCTGCATTTCCACCAATAGAAAATTCTAAATTTTTAACCGGAATTTTATCTCCATAAGAAAAACAGATAAGGCATTCTTTATCATCAAGCCGGCAAAGAGTTTCGGTCTCTGTAGGAGTAATAAATACGTCCAAAGATGCGTCACCTATTGAAAGGAGTTCTAAATTGTTCATGGTTTCTATCTTACAGTCTACTTCTTTTTCATTATTTTAATCAATGTGGACGTTAAAAATTAATATTTTCTTGAAACAGGCTCTTAAGTAAATCATAATTAGAGACAAGCTATGGTTGAAAAATCAACAGACTTAGACTCTCCTACTCAAAAAATTGATTCACGAGTATCAGGACATAAACCTAAAAATAGATTCCAAAAAATTATTCATTCAGAAAATTTTCGCCTCGGTCTATTCATTTTTTTATTATCTGCTCTTTTTGCTCTTGCAGCCTTAATTGCCTACAAAGCAGGTCCTAATATATTAAAAACCAAAGACGTAACTCTCCAAGAACTCGCGGAACCAACAGTGATCATGACCAATCAAACGCAAGAAGAGCAAGTCGACGGCTGGAAAATATATAGAAATGATGGATATGGATTTGAAGTGAACTATCCAGCTGATTACTTTGTTTTAGAACTGGAAGCAGGCGGTATTACAATCGCACACAGCAAGTGGAAAGAGAACTTGGTCCATCATCCATATGTGGCTATACAAATTGTTAAGACAGAACTTTCTATTGACGAATGGGTTGAGCAGAAAATAAATGAGAAATTGAATGAAGGATACGAGATCATGGAAGATGAAGGGTGTATGCATTGTGTCAGTAAATCTGCTGAGGAAACTACAGTAGGCAATGATATTCGAGCACTAAGTTATAGAGTATGGGGTGCCAGTGGGGGCAGTGAATTTACAATCGTAAAGAAAGATACCGCTTCCGATTGGCTGATTGAAATTGATGACCACACAGCTGGATCACAAGCTCCTGATGAAGCCAGCGTGCCACGAGACGTCTTCAACCAAATCCTCTCCACCTTTAGATTTCTAGAATGACCCAGTGAAGCTTAGACAAACTGAGAAAAATTCCTTAACTAATTAACCAATTAACGAATTAACCACTCTTCCTCCTTATCACCCTCCTTGCAGCCTTTACAATATCGACGCTCTTCATCTTGTACTTTCTGAGAAGTTCATTGGGTTTACCTGATTCACCAAAAGAGTCAGGCATACCGATAAATTCTATTGGCACGGGGAATTTTTTCGCTAAAACTTCAGCCACGGCTCCTCCCAATCCCCCGGTTATCTGGTGCTCCTCAACAGTCACCACAGCACCAGCTTTTTTTACCACATCAATTAGAGTCTTTTCGTCGATTGGTTTTACGGTGTGGCAATTAACCACAATTGATTTAATTCTTTCAGACTTAAGTTTTTTAGCCGCCAATAATGCCTCGTAAACCAAGGGTCCACAAGCAATAATGGCAACTGTTTTTTCGGTTATGCGTTCCGAGTTGCGAGTTATAGAATCCCATAGAATTTCTGCTTGGCCGATTTTAAAAGGAGTATCTTCAGTGGTAAAAACAGGGGTTGCTTCTCTGGCAAAACGAATATAGGCTGGCTTATTAGCCAGTCCTGAGCTTGCCGAAGGATCTGCTACAGCAATTACTGTCTTCTTCGTCTCAATTGCGTCACAAGGAGCAATCACCACCATATTGGGAATTACCCTCATCATGGCAATATCCTCAAGTGCCTGATGGGTCGCTCCATCAGGTCCAACTGAAATTCCCGCATGAGCACCGCCAATTTTCACCGGCACATCATTAAGGGAAATACTGGTTCTTATCTGCTCCCAATTTCGACCAGGAGAAAAACTGGCATAAGAAGAAACAAAAGGAATTTTGCCGTAATTAGCCATCCCTGAAGCGACAGTGACTAAAAGTTGCTCAGCTACCCCAACTTCGATAAAACGCTTGGGAAATCTTTTCTTAAAATATTCACTTCTGGTAGATTCGGTTAAATCAGCACACAAAACAACCACATTTTCATCCTTCTCCCCCGCCACAACTAACCCCTCACCGTATCCATCGCGAGTAGGAACCATGTCGATATCTTTTTTAAAAACCTTTTCACTTAGTTTCGCCTTAGGGTCTAGCATGGTTATATGGTCAAATGGCTATATGGCTAAAATATTAACCATTGAATTGATGTGTCATTTTGTCGCATGCCGCCATAGCTTTGAGCGACGGCGCGCACTTTGAACTTTTAATTTTTAACTTTCTTACCAGATTCCCACCACTTCCTGTACTCAGGGTTCTCGTGCATATCGTAATACTGTTGAGTTTCAATTAAATCAAAATCAACCACTTCTCGATTTCCTGCCAAGTAATCCAATAACAGCTCCTTATTAAAAAACTCCGTAAATTCTGCAGTATCCATAGCTTTAACCTCCTCTATACCCACCCACTTATAGGCAGCAATTTCGCCTCCTGGTTTGAAATCTTTTTTTACTTGGGTAACAGCATGAAACATTAAAGCTGTCCGGCCATCAATTAATAACTCCTCAATCCGGTATAAACCCTTCGGTTCTAAATCCACTCCCAGATCTGCCTTTATTTTTCTTTTAAAGGTCTGATATAAAGATTCCTTTTCAAAAGGTTTTCCACCAGGAAGTCCCCAATGTCCCGGCATCCATTCATTGGTTTCTGGTTCCTGAACCAGCAAAATCTTGCCATCTGGTCGTTCGACAATAACCTTAATGGCAGTTACTTTTTCGTACTGATATCTTGAATCACTCATACTGTTGAATGGCTAAATAGCTAAATGGTTAAATGGCTAATAATTAAACCATCCAACCATATGGCCATATAACTATTAATACTACTCATGTTCACTTGTTATTTTCCCTCCTAGTGTCCTTAATTCGTGCAATGCTCGCTTTGCTTCCTCACGGTTGGGCGGTTTTCCGTGCCATTCAGGTAGGTTTTCCATAAAAGAAACACCCTTTCCGGGAATAGTGTGGCAAATAATGACCGTTGGCTTTTCATAAACGGCCCGAGCGTGATTAACGGCGTCAATTATTTCCTCGATATTATGACCATCAATGTCCAAAACATGCCAATTAAAGGCTTTATATTTGTCTTCCAGGGGTTCCAAAGGCATAACATCCTCGGTGTGACCATCGATTTGGATGTTATTTCTGTCAACAAAGGAGGTTAAATTTGAAAGTTTATATTTTCCGGCAAAAAGGACTGCCTCCCAATGATTTCCAGCGTCGTGTTCGCCATCGCTGGTTATACAAAAAATCCTGAAGCGCTTGTTGTCCATCCTGGCTGCATAGGCGTAACCAGCAGCCTGCGCTAAACCTTCACCTAAAGGACCAGAAGTTGATTCAACTGAGGGAAACCTAACTCTTTCAGGGTGACCTTGTAAGATAGAACCTAACTTTCTCAGTGATTTGAGTTTAGAGGTTGGAAAGTATCCAGCATGAGCCATAGCCACATAACGAACAGGGGTTATATGGCCGCAAGAAAGAAATAGTCGATCACGATCCTCCCAATCAGGCTTTTTGGGGTCGTGGTTCAAAATATCAAAGTAAAGTGCGGTGAAAACGTCTGCCATTCCAAGGGGGCCAGCGGAATGGCCACTTTTTGCCTCTAGAAGCATTTTGATAATATCTTTTCTTATTTTGTTAGCTTTCTTCTCCAG
>JABAOF010003569.1_pt3 | contig 27071 bp, 26 predicted proteins | sample 7062171 | NCBI WGS metagenome assembly JABAOF01 (sample SAMN14538628, study PRJNA623070) | marine sediment metagenome | biome: marine biome [ENVO:00000428]; feature: marine pelagic biome [ENVO:01000023]; material: deep marine sediment [ENVO:00002113] | place: India: Gulf of Khambhat ...
TTAATCTGTTCCAGGCGAGTGACTCTTTTTATCTCCTGTTGATTGACTTCCTGTCCTATTTTCCATCTCAACTCGGAGAGAACGTCTTTATGTAAATGGAATGCATATTTTCCATCGAGAAATATGGAATAGAAATTCTGTCGACGTTTCTGCTTTTCAATTTTAGTGATTTTCATTCTCCCTCGCCCTTACCCTCTTTCCCAAGGGATATGGACTTCCCCTCAAATCGTCGAGGCTACAACTTCCGCTGTAATGACTGCATCTTCTGTGCAGAAGATTTGGCTAATGCTTCTGTCAAAGAGAAGATTTGCTTCAGGGCCGAATTCTTCATCGCCCCGCCACAATTTGACAAATATTGGTATGCCATCAAATACTTCAAAAACAACGCTTGCATCTGCTTCTTTGACTTCTTTGCCCTTAAAGCGCTTTGTCAATTCAGAAATAAGGCCTTGAGGATTATTTCCATATTTTTTAATTATAGGTTCCAGGACACGCTTCCTGAAAACAGAATAATAAAACTGACCGCCGTCTAATTGTTTAAAGGAGATCCATTCTCCTGTTGGTTGAGGAAGGCCTTTTAATCTCCGGGAAAGATAGTGTAGTAGCAAAATAGTGATATGATACTTTGGGGGAACATTGTTAGATATGGACAAAATGCTTTTTTTCTCTAAATCAATGTTATATTCATCGTCGAGAAAGCGAACAGTATGACTTTTCTCCCCGGTAAGGTTCTCCAATTCTGCCCACGACTTTGAAATAGCAGCTTCGTATCCCATGAGTTTTTCCTCTCCCCCTCACTCTAACCCTCTCCCCCAGGGGAGAGGGAATTCTGTTCGTTACGCTTTCGCGCGTTTTAGTTTTTTGAGAAGTTGATGTGCCAGGTCCCAGTGGGTTCCCTTCCAGTATATCTTCTGACAATTTGCACAGAAAGAAAAATCATTCTTTGTCTGAAAAACGTAACTGGGAACTCTATCCTTAACTTTCTCTTTCTTTATTTCCTGAAGAATCTCATTGCACACCAGGCACCTGGTGAATATCTCTTCAGGGTCTACTTTAATATTCAGTTCGGAAAAGACCTGTTCCAATTGTTCTTCCAGCAAATCGCTATTAATTATGATTAATCTTATTGCTTTCTTCTTGCTCAATCGGTGGTCCCTGGTCAGTATTATTCTTCCCTCTTTCAGGCTTTGATATATCAAATCACTCTTCTTATCAGACACAAAATATGAGGCATCGTAACCGAGTAACCTCAGCCATTTGCAAAGCCGGCCAAGCATAAAATCTACCAAGAATTTCATGGCTCGTTTTCCACCTATATCCTCACTAACTCATAATTTCTGGTTCCCATACCTAATTTCTGGGCGTAATTGAGCTGAAATTCCCAATCTGTTCCGGGATAGAGCTGACGAAACACATCTTTCTTACCTGCTTCATTAACCAGATTCACCGATGCCTCATCAATTGCTACCGGATCGGAAGAGGCCAGGATACCAATGTCCGGAACAACAGGTCTTCCAGTAGTGGGGCAACAGTCGCACAACTCAGTAATGAAATTAAGAAAGTTAATGAACAGAGCTTTCTTGTTTTTTAACACTCCATAGGCGTACTCGACCAGTTTTTCCTGCTCACTCTCTGTTAAATCGCTCCATGCGATAGAGAGAGCGCCAAAATTGCAATAAAGGATACATTCTCCGCAACCTATGCATTTCTTACTATCTATTTTAACTTTCTTTCTTACCATGTTAATGGCTTCTGCGGGACACCATTTTACGCAAACTTCGCATCCGGTGCAATTACCCAGTTTTATTTTGGGAACCACTGCTTCATGTATCTCATATTTACCGGTGCGGGAAGCACCGCCCATTCCAATATTCTTGAGCGCTCCTCCGAAACCACCCATATCATGTCCCGTAAAGTGCGTAACAAAAATTAAAGTATCAGCGTCATAGATAGCGCCAGCAACCTTTACTTTTGTAAAATGTTTCTGACCTATTTCTACTTCCACAAAGCTATTTCCTCTCAAGCCATCGGCGATTACTACAGGAGCTCCGCAATTTTCCAAACTGAAACCATGAGTTCTGGCAATAGCTTGATGTCTTAAGGCATCAGACCTTTCTCCAACATATATGGTATTGGAATCGGTTAAAAATGGTCGGCCTTTTAAAGCTTCCACCTCTTTGACAATCGGGTGAACGTATTCTGGCTTTACATATCCCCTGTTACCTTTTTCTCCAAAGTGGAGTTTGATAGCCACTATGTCATTTTTTGAAACTGCTTCATCTAAACCAGCCTGGAGGAGTAGCCTCTTAAACTTGCGCGGGGATTTGAAATCGATGAAATATACCTTAGACAATGGTTTCTTATTTTCCTTTTTTAATTAATTTCTCAAACTGCTCTTCGGAAATAATGGGGACGCCAAGTGCTTTGGCTTTCCCATACTTTGAGCCGGGACTTTCACCAACAACTACGTAAGAAGTCTGCTTGCTCACCAAAGAACTTGCCTTTCCTCCTAAATCTTTTACCAACTCTTCCGCCTCTGAACGCGAGTATCCCTTTAGCTCTCCAGTAAATACGAATGTTTTCCCGGCCAATACTTGAGGACCTTTTTTCACCTTTTCCTGTTCCAGCTTAAGTCCTGCCTTCTTAAGTTTATCGATAAGTATCCTTATCTCTTTCTGTTTAAAAAACTCCCTCACGCTTGCAGCCAGGGCAGGTCCCACTTCTGGAATCCTCTCCAGTTCCTCTTCTGTTGCCTCCATCAACCCATCCAGAGAACCAAACTCTTCAGCAAGAGTTTCCGCTGCTTTCTCTCCCACGTGACGAATGCCTAAAGCGAACAGTGGTCGGGCCAGAGGTCTCTCCTTACTCTTCTCTATGGCATCCAATAGATTCTGCGCTCTCTTTTCAGCAAATAGTTCTAGCTTCAAGAAGTCTTCTTTCCTGAGCGAATAGATGCCAGCAAAATCTTTTACCAGCCCATTCCTTACCACCTGCTCCACTACCGATTCGCCAAAACCTTCGATATCCATAGCATTCCGGGAAGCAAAGTGGACAAGTCCTCTCTCTAATTGTGCCGGGCAGGAAGGATTAATGCAACGGTAGGCGACTTCCTCTTCTTTCTCTTTTGTAATCCTTCCTCCGCACTCAGGACACTTCTCCGGCACCTTAAAAATTTCTCTTCTGCCTTTTCTTACAGATTCTACAACTTTTACAATTTTGGGAATTACTTCTCCCGCTCTTTCCACAATAACTCTGTCTCCAATTCGCACGTCGAGCCTTTTTATCTCGTCAAAATTGTGCAGTGTGGCTCTGCTTATGGTAACTCCAGCACATTCAACTGGCTTGAGCATAGCCACGGGAGTGATGACACCTGTTCTACCGACCTGGAGGACGATGTCCTCAAGAGTAGTCGTCGCTTGTTGGGCAGGAAATTTATAGGCTATAGCCCAGCGGGGACTCTTCATCGTGTAACCCAATCTTTTCTGCTGGGGTAAGGAATTTACTTTAATAACCATTCCATCGATTTCGTAACCCAATTTTCCTCTCTTATTTTCCCAATTTTCGCAGTACCTAACCACTTCATTAATGTTCTTGCATAATTTAATCTCCGGGTTAACCCTCAGTCCCAGTCTCTTTGCAGATTGCAGAAACTCCCAGTGGGTCTTGTAAACTTTTCCTCCTTCCAGCGTGCCAAAGGAATGGATAAAACAATTCAACTTTCTTCCCGCAGTGAGCCGTGAATCGAGAAGTTTTAGAGAGCCTGCAGCAGCATTGCGGGGATTGGCGAAAAGAGCTTCACTTTTTTTCTTCTTTTCTGCGTTTAATTTCTCGAAGTCGTCCCTCTCCATGAATACTTCTCCTCGAACTTCAATCAAATCCGGTAATTGTGAACTATCGGTAGTGAGAAATCTCAATGGTATAGATTTTATAGTTTTGAGGTTTTGCGTAATATCATCACCAGTAACCCCATCGCCCCGCGTAGCACCCACAAGGAAAATACCTCTTTCGTATGTCAACGATACACCTACGCCGTCTATTTTCAATTCCACAATGTATTCTACCTTTCCCCCGGGCAATCCTTTGTGAACTCTCCTATCCCATTCTTCTATCTCTTGGGAAGAATAGGTATTATCGAGGGAAAGCATGGCAACACGGTGTCTAACTGTTTTGAAACCTATGAGTGGTTTCTCTCCTACTCTTTGGGTGGGTGAATCGGGTGTGATGAGCTGGGGATGCTTTTTCTCTAATTCTTCTAATTTTTTTACTAAATCATCATACTCTCTATCGGAAATCTCTGGTTGGTTAAGAACATAATAACGATAATCGTGGTGGCGAATTTCTTCTCTCAGTTTTTCTACTTTTCTTTTGACTTCCTCAAGTTTCGCCATAACTTCACTCCTTCAAATCTTTCACACTCCGGGATTCTCTTATCTTGTCTAAAATTCCGTTAACGAATTTCCCTGATTCTTCAGTAGAATATTTTTTCGCCAGTTCCACTGCTTCGTTAATTATCACATTGATTGGTATGTCGAGAAGATAGAGAATTTCGAAAGTAGCCTGGCGCAGAATGTTACGGTCAATTGAAGCCATCCTGTGTATGTCCCAGTTGCGCGCATACTTACTAATTAAAGAATCGATTTCGGGCAAATTCTTTAATGTCCCTTCCACCAAAGTTGTGGCAAACTCCAGAACTTTTTTGCCAGATTTGCGGTCTTTCCAGAAGGATTTCTGGGCGTCTTCTGATTCTAATTTACAAACATCTACAGCATACAAGATTTGCAGAGCATACTCTCTGGATAAACGACGTAGTCCCATATTTACCACCTTTAAATTGAATAGACCAACTTTGTACTACTATTCCATCATTGGCAGTAAATTCACCATTTCGATTGCACTCAATGCTGCCTGGGCACCTTTGTTGCCTGCCTTGGTTCCCGCCCTCTCGATAGCTTGTTCCAGATTATCGGCAGTGATTATGCCGAACAGAGTGGGCACACCCGTGGTGAGAGAAGTCTGGGCTATACCTTTAGCCACCTGGCTGGCAATGTAATCGAAATGTGGTGTATCGCCTCTGATAACTGCTCCCAAACACAATACCGCATCATACTTCTTGCTCGCTGCCATCCTCCTTGCTGCCCAAGGAATTTCAAAAGAACCCGGAACCCAGAAAATTTCAATCCGCTCTTCATCAGCGTCGTGCCTTCTTAGAGCGTCCAGAGCCCCGTCCAGTAGTTTCTGGCTGATGAACTCATTGAACCTGGAAACTACAATCCCAAAATTCTTTCCTTTCGCCACCATCTTTCCCGCATGCACTTTAGCCATCTTTCCCTCCTCCTCTGCTTTTTTAATACTTCTTTACAAAGTTATTCCTTTATTATTATATCTCCTCTCCCCTGGGGGAGAGGGAACTCCTCTAGTTCAAACTTCGAGCATGTGGCCTAATTTCCTTTTTTTGACCCGGAGATACTTCTTATTTATCCTGGTGGGCCTTATTTCCAGGGGAATTCTTCTGGTTACTTTCAATCCATGACCTTCTATTCCTACAATCTTGCGGGGATTATTGGTTAGAAGAGCTATGGTGGACAGTCCCAGGTCTGCAAGTATCTGAGCACCAATGCCATAATCTCTCAAATCTGGTTTGAAGCCTAAAACTTTGTTGGCTTCTACGGTATCCAAACCTTTGTCCTGAAGTTCGTATGCTTTTACTTTGTTCACCAACCCAATGCCCCTGCCTTCCTGATGCATATACAATATGACCCCTTGACCTTTCTTTTCAATTATTTCCATTGCTCGATGCAACTGGGAGCCACAATCGCAACGTAAAGAATGGAGAATATCACCGGTTAAACAGGAAGAGTGGACTCTCACCAGAACGTCCTTCTTGCCTTTTACTTCGCCTTTTACCAGAGCCAGATGATGTTCATTGTCCAGAAGAGACTTATACAGAATTATTCTAAATTCGCCAAATTCTGTAGGCAATCCGGCAGCGGCTATCCTTTTTATGAATTTCTCCGTTCGCCGGCGATACTCAATCAAGTCAGCAATGGTAATGATAGCCATCCTATGTTTTCTGGCAAAACGCAGAAGTTCGGGCGTCCTGGCCATCCTACCATTTTCGTGCATTATCTCACAAATTACCCCGGCGGGATATAAACCTGCCAGCTTCGTCAGGTCTACCGCTGCTTCAGTATGACCCGCGCGCACCAGTACGCCTCCCTCCTGATAGCGGAGAGGAAAGATATGTCCAGGACTGCAAAGGTCAGAAGGTTTGATTTTGGGATTGATTACTGCTTTTACCGTAGTTGCCCGGTCGTGAGCCGAAATTCCCGTAGTCGTCCCTTTCCTGGCATCAACAGAAACAGTGAATGCTGCCTCACGTAATTCCACTCCATTAGCCACCATCGGTTTTATTCCCAGCTTATCCAGCCGTTCCCCGACAATCGCCAGACAAATTAGTCCCCGACCATATTTGGCCATAAAATTTATTGCCTCAGGAGTCACTTTCGATGCTGCCATCACCAGGTCGCCTTCGTTCTCCCGTTCCTTATCGTCAATAACGATGACCATTTTGCCTTTTCTAATATATTCTATCGCTTGCGAAATTGTGTTAAACTTCATAAAAATCCTTTTTCTAAGAGAAATTCCTTGGTTATACCAGATTTCTCTTTTTTCTTGTTAATTAGATTCTCGACATACCTTGCTAACATATCGACTTCAATATTTACTGAATCGTTCACTTTCAGAAGACCAAAAGTGGTAACTTTCTCGGTGTGAGGAATAATAGAGACAGAGAAACTTGTACCATTAATTACTTTTACTACAGTCAAACTGATTCCGTCTACGCCAATCGACCCTTTAGAAACAATATATTTAAGAATTTCTGGAGAAGTTGTGATCTGGAAAAGCTTTCCCTCTTTTTCTCTTGCAATTGCTTTCACCTTTCCCCGGCCATCCACATGGCCGCTGAGGAAATGTCCTCCCAACCGTTCTCCTAATTTCAATGCTCTCTCTAGATTTACTCTGCTTCCAATGTTTACACTGCCCAGCGTGGTGCTTTCCAGAGTCTCACGAGATAAGTCTGCAGTGAATCGTCCCAATGGTCCAAAATTCTCGCTCCCGGCAACTGTAAGACAGACACCGCTGGCAGAAATTGATTCGCCCACTTTTAAATCTTTCCATTCAGTTTCTATAGTAATTCTACTGTGGCTCTTCTCTACTACCGTTCCTATCTTTTCGATTATTCCAGTAAACATCCGCTTATCCTTGTATCCTAACTATCCCCTCTCTACCGGGGTAGAGGAAACTTTCTCACCTCTCAGATATATCCTTCAAATAGAATATCCTCGCCAAATCTCCTGACTTTGGTATCTTTCAATCTTATTGCCTGTCCAATCCTGTCTATGCCTTCACCTTCTACCGCAGTAATCGCATCTTCTCCACCAACAATTTTGGGAGCAATGAAGAAGAGAACCTTATCCACCAATCCCATCTCTAATGCCGAAGCATTGACTCTACCTCCGCCCTCGATGAGGATAGAAGTTACTCCTCTTTTAGCCAATTCTCTCATTAAAAATTTGAGGTCAAGACCTCTACGGGGATGTTTTTTCCATCGCGGTATCTGGAGGACTTCGATACCTCTGGCTTGCAAACGCTCTATCTTCTTCCTATCCACTCCCTTCCCGGTTGCTACTATGGTGGGAGCCCGGGAATTTAGGACCCGTGCATCCAAAGGGATTCGCAGGTGGCTATCCATTATTATTCTGATGGGCCTCTTTTGGGAACTGCTAGCAAGAAGCCCGGGATTATCCTTTATCACCGTATCTATTCCTACCAGGACGCCATCTACCTGACTACGTAGCGCTTTTGCGTATTTGCGGGATGCTTCGCTGGTAATCCATTTGGAGTCTCCCTTTTGCGTAGCTATTTTCCCGTCTAGAGACATTGCCGATTTCAGAATCACAAAAGGTATTCCCCGGGTGATATATTTTATGTATGGCTCGTTCAGTTTAGCGCACTCCTCTCTTAACACTCCTAGTTTTATCTTAATACCTTTGGCTCTCAGTTCCCTTAACCCTTTTCCTTTTACCAGAGGATTAGGGTCAACCATTCCTACAACGACCTTTTTAACTCCTGCCTTCAGGATTGCTTCCGTGCAGGGAGGTGTCTTGCCATAATGGCCACACGGCTCTAAATTAATAAACATCGTAGAGCCTCTGGCTCTCACCCCTGCCTCCCACAACGCATTAATCTCAGCATGTGCACCCCCGAAGTGCTCGTGCCTCCCCCGGGAAATAACCTTACCCTTCTTAACCAGAACACAGCCAACCTTAGGATTGGGGCTCACCCTGAATGAGCCTTCTCTGGCAAGGGCTATCGCCTTATGCATAAACTGTAATTCACTTTGAGGATTCATCCTCATCTTAATAAAAAAAACCCGAAGAATATTTCTTCGGGATATCTCGCTTCACTTAAGCGAGGGAGATTTTACATTATTTATTATTAGACTCCTTACTGGAATCTTCTCCCGTCCGGACTTTCACCGTCGGTACTGTAATTTCAACAGTTCAACCCTCGATTTTATCGGGGGGTCGTGGACTTTCACCACCGATTGGGAGTTTCACCCTATCCCGAAGACTCTTTTCTTACCTAAAAGTAACAAATCTTTTACTTCTTGTCAAGTAATTTTTCCCCTCACCCTTTGCCTCTCCCCTAAGGGGAGAGGGAATCTTCTAACTACCTGCCGTATCCCAGTCTGACAGCAAGAGGTGTGGGAAGCTTTGCACTCAAAATTTCTTCCTGGGTTTTAGCAACATCATAGTCTATTCTCTTTATCCTGAGAATATTTGTATCCGCATCATAAATCCCACAGCTTGCCCTGGGGTCACCATCCCTGGGTTGGCCAACACTTCCACAGTTTATAAGATACTTATATGATGGATTTATTTCCAGAACCGTTCCATCATCGAGCGGAATTCCCTCGATGTCTTGTGGAGTTTTGGCATAGAAACATAGAGGAACGTGAGTGTGTCCCACAAAACAGATATTCTTCTTTATTCTGGGAAGATTTGCCAGAAAAGTTCTTTCTTCAAAGATGTACTCATTAATAGGGTCCCTGGGACTTCCGTGAACCAATAGAAAATTACTTTGTTCTATCTGCGAAGCAAGTTTTTCAAGGTAATTTCGGTTATCTTTGGTTAAATGGCGGCCAGTCCATTCTACTGCTGCCAATGCAATGGGATTAAAGAAACTGGTGTCTTCTAAACCGATAGTTCCCCAATCATGATTGCCAGCGACCGTGTAGCAATTATCCAACTGTCGAATAATCTCTGTGCACTCATTTGGTTTCGCGCCATATCCAACGATGTCACCGCAACAGATAAATCGGTCTATCTTTTCCCTGCGTTTAAGGTAATCCAGGACTATATTCAATGCTTCCAGATTACTGTGAATATCAGAAATGATGCCATATTTCATATCCATAGATTACCTTCTCCATTTCTGTTTCATTATTTTCCAGACAAAACTTAATAATCCCGGCAGGCGAACAACCCGCCACGGTTCCTGGAGCACGCGGTAGGTCCATTCAAATCCTCCCTGGCGAAGCCATGCGGGTGCTCTCCTCAACCTTCCAGAAATCACATCCAGGCTACCGCCAATCCCCATACATACAGGAACGTTTAGTTGCTCCAGGTTCTGGTAAATCCACTTTTCTCCACGAGGTGTGCCCATTCCTACAAATAAAAAGTCGGGTTTGACATTCTTTATTTCTTTCAGGATTCTATGGCGATCACCATTTGTAAAATATCCATGGTGCATCCCCACAATTCTTAGCCCGGGAAATTCTTTCTTTAGATTTTCTCCTGCTTTCTTTAATACGGATTCACGCGCGCCTAATAAATATATTGAGTAATCTTTGGAAGCTGCCAGTTGACAAAACTTCAACATTAGTTCTATGCCCGGTATGCGCGCAAGTTTTCCGTAACCCAGAAACTCCGATGCCCAGACAATGCCCACGCTATCGGCAAGGACGAGGCCAGCGTTATGGAAAGCGCCCTTCAATTCGGGCTCTCTTGCCACATAATTCACCATCAAAGAATTGGCAGTAATTATCTGTTGTGCTTTTTGACTGCCAATGAACTTTCTTACGGCGTCTCTTATTCTATCCCATTCTAGATTGTCAATAAATATATCTGAAATCTTTACTCTGTCCATAATTCGCCAGTAATGTAACCCCTTATAACGTAATTTCTATGGGAACAAGCCATACGAACGTTTTTCAGAAGATTCTTCAGGCGGGGCTCGGCTTTTGGAATTTTACAGAGATGAGTTTGGAGATGCCAAATTCTTCCATAGTAATCCCGTAAAGAACGTCAGACATCTCCATAGTCTTCTTGTTGTGGGTTACAACGATGAATTGTGCTTTATTTACAAATTCTTTCAATAGCATAGTAAACCTCTGCAGGTTGGCATCATCCAGTGGAGCATCGACCTCATCAAGGACGCAAAAAGGCGAAGGTTTAACCATAAATAGAGCAAATAGAAGGGCGATGGCACACAGGGCTTTTTCTCCGCCTGATAAGAGAGAGATGTTTTGAAGTTTCTTGCCTGGCGGTTGGGCAACGATGTCCACTCCTGTTTCCAATAAATCCTCTTCATTTGTGAGCACCAGGTCAGCTTCTCCTCCTTCGAAGAGCTGGGTAAATACTTTCTGGAAATTATTCCGCACGCTGGTGAATGTTTTCTTGAAATTTGCACGGGTAGTTCCATCGATTTTGCTTATGACTTTGCGCAGGTCTTCCGACGACTTAATTAAGTCTTCCTCCTGGCTCTTAAGAAATTTGTAACGCTCATTTAGCGTCTCATACTCTTCGGGAGCAGCGAGATTAACCAGTCCCATTGTTTCAATCCTGTGTTTCAACTTCTCTATCTCCCTTCCATAATCCTCTGAAGTATCAACAGGAGCCTGGGAAACCGTGTTTAAAGCTTCTTCCAGGGAAAGACTGTATTCCTCTGTCAATCTTTCCTTAATTTGGCCGAGCTCTAGAGAGAAGCGGTTACTATCTATCTTTTCCTGGGTTAAATCACTTTCAATCCTTGATAGTTCACCCTTCTTTTGCCCCAGAATACTCTCTTCTTCTTGCAAACTTTGGTTAATCTTTTCTTTCTCTTCCTGTAATCTTTTCAGTTCTATTTCCAGTCTATTTTTGGATTCAGAAAGAGACGATATCTCTTTCTCTCCGGAAATCTTTATTTCCTCTATGCCGGTTACCTTGCCTTCCAGATTAGCCAACGCTTCCTTTCTCTGATCTATCAAATTCAACAGGCCTTCTCTCTCACTTTCCAGGTGCGACCTTTCAGATTGCAGATTGCGCTCTTTTTCCTCAAGTTGTGTCTTGAGTATTTTTAACCCTACGACTTTTTCTCTTTCCTCTTTCTCCTGTTCAGCCACGGAATGGTGGTCCTTCTCCAATCCGTCTATCATCTCCTGGATTTCCTCGTGAGATGTTTCTCCCGCTTTCTGGTCATTAGTTAATTGTTCAACGTCGCCAGCGCCGGTAGATATATCTTTGTCTATGATACTTTGTTCATCAATAAGCAGATTAATTTCAGAATCGAGCCTTTTCTTAAGTTCCTCCTTTTGCGAAATTATTTCTGCCAGCTGGGCAATACTAATCTGTGTATTCCTGGAGAGTTCTTTATTTTTCTCTATCTGTCTATTTACATCGGATATTTTCTCTTCTAATTTCGCCCTTTGTTCAATTATCTTATCCAGTTCCTTTTTTAATTGAGAGATTTCTCTCTCCAAGTCTTTAATCTTTTTATTGCGGATTGAAATATTCTCCTCCAGGAATTCCCGACTGCCACCAGAAAGAATCCCCGAAGAAGTTAAAATATCCCCTTCCTTTGTGAGAAAGATTATTTCCTTTTTGCTCTTTTCTTCCTGGCGATTTCTCGTTTCCGCGGGGTCGATTTGGTCGAGACTTTCCACCAAAAAAATGTTGCCCAGAAGGAACTCCATCACTTTCTGATACTTCTTTTCATACCCTAATTTCTCTAAAAGGGGTATCCCTACAACGTCCTGAGGGATTACCGGGCCAGGATTTGACACAGGTAATTCCTTAATGGGAAGAAAAGTAAGGTAACCCTTCTTTTCTCTTTTTAGATATTCTATTACTGCTAATGCGCTCTCAGTATCTTCGCAAACAAGGTATTGTAGTCGTTCGCCGAGAAGTTTCTCCAGAATCACTTCGTACTCGCGAGGAAAACTGACTAACCTAGCTACAGTCCCGTATACACCAGGAAATCCTCTGGCTAAAACTTCTTCCACTAAGGTTTCCTTTCCGCTCAACTCACTCGATGATTGAATAAGACCTAACCTGAGACTATATTTTTGTTGTATCTCGTCAGCCTTATTTATCGCCTGTTTAAGGCTTTCTAAGACGGAGTCTCTTTCTTTTACTAAAAGATTGTTCCTCTCGTCTATCTCCGCCAATTTCTCGTTTTCCTTATTCACTTGTTCCTGTTTGCCGGAGATTTCGCCCTGGAGAATTTCTTTGTCTTCCCTTCTGCGCTTTTCCTCGGCATTCAACTTCTCCTTCCTGGAAAGTAGACTCTTTCTGTCCAATTCCAAACTGATTAACCGATTCCGAGTCTGAGCTGTTCTATTCATCAGTTCCACCACAGCTTCTTTTCTTTCTTCAAGAGAAGTGCTTAAATGTACGAGTCTTTCTGTAAGGGAGCGAAGAATTTCTTCTTTGGAAGAGAAGGCCGAGTTGGTCTCCTCAAGTTGTTTGGCTAATTTTTCGTGTTCTTTTTCTGTTTGAGAAATTTTTTCATCCAGCAGAGAGATTTTACTCGTACCATCTTCTATCTGTCCCCTCAATTGTGCTCTTTCTCCTTCTATCTCTTCCTTTCTTTCTTTTCCCAGAAGAAGCCGGTCCTGGAATCGGCTAATTTCGCTGGACAGGGAAAACAGTTCTCTCTGAGTCCTCGTTAGTTCTTCTTCTTTTTCCCTTAATTGCCGCCGCAGCTGTAAAGTTGAATCTTCTTTTTGTTTACACTCATTATTTAACCTCTCCGCCTCAGAGTAAAGCGAACTTATTTTTTCTTCTCCCTGGGAGGACTCTTCTTTTATTCTTGCGTAATTTTTCATCAGCCGTCTTATTTCCAGAAGCTTCAGTTGTTCTCTATATTTTTGGTACTGCCGCGCTTTTCTTGCTTGATAGTCGAGTGAGTTAATCTGTCTTTTCACTTCAGCTATTATGTCCGACAATCTCGTAAGATTTGCCTGCGTGCTCTCCAGCTTGCGAAGCGCCTCTTCTCTTCTCCATTTGTATTTCATTACTCCCGCTACTTCCTCAAAGATTGTTCGGCGCTCCTCGGGCTTACTGTTTAAAATGAAATTAATCTTCTTTTCTTCCATTAAGGAATAAGTATCCGTACCCATCCCTGTATCCAGGAATAACGCAGTTATGTCTTTGAGGCGGCAGGCAGTTTTGTTAATGTAGTATTCGGATTCTCCTGAGCGAAATAGGCGACGAGTAACAGTGACTTCTCGGTATTCAATCGGTAGGATATTTTGCGAGTTATCTAAACTGAGGGAGACTTCGGCCAATCCTAAAGGTTTACGCGTGCGAGAGCCGTTAAAAATAATATCTTCCATCTTACCAGCGCGAAGCTGTTTGGCGCTCTGTTCTCCCAGAACCCAGCGTATGGCATCAACAACATTGGTCTTTCCACAACCATTAGGACCAACGATACAGGTAATTCCTGGCTCAAAATTTACTGTAATCTTATCAGCAAAAGACTTAAACCCGAATATCTCCAGTTTTTTAAAATACAATCGAATCTCCAGTTTATGGGGACAGGTACTTTTTCACGGGCATAAAGCCCTGCACTGCATTTATTTTTTTGTTACTTTAAATATAACAAAATCGTCTTAAATTATCAAGAAAAAAATGGTGGGAAAAAAGGAGGGCAAATTTAGAGAATAGTTACTTCAGCCCAGAACCTCTTTCAACCTTTTGGTTAGAGCTGGAACAACCTCAAACAGGTCACCTTCAATACCATAGGTGGCAACTTTGAAGATGGGAGCATTAGGATCCTTATTAATTGCCACAATAATGTCCGAAGACTGCATGCCTACCAGATGCTGAATGGCTCCAGAAATTCCGCAAGCGATATATATTTTGGGGCAGACAGTGCGACCGGTCTGTCCTACTTGATGCGAGTAGGGTATCCAGCCAGCATCAACTGCCGCTCGACTGGCGCCAACAGCCCCTCCCAAAGTGCGGGCTAATTCTTCAATAATATTAAAATTTTCAGGTCCTCCCAATCCGCGTCCTCCGGACACAATGATATCGGCATCGGCGAGGTTCACCGTCTGGGTCAGGTCTTGAACCATATCTAAAAGTTTAGTCCTCAGGGAAAGGTTTTTCCCGTCCACACTCTCTTTTATAATTTCCCCCTGGTGATTCTCCTGTTTCACTGCCTTCTTAAACACTTTGTGCCTGACCGTAGCCATTTGGGGACGATTGTATGGAGTGGTAATAGTGGCCATAATGTTTCCTCCAAAGGCAGGTCTTGTTTGAAGAAGTTGCCTGGCTTTGAGGTCTATGGCCAGCTCGGTACAGTCGGCAGTAAGTCCTGTGCCTAACCTTGCTGCTACACGCGAGGCAAACGAACGGCCGATTACCGTAGCGCCCATCAAAACAATCTCTGGTTTTTCCTTCTGAATTAGATCGCTAAGGACATCAGTGTAGGGGTCATCCTGAAAATTTTTAAGGATAGAGCCTTCAATCTGGTAGACCCTATCTGCGCCATGGGCTATAAGTTCTTTAGCTGCCCCATCCATTCCCTCTCCTAACAATACGCAGGAGAGTTTCTCTCCCAACTCATCGGCTAACTTCCTTCCCTCGCCAAGAAGCTCATAGGCAACACCCTGAATCTCCCCTTTTTTCTGTTCCGCAAATACCCATACGCCTTTATACTGGGAGATATCGACTCGTGGTTTCTCTTCTTCCCTTTCAATCAATATGGCTTCTAAAGGACAGGGTTCAAGGCAAGCTCCACAAAGATTACATCCTTCTCCAATCACAGCAATTTTCTTATACTTGGGATGTGGCTTGCCTACTTCTTCCCTGGAGACTATTTTTATTAGACCGAAGGGACAAGATTTTACGCAGAGCGAACAACCTGTACATTTATCGTCGACAATCTTGATACCCAAATTTCCTCCGAACCCCCTCACCCTAACCCTCTCCCCTAAGGGAGAGGGAATTCTTTAAATTAGATTACTTTTGCCTGGCGCAGCTTATCCACCAATTTCTCAGCCTGTTCTTCAGGATCTCCCAATAGTACCTCCCCTCCTTTGCGGGGAGGGGGAGTAAATATCTTATTGACAATCGTGGGAGAACCAGCCTGTCCAATCTTGCTCTTTTCACATTCAATATCAGAGGCAGTCCACATATGAATTTCGGCTTTTCTCGCGCGCACCATTCCTTTCAAAGAAGGAAGCCTCGGTTCGTTAATCTCTTTTACTACCGTAATTAGAGCAGGAAGGTTTGTCTCAATTACCTCATATCCTTCTTCCATCATTCTCTCTACTTTTATGCGAGCTTGGTCTATTTCCTCTATCTTTTTTACGTAAGTAATTGCGGGAACGCCCAGTTTTTCTGCGATTCCCGGGCCGACCTGTGCTGTATCTCCGTCAATAGCCTGTTTACCGCAAATGACTAAATCGAATTCTCCTATCTTTTTAATCCCGCACGCCAGGGTATAGGAAGTGGCCAAGGTATCGCTTCCTGCAAAGGCGCGGTCAGTAAGAAGCACAGCTTCATCGCATCCCATAGATAAAGCTTCTCGCAGAGCCGATTCAGCCTGGGGAGGTCCCATGGAGATTACAGTTACCTTTCCCCCCATTCTCTCCTTCAGCCGCAGTCCTTCTTCAATGGCATAGCTATCGAACGGATTTACAATCGATTCCACACCTTCGCGAATCAAAGTGTTCGTTTTGGGGTCAATCTTTACATCTGTAGTTCCTGGGACCTGTTTGATGCAGACAATGAAATTCATTTCTTTGCTCTCGCTGCCTCCTTTATCAAAGCCAGCGCTATCTCATTTCTCATAACCTGGTTTGTCCCTTCGTAAATCTGGGTGATTTTGGCATCGCGCATTCGTTTTTCCATAGGATACTCGCGCATATATCCATACCCCCCATAAACCTGAACAGCGTCAGTGGTAACCTTCATAGCCACGTCGGAAGCAAAGAGTTTGCACATTGCCGCCTCTTTGGTAACTCTTATTTTCGGGTCTTTATCAATCATCCTGGCAGTAGTATAGATTAATGCTCGAGACGCTTCCACTTCCGTGGCCATATCGGCTAAAAGATGCTGGATTGCCTGAAAGGAAGAGATGGACTGTCCGAACTGGACTCTCTCCCGGGAATAATTAATCGCATCCTCCAGAGCACCGGCAGCAATCCCTAAAGCCTGCGCGGCCACTCCCGGACGGGAAACGTCGAAAGTTTTCAATGCAACTATAAATCCTTGACCCTCTCTACCTAAAAGGTTCTCTTTGGGAATTTTGCATTCGTTGAAAATCAGTTCTCTTGTCGCAGAACCGCGAATTCCCATCTTCTTCTCTTTCTTTCCAAAGGAGAATCCATGAGTATCTTTCTCCACGATGAACGCAGACGCTCCCCGGGAACCTTTTGTTTTGTCGGTCATGGCAATTACTATGTAAACTTGTGCTTCCCCTCCGTTAGTAATGAAGCATTTCGTGCCATTGAGGATATAGCTGTCTCCTTCTTTTTTGGCAGTGGTCTGAATTGCCGTGGCATCAGAACCAGCACCTGGCTCAGTGAGAGCAAAGGCTGCCAATTTCTTACCCGCGGCAATATCGGGGAGATATTTTTTCTTCTGTTCATCACTACCGAAAAGCATAATGGGAAAAGTAGCCAGGGCTGTGGCAGCTAATACCAGAGCGATTCCGCCATCAATTTTGCACAGTTCCTCCACGGCCAGACATAGCTCAAAAACCCCTCCGCCAGTTCCACCATATTCTTCAGGAATATACACCCCGCAAAGGTCTGCCTTAGCCAGCTCCTCCACAATTGGCCAGGGAAATTCTTCAGTCTCGTCATAATGCTCCCGTACCGGCTTGATTTTCTCTTCAGCAATCCTTCTAGCCAATTCGCAAATCATCTTCTGTTCTTCACTAAGAAAGTATTCCATATCGCCCTCCAAAAAATTCAAGACTGAAAACTATTCATTGCGTCTTCGTTTGTTTCTTGGTTTTAATCTTCCTCAGTGCTTTTTTAGCTGCTTCCTGTTCAGCTGTTTTTTTGTTCCATCCCGCGCCACGGCCAAAAATTCTGCTTTTCACTTTTACTTCGATTTCAAAAAATTTCTTGTGTGCCGGGCCCGACTCTGTCTTCACCCTGTACTCTGGCAAGATCCTATATCTCTTTTGGATCAACTCCTGAAGACGGCTCTTGTAATCCACCTTTCTTATACCTTTAAGCGTGGAAATCTGCCCCATAATGAACTTCTTTGCCTTTTCCCAGTCCTGGTCCTGGTAAATTGCGCCGATTATAGCTTCCAGAGCATTACTTAATAGAGAAGCTCTCTGGCGACCGCCTGCGGCCTCTTCCTCTTCACTTACTAGAAGATAGTCGCCCAGGGACAATTTCTTGGCCCAGAGTAGAAGAGACTTCCTGTTTACCAGGCTCGATTTAACTTTGGTCAACTTCCCCTCGTCGTATGTCGGGTAGCGGTGATAAAGGTACTCTGATACCACCAAATTCAGCACGCTGTCTCCCAGAAATTCCAGACGTTCATTATCTTCTTTTATACCGGACATGTGCGCATAAGATTTATGTGTCAGAGCCTGCTGAAGCAGTTTTTTGTTTTTAAAATTTATCTTCAACTTTTTCTCAAGATTTTTCAAGTTCATATTATCGTTTACACTCCTCCGATTCCGTCGGGGAACTCCAGCCTTTCGGGAAAAACTGGATTCAATCGCGGCACAGGAATGGTAGCATATATTATCTTTCTGGTCTATATTTTTTTACTACCAAGGTGGCATTATGTCCACCGAAACCTAAAGAGTTGGAAAGGGCCACATTGATTTTCTTGGGGCGTGCCTTATTGGGGACGTAGTCCAGGTCGCAGTCGGGGTCAGGAAATTCATAATTTATTGTTGGCGGGATCATTTCTCTCTCTATGCTGAGAATTGTGGCAATTAACTCTACCACTCCTGCTGCTCCCAGGAGGTGCCCGATCATAGACTTATTCGATGAAATGGGAATCTTGTAGGCGTAGTCTCCAAACACTTTCTTTATCGCCAGAGTTTCTGTCTTATCGTTTAAAGGAGTGGAAGTGCCGTGAGCGTTTATGTAGTCGACCTCTTCAGGTTTTACACCGCCATCGGCTAGGGCATTAGACATAGCCCGTGCAGCACTCTGCCCGTCAGGAGAGGGAGCAGTTACATGGTAAGCATCGTCCGTAGCTCCATAACCAATCAATTCCGCGCGAATAGTAGCTCCCCTGGAAAGGGCATGCTGTAAAGCTTCCAGAATCACGATTCCCGCTCCTTCTCCCATCACAAAACCATCTCTTTCCTTGTCGAAAGGGCGACTGGCATGTTCCGGGTCATCGTTTCGGGTAGACAGGGCTTTGGCTGAGCAGAAACCAGCAAGCCCCAGCGGAGTAACTGCCGCTTCTGAACCACCAGCAATGATTACATCTGCATCGCCGTAACGAATAAGACGCAGAGCATCTCCTACGGTATGGTTACTGGTAGCGCAGGCACTGGATAGTGAATAATTTGGCCCCTGGATATTGTAAGCAATGGCAATCTCTCCGGCAGCTATATTGGTTATTAGCATGGGAATCATAAAAGGACTTACCCGACGAGGCCCCTTTTCTAATAACACCCTGTGTTCCGCAGCAACGGTAGATAATCCTCCTATGCCAGAACCCACAATAACTCCCACTCTAAAGGGATCTTCCTTTTGCATATCAAGCTTTGCATTCTCCATGGCCATCTTGGCAGCAGCAAACGCAAGTTGACTGAAACGATCCATTTTCCTGATTTTCTTCTTATCGATATATTTTTCTGGCTCAAAATCCTTTACTTCAGCACAAATCTTGGTTGAGAATTGAGAGGCATCAAAGGACGACACTTTAGTTATGCCCGATTTTCCGCTAATCAGTGAATTCCAGAAATCATCTATTCCGATTCCAATTGGCGAAACGACTCCGTACCCTGTAATCACTACCCTGCGGTCCATTCTCCCTCCAAGAACTTAATCAAAAGAAAAAATAAAATATAAAACCGCTACCATGCCAAAAATTCCTGCTGTGTAGCGGTTCTTTTTTCCTTAGTTTAGGCCTAAGCTTTATGTTTATTAATGTAATCGATCGCTTTACCAACTGTATCTAATTTCTCTGCTTCCTCGTCTGGGATTTCAATATTAAATTCTTCTTCCAGTGCCATTACAAGCTCAACAGTATCCAAAGAATCCGCTCCCAAATCATTAACGAATGAAGCCTCCATAGTAACTTCTTCGGGATCTACTCCGAGTTGTTCAACAATGATTTCTTTTACCTTTTCGGCTACTGCCATTTTGTTTTTTCACCTCCACAAAAGAATTGTGTAACCAAATTGATACGGCAAATAGTTACACGTTTTAAGAGTTCTACATAGCCATGCCGCCATCTACTCTAACTACCTCTCCAGTAATGTAACTGGCTTTCTCAGATACTAAGAACAGGACTGCGCTAGCCACGTCTTCGGGCTTTCCTATTTCACCGAAAGGAATCTGAGAAGATAACTTTTCCTTTACCTGTGCGGGTAACCGCTCGGTCATGCTCGTTTGAATAAAACCCGGAGCAACAGCATTGACATTTATTCGGCGACTAGCCAGTTCTCTGGCACAGGTCTTGGTCAAAGCAATCAGTCCTGCTTTAGATGCTGAGTAGTTGGCTTGGCCAACGTTACCAATTATCCCCACAATTGAAGCAATATTAACAATCTTTCCAGACTTCTGCTTGACCATAATGGGGGAAACTGCCTTAATACAATTAAACGCGCCTTTGAGATTAATGTCCAAAACCAGGTCCCAATCCTCTTCTTTCATGCGCATTACCAGTGCATCTCGAGTTATTCCAGCATTGTTGACTAATATATCAATTCTGCCAAATTTGTCAAGAGTTTTTTTCACCATTTCTTCAACTGAAGAAAGACTGGAGACATCTACCTTAATAGAGATAGATTCATTTGCTTTTTGCGAAATTTCTTGCGCAGTAGATTTAGCTACTTCTTCCATGACATCTGCAATAACCACATTTGCTCCCACTTGAGCCAATTGACTAGCAATGGACTTTCCAATCCCCTGCGCTCCTCCGGTTACAATCGCTACCTTACCTTTTAAATCCAAAGCCTATCACCCCCAATATAACTAATTAGAAAGATAGTTTGTAAAGACTTTAGAAACTTCAGCCAAAAAACGAGGACAACCTACTTACTACCCCAAGGATGAAGCGATAGTTGTAGGAGCTTCAAATCCGTCAGGTTTCGCCCCAGCGCTGGCGGATTTAGAGCGAGGCTTTTCTGGCCGAGCGACTCCGATAACTATCCCCACCTCTTAACCCGAGGATGAAGGGATAGTTACAGGAGCTTTAATTCCGCCAGGTTTCGCGTGAGCGCTGGCGGAATTTGAGCGAGGTTTTGCTGACCGAGCGACTCCGATAACTATCCCTTCATCCCTTCTAATTTCTTAACAGTTTCCTGAAGACTTTTCTCGTCTTCCACATTTAGTCCGGAAGCCTCTTTGGTTATCCTATTTAAAAGTCCGGTTAATACTTTCCCCGGACCCACCTCAACAAAAATCTGCACGCCTTTTTTGAGCATCTCTTTCATACTGTCTTCCCATAATACGGGACTATCTATTTGGGAAACCAGCGCTTTTCTAATCTCTTCCCGGGAACTTGCCGATTTGGCATTATAGTTTGTCACCACGGGAATAGCAGGATCTCTCAACTTATAATTCTCCAACTCTCTGGCCAGACTATCCCCGGCATGAGCCATTAACGGAGAGTGGAAAGCTCCGCTAACTTTTAGAATAATAGCCCTCTTAGCTCCCTTTGCCTTGGCTCCTTCCACGGCTCTTTCAATCGCTTTCAATTCTCCGGCAATGACTATCTGGTGAGGAGAATTGAAATTTACAGCTTCCAGTACTTCTTCTCCTTTAACTTCCTTAATAACTTCTTGTAATTTTTCCTTGTCCAGTCCTATGATTGCCGCCATGGTTCCGGGCTTATCCCGCGAAGCTCCGTGAATAAATTCAGCTCTTTTCTGAACTACCGATAAGGCCTGGGGAAAATCGAAAACTCCCGCAGCAACTAAAGCAGTATATTCTCCCAGACTGTGGCCAGCTACAGTTTGCGGTCTTAAGATTTCTTTAGAAGAGTAACTTTCGGGTCTCTGGAGAACTTCCAGACAAGCGACACTTATAGTAAACACGGCGGGCTGAGTAATTAAAGTTTGTTGTAGCTCCTGTTCAGGGCCATAAAAAATCTTTTTTCTGAGGTCGTAACCTAAAATATCATTTGCCCGGTCAATAATCTTTCTTGCTGGCTGGTACCTTTCGTATAGTTCTCTCCCCATACCCACGTATTGTGAACCCTGACCAGGGAAGAGAAAAGCAACTTTTACCATTTAATCACACAGGAACCCCAAGTGAATCCAGCACCAAAGGCAACCAGTTCTATGATATCACCTTCTTTAATCCTGCCCTGGCGATTGGCCTCATCCAGAGCAATAGCTACAGTGGCTGCTGAAGTATTTGCACATTTGTCAATATTTACGAAAACCTTCTCTATAGGTATAGATAATCTCTTTGCCAGTGCCTTAATTATCCTGATATTTGCCTGATGTGGTATCAACAGAGCTATGTCCTCTATGTTGAGTCCACATCCTTCCAATCCTCGTTTAACAGATTTTGTCATTTCCGGTATGGCAATTCTGAAAGTCTCATTTCCCCTCATCTTCAGGTAATGGAGTCTGTTCTTGACTGTGGCTACAGTTGCCGGAATTCTCGAGCCACCACCTGGCATGTTTAACAAATCGCCATACTGACCATTGGCGTCTAAATAACAAGATAGAATTCCTGAATCCCCTTTCTGCTTTCTCAAAACCGCTGCTCCTGCGCCGTCTCCCAGAAGTACGCAAGTATTCCTGTCCTCCCAGTCAGTAATTTTAGAAAGAGTCTCCGTGGCAATGACCAACGCTGTTTTATATGTTCCAGTCTGCAAAAATTGCTGGGCAGTAGAAAGAGAGTAGATAAAGCCAGTGCAGGCAGCATTTAAATCAAAAACAGCAGCGTTCTTTATCCCTAACTTAGTCTGTATTATACAAGCTGTTGCCGGAAAGAACATATCGGGAGTAATTGTGGCCACAATAAGTAAATCGATATCTTCAACTCTAACATTAGCATCTGCCAGTGCTCTCCGGGCAGCTTTAATCCCCAGATCAGAAGCAGCCTCCTTATCGGAACATATCCTTCTCTCCTTGATTCCCGTACGACTTACAATCCACTCGTCGGACGTATCGACCAATTTCTCCAGATCCTTATTGGTCAAGACCTTCTCTGGCAGATATGACCCGGTTCCAATTATGCGCACACCCACTGTTTTTCAACTCCTATAAACTTTCTTTGATCTGTTGATTGATCCTCTTTTCCACAAACTCCCCTGCAACGCGGATGGCATTGGAAATTGCCTTAGCGCTGGAACTGCCATGGCAAATAATGGAACAGCCATCCACGCCTAAAAGAGGAGCTCCTCCATATTCAGCGTAATCGACTTTCTTCTTGATATCTTTAAAAGCGCCTCTTAATAATATAAGTGCCATTTTTCGGAAAGGATATTTGAGAATCTCATCTCTAAATAGACTAATGAATTCTTCAGCTATGCCCTCACTAAATTTCAGAAGAACATTGCCTACAAATCCATCACAAACGATAACATCAGCCTTTCCTTTCACAATGTTTCTGCCTTCTATATTGCCCACAAAATTTAATCCCGATTGGCGCAACAGACGATGAGCTTCCACAGTTACCTCGCCCCCCTTGACTTCCTCGGCCCCGATACTCAATAGTCCGATGCGGGGATTATCTTTATTCATAATTGTCTTCATATAGATGTTACCCATTACAGCGAACTGAAGCAAATCTTTTGCCGTAGAGTTGACGTTTGCGCCAACGTCGAGAAGAACGACAGAACCTTTTAAAGTAGGTATTAATACGGCAATGGCAGGCCGATCGACTTTGGGCAATCTCCCCAAAACCATCAATGCTGAGGCCATGACCGCACCCGAGTTTCCTGCAGAAACCATGGCGTCAGCCATACCTTCTTTGATTAATCGGGTGGCAACCATCACTGAGGAATCCTTCTTTTGCCGACAAGCTATTGCTGGCGACTCATCCATACCGATAACTTCCGAACAGTGGTGAATGGAAAGGGGCAGAGATGAACTTCGATATTTTCTCATCTCCTTTGCTAAGCGGCTTTTATCCCCCACCAAAATTATTCCGTAAGGGTTTTTTTTGGCCGCTTGCACTGCTCCTTCCACCACTACCCGGGGAGCATAATCTCCACCCATAGCATCTACAGCAATTCGCATAAATAAGACCCCTGGTTAACTTTTTCCTTTTCTTTTCCTTTTCTCTTCTATCTCTTTCTTTGTCTCCATTATCTTTTCTTCATTATAATAGCCACAATTGAAGCAAGCAAAATGGGGAAGCTTAAATTCCTTACACATCGGGCAAATAGATAGAGTAGGCATATGTAGTTTCCAGTTTGCTCTACGTTTACCTCTTCTGGAAACAGAATGTCTTCTCTTGGGATTAGCCATAATATTTTCCTATCTTAAACAATAAATTTTAATAATACAACTTGAAAAAGGCTTTGTCAAGAAAAATCACGTGCCTTTATGGGAGGGCATCAGATATTGATGGATTGCCCTGGCACTACTCCTGCCAGAAGCCATAGCGGAAATTACTGTGGCTGCACCACTGACAATATCCCCTCCCGCCCAGACACCCTGTTTTGAGGTCTTTCCACTGGTTTCATCTATAATAATGTAGCCCCATTTGTTCAATTTCAAATCCGGGGTAGCAGAAGGAAGCAGAGGATTGGCACCCGCACCAATAGCCATTACTACTATATCTACCTTTATGGTAAATTCAGAACCCTTAATCGGTACTGGGCGGCGGCGTCCAGACTCATCAGGCTCCCCCAGTTCCATACTTATACATTCGATTCCATTAACCCAATTCTCTTTATTGCCCAGAATCCGCACGGGATTAGTCAAAAATTTAAATTCTACTCCCTCATCTCTGGCATTTTGCACTTCTTCTGCCCGCGCGGGCATCTCTTCTGGAGAACGGCGGTAAATATCAAAAACCTTCTGAGCCCCTAACCTCAGGGCTACCCGCGAGGCGTCCATGGCCACGTTTCCCCCTCCTATTACTGCAACTCTTTTGCCGATTTTTACGGGAGTATCGTACTCAGGAAATAAGTATGCCTTCATCAGATTGGTCCTGGTCAAAAACTCATTGGCCGAATATACACCATTGAGGTTCTCGCCGGGAATGTTCATAAATTTGGGAAGGCCAGCCCCGATGCCAATGAAAATAGCCTCATAACCCTGGGAGAAAAGTTCATCGAGAGTATAAATTTTGCCAATCACATAGCCAGTTCTTACTTCCACGCCAAGAGAGCGAATGTACTCAACTTCCCTTTGCACAATAGCTTTGGGTAAGCGAAATTCTGGAATTCCGTAGACCAGAACGCCACCCGGTTTATGTAATGCTTCAAAAATAGTCACTTTATGTCCCAACCTGACCAGATCGCCAGCGCAGGATAAGCCACCCGGACCGGAACCAATCACTGCCACGCGTTTTCCTGTGGGAGGTGGAAGCGGTGAGCTTTCCGGGTTTCCCTTCTGGAACTCCCAATCAGCAGCAAAGCGCTCCAGGCGTCCAATGGCCACCGGCTCGTACTTCTTACCCAGAGTACAGGCCTTTTCGCAAAGCCCCTCCTGGGGACATACTCTCCCGCACATGGCTGGCAAAAGGTTAGACTCCTTAATCTTACGGATAGCTCCTCGGTAATCCTTCTCCACAATCTTAGCTATGAAACTGGGAATATCTATTTCCACTGGACAACCCTTGATGCAGGGAGCGTTCTTGCACTGAAGACACCTTCTGGCTTCCTGTTGAGCCTGTTTTTCTGTATAGCCCAAAGCGACCTCATCAAAATTGGTTACCCTGACTTTGGGCTTTTGACGTGGCATTCTTACTTTTTTAGGTCGTATTTTCATTTGAGTTTACCATGCTTATGGAGCGAATTATAGCGTTGTAGAGCTTTCTTCTCTTCTTGTATGTAAATTCTCTGACGACTGAGGAGTTGGTTGAAATCTACCTGGTGAGCATCAAAATCCGGACCATCCACACAGACAAATTTCGTCTCACCCCCCACCGAAACCCGGCAAACACCGCACATTCCCGTAGCATCAACCATTATCGGATTAAGACTGACCATAGTTCTTATTTTATACGGCCTGGTCACTTCAGAAACAGCGCGCATCATAAGAGTGGGCCCCACGGCAAAGACCAGACCCAACTCCCGCCCTCCCTCAATTAACCTTTGCAACTCATTGGATACAAAACCTTTCCGGCCATAAGAACCGTCATCGGTAGTAACGTGAACTTCGTCCGATACAGAGGCTATNNACCCTGTTCCCGATTTCCCTCAAACCCCGGGCTAAAGGGTAGATGGGTGGTATTCCCACGCCACCGCCTACACAAACTACCGTACCTACATCTTGCATATGGGTGGGTCTACCTAAAGGTCCAATAACATCAGAGAGGGTATCCCCTGAATCTAACCTCCCCAAATGGTAAGTACTCTTTCCTGCTTCCTGAATTACAATAGTTATGGTTCCTTTATCTCTCTCATACTCGGCTATAGTTAGCGGAATCCTCTCTCCCCGTTCATCAATCCTCACCACCACGAACTGTCCCGGTTGAGCTTTTCTGGCAATCTCCGGCGAAGATATCAGAAATTCTTTTATAGAAGGAGCCAGATTTTGTTTTTTCAATATTTCATACATTATTTTTTGTAAATTCTTTCTTCCCAGTGGTGTATTTCGTTTTCAGAAAAGAAGAACTTAACCTCCCTCTCTGCTGATTCAAGTGAATCTGCTGCATGCACTATGTTATGGCGGTTATCCTGAGCATAGAGCTTTCTCAAAGTACCCTCTCCTGCTTTCTGAGGGTCTGTATTGCCGGCGATATCCCGAACCTTCTGAGCTATATTTTCTCCTTCCAGAACCATCACCACACAGGGATTCGATGACATAAAATTGACTAAAGGTTCATAAAATTCTTTTCCTTTATGTTCTGCATAAAACTCTTCTGCTTTCTCCCGGCTAAGAAGAACCATTTTGAAGGCAACAATTTTGAAACCCTCTTCTTCAAACGTGGTAATCACTTTTCCTACTATTTTCTTAGAGAGTGCATCTGGCTTAATAATTACTAACGTGCGTTCCAAGATTTTCTCCTTCCACAAATTACGACTCTTCTCCCGCCTTGTTCCGGGCTGAAGGTTAAGAATTTTTCTCCAATCTCATTTCAAATTTTTGATGATTGCCTTGGCCATCTGAGAAGTTTTAGCCGTTCCTCCCAGGTCATAGGTAACCGTCTCTCCTTTGGCAATTACCCGAGCTACACCATTCTCCAACCTCTCCGCCCTTTCTTCTTCTCCCAGATGCCTTAACATCAATACCCCTGATAGAATCATGGCTGTGGGATTTACTTTGTCCTTTCCTTTGTATTTCGGGGCACTGCCGTGAGTTGCTTCGAAGATAGCAATCTCTTCACCAATATTTGCTCCCGGGGCCACACCCAGCCCTCCCACCAAACCTGCGCATAAATCGGAGATTATGTCCCCATAGAGATTGGGCAGGACCAGGACATCGTAGAGTGCGGGCTTTTGCACTAA
>JABAOF010015369.1_pt1 | contig 27067 bp, 35 predicted proteins | sample 7062171 | NCBI WGS metagenome assembly JABAOF01 (sample SAMN14538628, study PRJNA623070) | marine sediment metagenome | biome: marine biome [ENVO:00000428]; feature: marine pelagic biome [ENVO:01000023]; material: deep marine sediment [ENVO:00002113] | place: India: Gulf of Khambhat ...
TTGGCTACATGCGTGAAATATCCGGGCTAGGCTGCTCGACCGATGTTCGCCAGCGAGGGGTATCCGCAGACTGCCACTCCGTCTTGATGACTTCGCGCATCGCCTGCCAACGAGCCCCACCACGTGTGCTCCGGCAACGCGCCGCGGTGGAGTTCAGCTCTTCAACGTGTTCCTCGCGGAGGCAAGTCCTTGAACCCGCTGCTGACAGTGCCAGTCGATGAACCCACGCCCATCGACGAAGTCGCCGATCACACCGCGTCGGTGTGCGCATCCCTGGAGGTCGCGCCAGTGGTCCCCAAGCGCTCGGTGGAAGAGCGCCTGCGTGTCTGCCTCACACCCGAGTACCGCCGCTCGCTCTACTACTTCGTCCTGCGCCGCGTGGGCAATCCCGATGAGGCCGAGGACATCGCGCAGCAAGCCCTGGTCGAGGCCGCCCACCACATCGACCGCTTCCGTGGAGAAGCAGAGGTGACCACCTGGGTGCACGGGATCGCGCTGAACCTCGCGCGCAATCACCTGTCCCGTTCGCCGCAGCGGCGCATGGTGTTCGAGTCCGACGAAGTGCTCGAGGCCAGCGAATCCCCCAACAGCGACCCTTGCGACCAGGCCATTCAGCGCCAGGCCCTGGTGCACCTGGGTGATGCCTTGCGTGGTTTGCCGGAGGGCTCTGTGCAGGCGTTGATGCTGGTGGCGGTCGACGGGTTGAGCTACGAAGAGGCCGCCACCGAACTCAGTGTGCCGATCGGCACGATCCGCAGCCGGGTGTCGCGCGCGCGGGCCGAGATCCGGCAGCGCCTGCAGAGCCATCTGCGCTGATGACCGGGTAGATCATGCAGATCGTCGACGGACTGTTGCGCATCAAGCGGATCCGGGAAAGCGCCCGCGAGCAGGACGTGCTGCGCGAGCGCCGCGCGCTCGATGCCGCCACCGAGGCGCTGGAGCGGGCCGTGGAACACCGGCGGCGTCGCGACGAGGCGCGTCAGACGCAGGAGCAGCAGATGGTGGCCAGGCTCTGCGCGGGTCCGGTCAAGGTGCGCGAGATCGAGTGGACGCGCGTGGACATCGACGGCCTGCGCCAGGAGGCGGACAAGGACCGGACCGAAGAAGAGGGTGTGCGCGCCCGCCGTGAGGAAGCCCGGGACGTGCTGCGCGCGGCGCAGCAGGTGCACCGGGCGGCCGTGCGCGCATCCGAGAAGTTCCAGTTGCTGGCCGACCGCGAGCGGGAGTCCCGTCTCGAGGCGATGGAGCGGCAGGCCGATCTCGAGCTGGAAGAGTTCCGTGTGCGCGCGCCCGAGTCCGAGCTGGAGGCGGCCGCGTGAGTGACAAGCCCCGCCAGGTGGACCTCGGCCCCATGTACCTGCCGCTGGGCCAGGAGCGCCAGCGCCCGGTCGCGCCCGCTGCCAAGGCGGTGCCGGTGGGTCGTCGCGAAGACGTCGACCGCTTCCGCGAACTGATGCAGCGCTCACCCGGGGCGCTTGCCTCGCCGGGCGGCGTGGCGCCGCTGTCCCTGCTGGCGCGTCGCGACGACAGCGACCCACCGCCCTGCGGGCGTGGCGAGCACCCGGGGCTCATCGACGCCATGGAACGGCTTTGGGTGAGCGAGGGCCTGCACGGCGAGCGCGAGGTGCGCATCGGTCTGCGCAACCGGATCCTGCCCGACACGGCCGTGCGCATGCGCACGCTTGAAGGGCATCTGCAGATCGACCTGTCGAGCCTGGATGGCCGCGGGGCGCGCCAACTGGCCGCCCAGCTTGAATCGCTGGCGCGCGAGTTGGGCTCGCGGCTCGACCGTCCGGTGGTGGCCACGGTCGAGCACGTGGACCACGGCCTTCTGCGCACCGCAAGCTGGTTCCCGGGGCAGTCATGAACTTCGCCACCGTGCTGTCCCGACCGGTGCGCTGGCCCACGGTCACGCGCGATGAGCTCAGTCATCGCAACGTCCTGTGCCGCCACCGCGAGCCCTGGACCATGACCTGGCTGGAGCGCGATTGGTGTTTCAGCTTGTCGCCGGCCACGAGCCTGCCGCCGGCGGTGCGGTACCTGCACATCGAGTGGGGTGGCGCGCAGGTGGTGGTGGGGCTGGACGAGGCCGTGATCCAGGCGATCACCGATGTCGCGCTGCCCGGCCAGTCGGTGCTGAGCTGGCCGCAGGACGTGGCCATGGCGGCCATCGAGTTCAGCGCGGAGCTGATGTCGGTCGCCATCGAGTCGGCGTCTCGCAAGAGCCTGCACTGCGCGGGCTGGAAGGCCGAACGACCCGCAGGTGCCGGTATGGAGCGCTACACCTGGCGTGCCGTGAGCGAGCAGACCTGCCTCGAGGGCGAGATCTGGCTCGACACGGTGGCCTGCCGCTACCTGGCCGCGCAACTGCGGGAGCACCCGGTCACCGGAGACCCCGCTGGCGCGCAAGCCTGGGACGACCTGCCGATCGTGATGCACCTCGTTGTCGGGTGGGTGGACGTGCCCGCGAGCCTGCTGCCCCAGATCGAGTGGCGCGACGTGCTCGTGCTCGACGAATGCCTGCTGCGCGATGACGGGCAGCAACTGCTCGTTCGCCTGGGGAGCCACCTGGGCCTGGCCTGCGCGATCGATGGCCCCGTGCTGCGGGTGCTGGAAGGAGTGAAGGAAATCATGTCCGAAGCCACCGTCTCCCTGGCCGCCTCCGGCGGCGTGCTCGACGACATTCCCGTTCGCCTCACGTTCGATGTGGGCGAACGGGAAATCTCCCTCGGCGATCTCAAGAGCATCCAGCCGGGCTACGTCTTCAACCTGGGCCGTGACCCGCGAAGCGTGGTGAGCATCCGCGCCAATGGTCGGCTCATCGGCGAAGGCGAACTGGTCGACATCGAGGGCCGCCTGGGCGTGTCGGTGCTGCGGTTCAAGCTCGAAGCGAACTGACACCATGGGCGATCCCATCCTCCTGATATTCGCGCTGGGGCTGCTGGCCCTGGTGCCGCTGGTGATCGCCACCTGCACGGCCTTCCTAAAGATCGCCATCGTGCTTTCGCTGGTGCGCAATGCCCTGGGCGTGCAGCAGGTGCCGCCCAACCTGGTGCTCTATGCGCTGGCCCTGGTGCTGACCGCCTTCATCATGGCGCCGATCGGCGCCGATCTCCTGCATGGCATCGAAAACCATCCCGGTGGCGTCAAGAACATCAGCGACATGGTCGCCGTGGTGCGCGAGGGCGTGGAGCCGCTGCGCCGCTTTCTGCTGAACAACAGCGCCGTCGAGCACCGGGACTTCTTCATCAGCCAGGCCCGGCGCATCTGGCCGCCCGAGATGTCCGCCGACGTCACGCAGCAGGACCTCGTCGTGCTGATGCCGGCGTTCGTCATCACCGAGCTCACCGCGGCATTCCAGATCGGCTTCCTGCTCTTCCTGCCGTTCGTGGTGATCGACCTCGTGATCTCCAACATCCTCATGGCGATGGGGATGATGATGGTCTCGCCCGTGACCATCTCGCTGCCGCTCAAGCTCTTCCTGTTCGTGATGGTCGATGGCTGGAGCCGGCTGATGCACGGCCTGGTGCTGACCTACAACCTCTGAAGCCCGCCATGGACGTCACGGACATCATTTCTCAGGTGGTCCACGGGCTCATGCTGACGCTGTGGCTGTCGCTGCCGCCCATCCTGGTGGCGTCCGTCGTCGGCACGCTGTTCAGTCTGGTGCAGGCGCTCACGCAGATCCAGGAACAGACGCTGTCGTTCGCGGTCAAGCTGATTGCTGTGGGTGTGACGCTGTTCCTCACGGCGCGATGGATCGGTGGCGAGATCTACAACTACACGATCGCGCTGTTCGACAGCTTTCCGCACATGGTCCGGTGATGGGATTCGACCTGTCCCAATGGCCTTTCCAGCACCTGGCGGCGCTGGCGTATTCCCTGCCGCGCATCGTGGGCGTGTTCCTGGTGCTGCCGCTGATGGGCAAGGAAACCATGCCCACCTTCCTGCGCATGGCACTGGCCTGCAGCCTGGCCATCTTCGTCATGCCGCTGCTGCTCGACCAGGTGCCCGTGTCGCGCAGCACGCCGGAGCAGATCCTGGTGGTGATGAAGGAAACCTTGCTGGGTTTCCTGCTGGGCTTCATCCTCTCGGTGCCGCTGTGGGCGGTGGAGGCCATGGGTGACATCGCCGACGTGCAGCGCGGCGCAGCCATCTCACAGACGCTCAACCCGATGACGGGTCACGACACCTCGCCGCTGGGCGAGCTGTTCAACATGGCCGTGATCACCTTCGTGCTGGTCATCGGCGGCTTCACCGCCATGATCGGCGTGCTCTTCGAAAGCTACCGGTTGTGGCCGGTCTTCGTCTGGTGGCCGCCGCTGGGGCACGACGCTGCCCTGGTGGCCCTTCGCATCCTCGATCACTACATGCTGCTGTCGGTGCTGCTGGCATCGCCGGTGATTCTGGTGATGTTCCTGGCGGAAACGGGCCTGGCGCTGCTCAGCCGGTTCGTGCCCCAGTTGCAGGTGTTCTTCCTGGCCATGCCGATCAAGAGTGCGCTGGCCATGCTGATGTTCGCCTTGTACGCCGTGGTGCTGTTCGACCATGCCGAGGGTGTGATACGCGAGACCACCGCGGGCTCTTTGTCGACCTTGAACGAGATGCTGCGGGGGATGCGCACACCATGAGCGAAAAAACCGAGCAGCCCACCGACCAGCGCTTGAGGCAGGCGCGCGAGGAAGGCAATGTCGCCAAGAGCAAGGACTTCACCGAGACCGTGCTCATGGGCGGGCTGCTGGTCTACACCCTGCTTGCCGGCCCGGACATCGTGCGCGCGATGACCGAGATCATGGTGATGCCCGGCCAACTGTATGGCATGCCGTTTCGCGATGCCTTGGCGCTTCTGGTGGTGGCCGTCATTGACAAGTCGATCGAGCTCCTGCTGCCCTTTGTCGGCCTTGTGCTGTTCCTGGGCATCGGGGTCGAGGCCCTGCAGACGGGCTTCAACGTGTCGTTCAAGGCCATGGCGCCGAAGGGTGAGCGCATTGATCCGATCAAGAACCTCAAGCAGATGTTCACCATGAAGAACCTGGTCGAGTTCTTCAAGTCGATGTTCAAGCTCGGGGTGCTGTCGGCGGTGGTCTACCTCATCATCTACGACGCGATCGAGCCGCTGAGCAAGATCCCGCTGGCTGGCATCGGCGCCGTGGGCCTGGCCTTCACCGACATGATGGTGCTGCTCACGACCTGGACGTTCCTCGCCTTCGCCACCATCGCGGTGCTCGACTTCCTCTGGCAGCGGTACCAGTACACCAAGAACCTGATGATGTCCATGGAGGAGGTCAAGCAGGAGTTCAAGCAGATGGAGGGCGACCCGCACGTCAAGGGTCATCGCAAGGAGTTCGCCAAGGAGTTGGTCTTCGGCGATGAAGAGAACGCCACGCGCGATGCTTCCGTGGTCGTCACCAATCCCACGCACCTCGCCATCGCCTTGTACTACGAGGAAGGCCAGACCCCCCTGCCGGTGGTGCTGGCCAAGGGAGAGGGCGGCGTGGCCGAGGCCATGAAACGCGTCGCCGAGGAAGAGGGCATTCCCATCATGCGCGACGTGCCCCTGGCGCGCGCGCTCATGAGCGAGGCCCAGGTCAATCAGTACATACCGAGCGAGCTCATCGAGCCCGTGGCCAACCTGCTGGTGACGCTGCGACGCATGGCCGAGGCAAGCAACGACGCACAGGCGCAGGAGTTCGACGATGGGCAATAGCAGTCGCCACGCCGGTTTGCAGGGCTACCTGCTCCGCGCCAAGCTGGAACCCGGCGCCGAGCGTGCCGACGGTGCGCTCGTCATCGTGTTCGACGGCAACCTGCGCGTGCTGATCCACCCCGCGGGGCGCGGTGATCTGGTGTTCGAGTCGCTGATCTGTGCGTTGCCGGCCTTGCGTTCGTCGGCCGATCGCTTGTTGGAGAGCGTCGCGCGCCACGCCACCGAGCGATCGCCGGCCGAGGCCGACTGCCTGTGCCTGCGGGGCGAACCCGAGCAACTGATGCTGCAGCAGCGCGTGGCCAGCGACGCGTCGTCCGACGAGTTCGAGGCGGGGCTCGGGAACTTCCTCAACGCGCTGACGCGCTGGCGCGCCCGCACCGGCGCGCTGTGACCGGCCGACGGAGATGTTCATGAAAACCCTGCTTCGTCACCGCTGGCTCGGCCCGCTGCTGTTCTGGGCCCTCGCCGGCGCGCTCTGCCTGGGCGTGGTGGACGTGCGGGCCAGCGAAACGCCTGCCACCAGCGCGCCCTGGCCCAACAGCGCCTTCAGCTACATCAACCGCAACCAGAGCCTGGAACAGGTTCTCAAGGACTTCACGACCACCTTCGGACTGCGCCTGCAGATCGAAGACGACCTATCGAGCGAGCCGATGCCCGCCAGCGGGCGCAGCCAGTCGGCCAGTCCGGGCGAGTTCCTCAATCAGCTCGGCGCGGCGCACGGCCTGAACTGGTACCACCACGCGGGTGTTCTGTACATCAGCCGCATCAGCTCGCGGGCCACGCAGAGCTTTTCCACGCGCGGCCTGCCGCCCGATACGCTCAAGCGCGTCGTGAACGACCTCGGCCTGTTCGACGAACGCTTTGGCTGGAGCGGCGTGCCCGAGCGCGGTGCGGTGTTCGTGTCGGGGCCCTCGTCCTACGTCGAGCGCATCGGGCGCGCGATCGAAGCCCTGCCGCAGCCGAGTTCCGATCAGCGCCTCATGGTCTACCGGCTGCGCCACGCCGCGGTGGACGACCGCACCCTGCGTTACCGGGACACCGTGGTCACCACGCCCGGCGTGGCCACGGTGTTGCGTGGCTTGGTGGGCCTGTCGGCCGATCGCATCGACACCGCGCCGGTGGTGGCGAACGACACGCGGATGGGCGAGCCGCGGGAGCTGCCCGAGCGTTCGCAGATCGCCGCCGCTGCCGCCTCGCAGCGCGGTGGCAAGCGCGGCGACAGCGGCGCTGCGGGCATCGCGCCCATGATCATTTCCGACGCGCGCCTGAACGCGATCATCATCAAGGACGCGCCGCAGAACGAACCGGTGTACCGGCAACTGATCGAGGCGCTGGACGTGCCGAACAGCCTCATCGAGATCGAGGCCATGATCCTTGACGTCAACTCGACCAGCCTGAAGGACCTCGGCATCGACTGGCGCGTCAGCGGCAGCAGCAGCCGCTCGCTGTCGTTCGGCGTGCCCGACCTCGCCCCCGACCGCAACACACTGGTGTACAGCGGCCTGGGCACCATCGCCGACGTGTTGGCGCGCATCCGCCTGCTCGAGTCGAAAGGCGCGGCGCGCATCGTCTCGCGTCCCTCGATCCTCACGCAGGACAACATGGGCGCGATGATCGATCTCTCGGATACGTTCTACATACAGACCGTGGGCGAGCGTGTGGCCGAGGTTCAGCCCATCACCGTGGGCATTTCCCTGCGCGTGGTGCCGCGCATCGTTGAGGACGAGAAGGGCCGCGCGATCCATCTCGTGATCGACATCGAGGACGGGTCCATCCAGGACGTTCAGGTGGGCACCCTCCCCACCGTGCGCCGCAGCACCATCGGCACCCAGGCCATGGTGCTGGAGAACCGATCGCTCGTGATCGGTGGCTTCAACGCCCAGCGCAACCTTCGGCAACGCGACCAGGTGCCTGTGTTGGGCGACGTTCCCGTGGTTGGCAACCTGTTCAGCAAGACGACGCGTCGCGAAGAGACCTATGAGCGGCTCTTCTTCATCACTCCGCGCGTGGTGCCCCTGCACCAGGCCGGACTCGACAGTACCCAGAAGGCACAGCCGTGATGACCGAGCATGAATCCCCTTCCGCTACCACCCATGCCCGTCCCGCCACGCCCCGCGCGGCGTGGCGCCATCCATTCCACCTTCACGGTCCGTGGTGGCTGGAGCCACTGGAGCAACGCCACGCGTCGGCACTGGCCGTGCAGTACCGCGACCCGGCTACCTCGGGCATGACCGGCTTGCCCCTGATCGGCGAAGGTCTCGACGCCACCGAGTGGATCCGGCTGCGCAACGAGGAAAGTCCCGCGACCTATGCCTTCATGCACGCGCGCTACGGCTTTGTCGGTTACGGGGACCTGTTTCTCCATCGCGACGAGGGCTACCTGTGCATGTGGATGGGCGAGGACTTCCGCGGCCGCGGCTGGGGCCGGGCGCTGGTGCAGCACCTGTGCGCGCTGGGCCAGCGGGGCGGCCTGTCGGTCATCTGGTCGTCGGCCTACCACGCCAACCTGCCCTCGCTGCGCGCCATGGCCGCGGCGGGCTTCCTCACCATGGACCTGCGCGCCCTGCCGCCCGACGAGGCGCGCGTGTTCGTCTACCGGCCGCTGCGGCCGTTCACCACCGAAGAAGCCCGCGCGGGCATGGTCGATTTCTGCGATCGCACCGAGACCGGCGTGCGCTTCGACGACGGCAGGTCCGTCGACTTCTCTTCCCTTCACCGCCCCGAGGAGGTCTCGCCATGAGCCAGCCCAAACTGAACACCAACCCCGTGCCCGGCGTGGGCACGGACGTCCCGCCCGCGCCCATGCAAGCGCCGGGCGGGGGCCACCCGCCCCCGGCCTCGCAAGATCAGGTGCTGTCGTGGGAGGCCGCCATGGGGCGGGCCGAGCAGGGCGCGGCGCCCTCGGGCATGCCGTGCTCCCCCGCCGAAGCCGCCGGTGCGACAGGCAACGAATGGTCGCCGATGAACCCGAATGGCGCGCCTGTGGCGGCGGGCGATGCGCCTGGTGCGCAGGGCGCTGCTGGCGCGCCGTCGGCACTGCCAGCGTCCGCGGCGGCCGACGTGCAGGCGCAGGCCCTGCCCGGCGCGGTGGGCCAGGGGGGCACGCACATGAGCCCCGAAGAACTGTTGCAGCGCCAATGGGACCGCATCGCCATGGGCCTGGAGCCGGGCGCGGCGGCACCGACTGGCGCCTTCGATGACGCCCTGTCGGGCGGCCTGGCCACCGGTGACGAGGGCCTGGCGGACGTCAACCTCGCCCAGCCAGTGACCCTGGCGCAGCCGATCGCGCTGGGCTGGCAGTCGCTGCCCGTGAGCGAGCGCCCGGTGACCGAGGGCATGACCGTCGACGAACTCGTGACCGAACGCCACGTGGAAGAAGAACGCCACGACGAGCGGGCGCACGAAGCCGGCGATGCGGTGGCGGCGGAGCAGGCGCGCCTGGCGGAGGTCAACACGCCCGAAACCCTGCCCGAACGCACGATCGAGTCGGTCTGATGAGCCGGGAGCCGCACATGGACGAAGAACAGAAGCCTCAACGCGACGCCAGGGAAGCCATTGCCCGGGGGCGCGCGCTGGTGCGGGACACGCGGCAACTGCTGGAACGCAGCCGCCACCTGTTCGCCGAGCTGGGCATCGACCCCGCCGAGGAGCACGCGGCTCTGTGGGCGCAAGGCGGCGACGAGGCGATCGCGCGGGTGCAGGTGGAGTACCAGGCCTTCATCGACGAGGTCGAGGCCGAGGTGCGGCGCACCCTGATGCACGCGCAGTCGCGCGGCAGCAGCCGGCAACTGCGCGTGCGACCCAACAAGGTGTGAGCGGGCGGCCATGTTGCCTCCGGAACCCTAGACCACCAAGCCGAGAGACGAAACCGGCGTGCGGATCAATCATCAATTCCCCGAAACCCCTTGCGAACCCCGCACGCCATGAGCCGGTCCCACCAGTCCCCCGCCACCGAGCAAGTCCTTGCCCAAGGGCGGGAACTGATCGAGCTGAGCCGCCGCGCCATCGCCATCGGACAGGCGCTGCAGGCCCAGGCGGGGCCGGCACCGCAGGCCAGCGACCCCGGCCTGGCCCGCGAGGCGCAGGCCCGCGCGGCCGCCATGCTGGACCGCGCCGAGGTGGCCACGCGCCAGCTCATGGGTCTCTCGCCGGCGGTGGTTCGGGCCAGTCGGCGTGCGCGCCGTCACTTCATCTGAGTTCGAAATGACACCCGTTTCCACTTCACTCGATTCACTCCAGGGGTTCATCCGCCAATTCGGCGTCGCCGATTCGGGCGATCCGCTGGCGATACTGCGCAGCCTCGGGATTCAGATCAACGAGGCCATGGCGGGCGCGGTCGAGACGCAAAAGACCGACCTGGAGGCCCGCCTCGCTGCCCTGAAGACGAAGGGTGAGCTGCTCGACCGCCTGGCGGCCGGCGAGCCGCTGGGCGACTTCATCGTCTGGCCGGTGGACGAGGCGAACGCCCTGCGCGCCGCCCTGGCCACCCCCACGAGCGACCCCCTCAGCCCCTTCGAGACCTTCGTGCGCTACCAGCGCGAGGTGATCGCCGCCGGCGGCGGCAGCACCACCACCGATCAGGGCACGACCATCGCCAGCCAGGCCGACTGGCTGAGCGATTACACGCGCTCGGTCAACGAGTTCGGGCAGGTCGTCTGGACCAAGGTCGGCGCCGGGGGCGGCACCCTGGGCGAGACCATCGTCTTCACCGAACTTGAAACGCTGGCGGGCGCGCCCGCCCCGCGGGTCAACGCCGCCCAGGGCGAGCTGGTGCTGGAGATGTCGCAACTGGTCCTGGGCGTCGCCGCCGAAACGCAGAAGCTGCGCTTCACTTTGAAGGAATGGCTGAGCGACGTGCGCATCGACGAGCGCTGGATGCAGTTCGGCCGTCGCACCGAAGCGCGGCGCAGCGACGCGCAGCTCGATACCCAGCGGCAGGAACTCCTGGCCCTGCTCGAGCGGTTGGACGAACTGGGCCACGAAAGCGTGGAGATGCCGCCGCCCTGGGTGGCCGAGTCGCACGCGCGGCGCGCGGCGCCGGCGTCCACCAACGGCGAACACGCCGAGGCACGCGAGGCGTATCCCCGAGAGGAACCCCGGCCCACGCGGGTGGGCCCGAGGGGCTGATCCACCAGGAGCGCGAGCATGGCCGAAGACGTCACCATCCCGGGCGGCAAGTACACGATCACGATCAAGGACGCCCTGTCCGAGGCGAACGATGACATCACGGGCGACAAGGCCAACATCATGAACATGGCCCTGGCGCGCGGCTGCTGGTTCCAGTGGGAATACAGCGTGCAGATCGAGCTGCACACGGGCGAAGTGGAGGACGATCTGGCCGAGCTGCAGGAGATGCGCGACCTGTACGCAGAGGTCGCGGATTGGACGCCGCAGATGTTGAACGCACCCGCGAACCTAGCCGACTCGCTCAATGCGCTGGTTCGCTGGGCCGCGGGCTCGGGGCTGATTAACCAGGCCACCGGGGCTACGATCAATGGGGTGGCCGGGGCGTTCGACTGGCCGCCCTATACGTACTGGACCTATGGCACGCTGCAGCTCCCTTTCGGAACCTGGGAGGAGCTTCAGACCACACCGTTCACACCGGGCAGCACCTTCATCGGGCAGAGTTCTGACGGCGTGTACTTCCGTATCAGCCCCACCGGTGCGCCGGTGCGCGTCGAGGCCGAGGACATCCAGCTCGTGTTCGACAACCCCATCGTGGCCAGCGATGCCGATATCGCCAAGGCCCGCCGCGAACTGGAAGCCGCGATCGAGTCGAAGACCCAGCGCAACCAGGAAAAGCAGGCCCAACTGCAGGACCTGACGGCCGCCCTGCAGCGCTGGTTCACCTTCACCACCAACGTGAACGAGCGCAAGAAGCGCGACGCCGACACCATTGCCGGCAACTTCCATTGACGCCCGCCGCCCTGTTCTGATCGGAGACGCATCATGGCCATCGGCGATATCAACACGGATGTTTACGCGGAAGCCGCGGCCCGCCTCGAAGGCTGGTCGACCCAGTTCGACGCCGTGGCCGACCCGCTGCGCCGCGCGGCGCGCGTCATGGCGGCCATGGCCCACGTCATGGCCAAGGTGCTGGAAACGCAGACCCTGGCGGTGACGCGCATCACCGACCGCATGGCCATCGTCAACGATGTGCTGGACACGGCGAACCGGGGCCTGACGCTGAACAAGGACACCGCCGACGACAACCCGATGCCCCTGTTCCGCTGGGTCCAGGGCTCCAAGGCGGAGATCGACCTGATCGCCAACGTGCTGCGCGCCGAGACGGATGTGCCGGAGTTCGTGAGCACCGATGTGAACGCGACGTACGGCGGCTGGTTCTGGGTGTTCGAGGACACCGACGGCGCTGATGCCGGCGAGTGGTACATCGTCACCAACCACCGCGACCTCACCGGCATCGCCGACTCCTTGCAGATCGCCCTGCAGAAGCTGGGCAGCACCCAGCAGAACGACCAGACGCGCATACAGACCGCGGTCGGCCGCTACAACGCCACCTTCGAACTGGTGTCCAGCCTCATCAAGAAGAGCGAGACCCAGGGCGACAGCGTGGGCAACAACCTGCGCGGCTGAAGGGACCTTGCGATGACACCGGAAGACCTCAAAGCCCTCATCCCCGCGGCCGGCGCGCTGATGGAGTTCTTCAGCCGGGGGCACACGCTGGCCATGGCCCTGGGCGTGTCGCGGCAAGCCCAGGAGCAGCTCTACCTGCTGGCCCACCGCCTCTATGGCCAGGCGAAGTACGGCGAAGCGGCGCACATCTTCGGCCAGCTCACCACCATCAACCACCTCGACCGCCGCTTCCCCCTGGGCGCTGGTGCCTGTGAGCACATGCAGCGGCACCACAACGACGCGGTGGCCTATTACGGCGTGGCCTTCATTCTGGATCTCACCGATCCCGTGCCCCCCATCTACATGGCGGAGAACCTGCTCGCCATGGGGGAGCGCGACAAGGCCCGCCAGATGCTGGACCACGGCCTGGTGCAGGCCCGGCACCACGAACGGCACCGGGCCCATGTGCCCCGCCTGGAAGCCCTGTTGGCGCTGCTGGACTCGTCCGGCGCGGCCGAAGCGGCTTCGCCCGCCCATTCCCCGTCCCCTTGAAGGAAGCAACGTGAACAGCACCTCCGTGGACCTGAAGCTCCATACCTTGCAGTCGAGCTTTGCCCCCGGGCAACAACCCATCACCCTGGAGGAAGCGAAAAAGCTGTTCGAAACGGCGGTGGTGGAAGGCGGCGTCTGGGCCGATGGGGAGCCGGTCCTCCTGCAAGTGGTGTCCGGCCAGCCGGGCCAGAGCTTCTCCATGAAGTTGGCGCCGCAGTTGACGCCTCCGTTCGAGGGCGAAGCCTTGTCGGTGGACGCCGCGATGGCCTTGCTGTCGCACCTGCAGACGACGCTCTTCCAGCTGAACCTCGTCTCCAACGCCATCCGGACCCAGATCGATGCGCTGACCCAGTCGATCAACCTGGAGCAGCAGCGGGACGACAACCTGGCGCAGATCGACGCCGAGATCGCGGCCAGGGCGGCGGGCCGGATGGCCGAGGCCGCCGATGGCGCCGCCATGGGCGGGGCTTTGCTGGGGGCGGGCATCGCCATTGCACTGGCCGCGATCTTCACCGGGGGGCTGGCGCTCGTCGTGGCGGCGGCAGCGGCGACGGTGGCGGTTCTGGAAGTGGGAAGCGCGATCGCCAAGGCCGCGGGGGCCAAGTCTCCCTTCAAAGGCCCCGACGGCCGGCAGAATGAGCTCAATTTCACCGTGGCGGGCCTGGTGCAGATGTCGATCGATGGCGACTACGACCGCGGCCGGATCGTCATCGCGGAACAGCGCCCTGATGGCAGCTGGCAAGACAAGAACGGCAACACGATCGCCGATCCCCGGGCGCTGGGGGTGATGGTGATGAGCCAGACGCAGTTCAACAATCACTACGCCTACACCGGCATGGCGCTGTCCCTGGCGCTGGGCGTGGGCATGATGATTGGCGGTTTCGCGGTGGCCAAGATGGCGGTGGACGCGGCGAAGTTCGCGGCGAACGTCACCAAGCTGAATTCCCTGCTGGGCACGACCATGTCGACGAGAACCGTGCAGCAGTTGGGCACGGCGGCGGAAGCCGGCACGGCCGTCGTCGAGGGCTCAACCAATGTGGTCAACGGGGCCACGCAGGTGAACCTCGCCGTGAAGCAGGAGATGCTGGAAAAGCTGAAAGCCGCGCTCGAACATTTGAAGTCCCAGATCGACTTCATGTCGCAGCACATGAACCTGATGCAGAAGCTCATCAGCGAGCAGGCGGAAAAACTCAACGAGTCGCAGATCTCGACCATCCGCAGTATTGGCGACTACTACCGCGGCCAGACGCAGATTGCCCACAACCTCACGCCAATGAGCTGAGGCTTGCATTCACCGGGCCCCGAAACCATTGAACCCATTCACCCCATCATCAAGGAAGCGCAACCATGGAGTTTTATCTGGACAGGTTCTACAACTACCAGGCGGGTGGGCAGAACTGGAACGTCGACTTCAACCGCTTGCCGGTGTCCGTGCAGAAGGAGGCCTTGGCCGCCCTTCAGACGCTGGGCAAGCCTGACAGCCTCGTCACGCTGGCGGGTCTGCAAACCCAGTTCCCCGCCGCCTTCACCAAGGTGTCCTCGGTGGGGACGCTGCCGGCGCCCGACCTGTCCCAGAGCATCAGCGCGATTCCCTTGCAGGCCTCGGTCGACACGCTGCTGGCGTTCATCTTCAACAAGACCATGGACATGGCCATTGAGGCCAGCGAGAGCGGGAGCAAGAACGCGGTCAACATGAACGTTGCGCAAGCCAATTTGTCGGACGAAAAATACAAGAAGCAAATGCTCGCGGCTTTGGAGAATTTGATAGGGGGTGTTCTGTCCGGAACCGTTTCCATGGCGGCTGGTGTGGGGAGTTTGAAAACGGGCGGGGACGCCGCCACGGACAGCCTGAAGCACAACAAGATGTTGAAGGATGTGAGCGCTGCCAAGCGAAACACCGACGACTACAAGAACACCATGGAGCGCAACGTCAAGGGCTTGGAGGACCGCGCGCAGCTGAACCGCGAAACCGCCGGCGACCTGGACAAGTACGCCAACGAAATCAATTCTCCGAAGGGCCTGAGCGACGACAGTCGGAAAAAGGTCGACGCCGACATCAAGGATAAGGAAGAGCAACTCCTGGATTGCTCGAAAGAACGGGAGCGCTACGACAGCGCGATTCTCGATGCAGAGACCAAGCTCAAGGACGGCAAGCTGAGCGCGGCCGCCAAGGCGAAGGTCCAGGAGGAGCTGGACGGCTTGAAGAGCCGACGGGACAGCTTCAGGGCCGACATGGACGCGCAAGAGGTCCGCCTGGATTCGGACATCAAGGCGCTGAAATCCGTCCAGGGCATGGACGACAACGCGAAGCAACTCAAGGCGAAGACGGACAGGCTGGAGGAGTTGCAGCAACTGGGCGTGCGCACCCCGGCCGAAGACAAGGAAATGCAGCAGCTGCAAACGGACATTCCGAAGCACGTTCAGAAGCTCTCGGACGGCCGTGTGGACATCCAAGTGCGGATCGACAAGCTCAAGAGCGAAGCCACCGAACTGAGCAAGAACGCCAGCGCCTTGCAAAAAAGCGTCCAGGACGAATTGGCGTCGCGGCAAAAGGTCCATGCCGAGAACGAGCATGACGTGATGCAAGTGATTGACCAGACAAAGAACGAGGTCACCTCAAAGAGCGCGAGCTGGCAGATCCTGGGGGGCACGAATCAGATATTTGGTGCCGGCCCGCAAATGCTCGCTCAGGAGGACACCGCGCAAGGCGAACACATCGAGGGCCTGAGGCAGTTCCTGGGCACGTCCGCCGATGTGGACAAGGACTTTGCTCGTGCGCTGCAGGAGACAGCCGACGACACGAGGAGTGGCCTGAAGGACATGGAGCAACAGCAGAACGATCTGACGAAGGCCATTGCGGGGAACATGGCATGAGTGCCGCCAGCGCCCCTCGATCGCTGCTGTTGCCCGACGTGCCCGGCCTGGCCGAGCGCTTCCAGGCCGCTGGCGTGCTGGAGTTGTTGAGCCAGGAGGGCGCGGAAAGCGCCTACGCGCAAGCCTATTACCTCACCCAGCAGCGCCAGTACCTGCCGGCCAGCCGCCTGTTCGCGCTGTTGAGCGTGTTCCGGCCGTACGAGTTGCGTGTGTGGCAAGGCCTGGCCTTGTGCGCGCGGGAGTTGAAAGCCTACGACGACGCGGTGCGGGCGCTGAAGCGGTACCTCGAACTGGCGCCGCAGGCCCATGAATTCTCTTTCGCCGTGGCCGATTGCCTGTGCCTCAACGGCCAGCGCGACCAGGCGATCGACTGGTTGGAGTCGCTGGCGGCGACAGCCAGGAAGCAGGGCGCACAGGACCTGTTCGACCGCGCCCGCCACGTCATCGCCCGACTGCAAGGAGCAGCACATGCACAACCCCAGCACTGACCCGGCTTCCGCCGAGCAACTGCGCGAACTCGCCCGCATCGGTTTCCTGGCCGTGCACGTGGGCGAGCCCGCCGCGGCGCGCGCCATCTTCACCTCGCTCATGGTGCTGCGGCCCGACAGCGTCCTGCCGCACATCGGCCGCGCCATGGCCGAGCAGGCCGCGGGGCGCATGGAAGAAGCCGTGCGCTGGCTGCGCGACGAAGGCCTGCGCCAGCACCCCGACGACCCCGAGCTCATGGCCTTTCTGGGCCTGGCGCTGGTGCAGGCGGGTTGGCCCTCGCAGGCCACCGCCCTGTTGCGTCGCGTGGCGCAGCTCGGCCCCGAGGCGGGCGCGCACGTGCGGATGGCGCGCGAACTGCTGGAGCGCGCCGCGCCCGGCGCGCCGCTGCCGCCGTTTGCACCCACCCTGCACTGACCACGGAGGCGGCCATGGCTGGCGATGTGATCAACCTGGTGGCGCAGGCCACCACCTCCCCGGCCTGGGTGGACACGCCTGTGCTGCGCGAGGTGCCCGAGTCCGAGGCGGCGCGCTTCACCGATGTGCTGCAGGCGCTCCAGGCGCCCCAGGCGCCGCTGGATGCGCCCCTCGCCGCACCCGTGGCGGGCAGCGAGCCCGGGCACCTGGGCGACGCCATCCTGCGCTCCATGGAAAACGCCGGCCGCGAGTACTTGGCCAAGACGCAGGAGATCCACGCGGCGCTGACCGAGCGCGGCCAGGAGATCAGCACCACCACCCTGCTGCGTCTGCAGGTGCAACTCACCGACGCTTCGATGTTCGTGGACCTGCTGGGCAAGGCCGTGTCCAAGGCCACGCAGCACGTTGATCAACTCACCAAGCTGCAGTGACGCCATGACCAAGCGATTGCGTTTCTGGGCCGCGATGGCCTGTGTGGTCTTGCTGGCGGCGTGCGGCCAGCACGTGGCCCTGTTCAACAACATGAGCGAGCGCGACGCCAACGAGGTGCTGGCCGCGCTCGATCGCGCCGGCATTGGCGCGGAGAAGCAGCCGGGCAAGGATGGCGCGGTGAACCTGATGGTGGCCCAGACCGACGTGGCGCGCGCGGTGGCGCACCTGGACCGCGAAGGCCTGCCGCGCGAACGCCGCGCTAGCATGGGTGACGTGTTCCGCAAGGAAGGCCTGATTTCTTCGCCGCTCGAAGAGCGCGCGCGCTACCTGTGGGCTTTGTCGCAGGAGCTGTCGGAAACGCTGGCGCAGATCGACGGCGTGCTCACGGCGCGTGTGCACGTGGTGTTGCCCGAGCGCAGCACGGGTGGCGAGCCGGGCCTGCCTTCCTCGGCGGCGGTGTTCGTGAAGCACCGGCGCGAGGTGGACCTGCAGCCCAATCTTCCCGAACTCAAACGCCTGGTGTCCAGCAGCATTCCCGGCCTGTCGGTGGAAAAAGTCAATGTGGTGCTGATGCCGGCTGCGTCTGCCCCGGTAGATGAGTCGGCGGCCAAGGCGTCCAAGGAGGCCGCCGAAGCTCAGGCGCAGGACGAGGCTGCACTGCGGCAGCAGCGGCATCTCGGCATCTGGGGTGCGGTGGCGGCGATGGCCTTGCTCCTGCTGGCCGCGGCCGCGTGGTGGTTGCGGCGCTGGTGGCGCGCGCAGGCGCCTGTTTCCGCCGCGCTGCCGGCGGCGCCGGTGTCGCCGGTGAATCTGCCCGCCATCGCCAGCGAGTGACGGCATGGGCCTGGCCTCTCCCCTGACTCGCTGGCCCGCATCGCGTGGTCTGCTGTCGGTGGTTGCCCGCTTCGATGCCTCGCCTGCGGAGTACATGCGCGGCGACCAGATCGATGCCTTGTTCGGATCGGCTGTGACCGAGCGCCTGTGGCACAGCGAGCGTGCCCGCCGCCACCTGAGCCGCGCGGTGCGCCGTCAATTGAACGAGAACACCGACTGCCTCGACCTCGATCGGCCGGAGTGGCGCCTGGCTCTGTTGCCTGTGGCGCGTCTGGACCGCCTGGCCAGCCACGTGGCCAGCCTGGTGGTGGCCGCAGAGGTGCGGCGTGCCTTGTCTCGTGAGGAGGTGCGCCTGTGGCGCGATTGGCTCGAGCCCGAGGCCTACGAGTTTGCCCAGACAGTGACGGGTTTGATGCCGGTGCTCGCGCCCTTGCCCGAGCCGCAGGCGTGGCGGCGTTTCACGGCCGCCGAGGTGGGCTGGTGCTGGATGGTCGCGGCCGCCGATGCGTGGCCCGGTCCGATCCGTTCGCGCTTCGTGCTCAAACAGCTCGCCCTGCCCGACGGCTGCGTGTGTCCTATGGACGACGCCAGTGCCCGGCGTGTGGTGCAGGCGGTGTTGTCGATTGTGGAGAGCCGGTGGTGTTCATCATTCGCGACGCAGACGAACTGAGCCGCCCTGATGCGGCGACCAAGCTCATCAAGGCCAGGGACTTCTGGGTCTTCAAGGACGCCGAGCGCGCGCTGGCCGATGCGCAAGAGCAGAAGGAGCGCATCCTGCTGGCGGCCCGGGACGCCTACGAAGCCGAGCGCGAGCGCGGCTACGCCGATGGCAACGAGACCGCGCGCCTGCAGCAGAGCGGCCGGATGATGGAGATCGTCAACCAGACCGTTGGCTACTTCACCCGGCTCGAGGCCGACATGGTCGAGCTGGTGCTCGAGGCCGTGCGCAAGGTCGTCAGCGATTTCGACGACCGCCAGCGGCTCACCACGGTGGTGAAGAACTGCCTGGAGCTGCTGCGCGGGCAGAAGCAGCTCAGCCTGAACGTGCATCCCTCGCAGGTGACATTTCTGCGCGGCCAGATCGATGCCCTGCGCGAGCTTTACCCCAGCGTCGCGCACATCGACGTGCATCCCGACGCGCGCCTGGCAATCGATGCCTGTCTGGTGGAGTCGGACATCGGTGTGGTGGAGGCCAGTCTGTCGGGCCAGGTTGAGATCCTCAAGGCCGCGTTGAGTGCGGCGATCGCGCCGGCAAGCCTGGATGAGTCGAGCGATGCAGAGCCGCAGGCCGGGCCCGACCCCGCCCTGCCGCCCGATCTTGCCCCGCCATCGTTGTACGACGACGCGCCATGACGACCGAAGCCCGCCTGTCCTCACTCAACCCGCCCGAACGGCTGGACCAGATCGCGCGCCTGCTGCGTGGTGCGGTGGCACAGACCACGACCGTCAAGGTGCGTGGGCGCGTCATCCAGGTGGTGGGCACCATCGTGAAGGCCGTCGTGCCATCGGTGAAGGTGGGCGAGGTCTGCCTGCTGCGCAATCCGCACTCGGGCCAAGAGACGCCGGCCGAGGTGGTGGGCTTCGCCAAGGGCGTGGCCTTGCTGGTGCCTTCTACCAGCACGCAGGGCATCTCCGGCGAGACCGAAGTCATCCCCACGGGGCGTGAGCAGATGACCCCGGTTGGGCCCGCCCTGCTGGGGCGTGTGCTCGATGGCCTGGGCCAGCCCATGGATCTGGCCACCCGCGGGCCGCTGCTCACGTCGAGGCAATACCCGGTCTATGCCCCCGCGCCCGACCCGCTCACGCGGCGCATCATCAGCACGCCGCTGCCACTGGGTGTTCGCGCACTCGATGGCTTGCTGACCTGTGGCGAAGGCCAGCGCATGGGCATCTTTGCGGCGGCGGGTGGCGGCAAATCAACGCTGATGGGCATGCTCGTGAAAGGCGCGGCAGTCGACGTGACGGTCGTCGCGCTGATCGGTGAGCGCGGTCGTGAGGTGCGCGAGTTCCTGGAGCGCGAGCTGGGGCCCGAAGGCATGGCGAAGGCTGTCGTGGTCTGCGCCACCTCGGACAAGTCGTCCATGGAGCGCGCCCGCGCCGCGTACGTGGCCACGGCCATTGCCGAGTTCTTTCGCGATCAGGGGCAGCGGGTGCTGTTTCTCATGGATTCGGTGACCCGATTCGCGCGTGCACAGCGTGAAATCGGTCTGGCGGCCGGGGAACCGCCCACGCGGCGCGGCTTCCCGCCAAGCGTGTTCGCCACCCTGCCGCAGCTCATGGAGCGAGTCGGCACGAACGACAGAGGCTCCATCACGGCGCTGTACACGGTGCTGGTCGAGGGGGACGATATGACCGAGCCTGTGGCGGACGAAACCCGGTCCATTCTGGACGGGCACATCGTGCTATCGCGCAAGCTCGCCGCCGCCAATCACTACCCCGCCATCGACGTGCTTGCATCGGCCTCGCGAGTCATGGGCGCGTTGATCTCGCCTGAGCACAGGGCGGCAGCCGGCCGCGTCCGCGAACTGCTCGCCAAATACGACGAGATCGAACTCCTGCTCAAGGTGGGTGAGTACAAAAAGGGTTCGGACCGCATCGCCGACCTGGCGATCGAACGCCGCGAGGCCATCATGGCCTTTTTGCGGCAGCCTACGCACGAACTGTCCGGTTTCGACGCCGCGATCAAGCAACTGCGCGCATTGGCGGCCTGATCCGCTCCGGGCGTTTTCGCCCTTCCCCATCATGCTTGCTTGGCCCTACGCTTGGGCCGTTTGGCCGCTCCCGCCGGGGCTTCGCTTGACCGGCCGGTCAGGTCATGTGTTTGATGCATGGAGTGTCAAATCTGACAGGGGTTCGGATTGCAAAAGCGAGATGTTGCGCTATACTTTAGGCGGGTGCCGCAAGGTACTCCCCGCTTTTCCTCCCTGAGCGGGTGCCTTAGTGTGTGACAGCAAAAAGGCTTCCCAACCCGGCCATTGGCCGGGTTTTTTTTGTTCTTCTGACATTTGCTGCGACCGCGAGGCTGTGCTGCCTCAGTGTGTTTCCCCAAGGGTCTTGGGGAGCCATGGCAACTACACTGCCTCCATGCTCTGGGTCAAAGCCTTCCACATCGTGTTCGTGGCCAGTTGGTTCGCCGGCCTTTTCTATCTTCCTCGCATCTTCGTCAATCTGTCCATGGTGCCTCCCGAGAGCGTGGCTGAGCGGGCGCGATTGCTTCTGATGGCGCGCAAGCTGCTGCGATTCACCAGTTTGTTGGCGGTTCCAGCGCTGGCTCTGGGGCTGTGGCTGTGGCTGGGTTATGGGATCGGGCGCGGGCCTGGCAATGGCTGGATGCATGCCAAGCTGGCCATCGTGGTGTTGATTCTCGGTTATCACCACGCGTGCGGGGTGCTGCTGCGCCGCTTCGAAAGCGGGGCGCGTCAGCGCGACCACGTCTGGTACCGCTGGTTCAACGAGGTGCCGGTTCTGTTGCTGGTCGCAGCCGTGGTGCTGGTGGTGGTCAAGCCGTTCTGAGCGCCCGATGGCGATGGGCTCGCGGACCTCGGCTTGGCCTCTGGCGGTGCTGTATGCGGGGTTGATCGCCTATGCCAGCCTCTATCCCTTCACGGGCTGGCGCGTTCAGGGCGTGGAGCCGTGGTCATGGATCTGGGCACCTTGGCCGCAGTACTGGACCGGTTTTGACATGTGGTCCAACTTCGTGGGCTATATGCCGTTGGGGGGGCTGTTGGCGGTGGCCGCCCTTCGGCTGGGGTGGCACCGAGGGGCGTTCTGGTGGGGTGCCGCTGCCGCGCTGGCATTGTCGGCCTCTGTGGAGAGTCTTCAGACCTTTTTGCCTGGCCGCGTGCCTTCGAATGTGGATTTCGGCCTGAACTCGCTCGGTGGGGCGTTGGGCGCGGGCTTGATGGTCGTGCTGGATCGGTGGGGAATCTTGGCGCGGTGGAGCCGCTTTCGAGATCAATGGTTTGCACCTGGCGCGCACGGAGGCTTGGTGCTGCTGGCGTTGTGGCCCCTGGCGTTGCTGTACCCGGCCTCGGTGCCTTTCGGGCTGGGGCAGGTTGCCGATCGCCTGATGGCGGCTTTGGCCGATTGGTTGTGGGACACGCCTTTTGTCGTTTGGCTGCCCGTGCGCTCGGAGCCAGCTGTCCCGTTGAGTCTTCTGACGCAGTCCTTCTGCATCGCCCTGAGTCTGTTGGCGCCGTTGCTCATGGCCTTTGGCGACATGCGTGCCTGGTGGCGACGAATGGCTTTTCTTCCCTTCTTCTTCGGCGGCGCCATGTTGGCGGCCGGACTATCGTCCGCGCTCACCCATGGGCCATCGCACGCCTGGGCCTGGCTCAGTCCGGCAACCCTGGTTGGCATGGGTGCGGCGCTGGCGGCCGCGCTGCTGTGTCTGCCCTTGCCGCGGCGGGTCTGCCACGCGGTGATGCTGTTGTGTCTGGGGGTGACGCTCGCGCTGCTGAACCGCGCGCCCGAGGTGCCCTATCTGGTTCAGTCGCTCGAGGTCTGGGAGCAGGGGCGCTTCATCCGCTTTCATGGCCTCTCACAGTGGTTGGGGTGGTTGTGGCCCTTTGCGGCCATCCTGTTCGGTTTGCGCGCTGTGGCCCGCTCACCCGCAAGGACTGAGGCTGCCGCCTAGAATCCCGCCATGTCCAGCGGTGCATCCCTTCCCCCGGCGTCCTACTATCAGCGGCATATCTTTTTCTGCCTCAATCAACGCGAGGGCGGTGAAGCCTGCTGCGCGGATCACAAGGCCGAAGATGCGTTCGCTCGGTGCAAGTCACGCGCCAAGGCGCTGGGCTTGTTGGGGCCCGGTGGTGTGCGCGTCAATCGCGCGGGCTGCCTCGATCGTTGTGCGGGTGGGCCGATCGCGGTCGTGTACCCGGAGGCCGTCTGGTATAGCTATGTTGATCAACACGACATCGATGAGATCGTCGAATCGCACCTGCGCGATGGGGTGGTCGTCGAGCGGCTGTTGACGCCGCCCGGCGTGGGGCGCTGAGGTGAACGCGCAAACCGAATCGCGCCTGATCAATGGGCCGGCCGGCGCCATCGAACTCGCCATCGACCGACCGGATGGCGCGACCAGCGCAACCGCCATCATCGCGCATCCGCACCCCTTGCACGGCGGCGCGCTTACCAACAAGGTGGTGCAGACCTTGGCCCGAGCGGCCGTGCTCGCTGGCATGGTGGCGGTGCGCTTCAACTTCCGCGGGGTGGGGCGCAGTGGCGGGCAGTACGACGAAGGCCGCGGCGAGGAGGATGACCTGATGGCCGTGGTGCAGTCCGAGGCGCCTTCGGGCCCACTCGCCGTGGCCGGCTTTTCGTTCGGCTCCTATGTCGCTTGCCGGGCCTTGCAGCGCCTTCATCCCGCTCGGGACGTCCGTCACGTGGTGCTGGTGGGCACCGCGGCGAGCCGCTTTGTTGTGCCGCCGATTGCCAAGGAACTTCAGGCGCGGGCGCTGGTCGTTCACGGCGAGCTCGACGACACCGTGCCGCTGAGTGCGGTCATGGACTGGGCGCGTCCTCAGTCCCTGCCTGTGCTGGTGGTGCCAGGAGGAGGCCACTTCTTCCACGGCCAACTGCCTTTGCTGCGCGAGCAGGTGTGGCGCCACTGGCGGCATTGAGCCGTGGTGACGCCGTTCTTCATTTAGGAATTTGAGTTGATGACCCGTTTCCGTTCCCTGATCGCCGGCCTTGCGCTGTCGCTGACCGTGCTGGCGCCGGCCGCGGCCCAGATTCCCCAGCCGCCTGAAATCGCCGCTCGCGCCTACCTGCTGCTGGACGTGACGACGGGCCAGGTTCTGGCCAGCAAGGACCCCGACGCCTCCGTCGAGCCCGCTTCGCTGACCAAGCTGATGTCGGCCTATCTGGTGTTCGATGCCTTGCGCGCCGGCAAGATCACGCTCACGCAGACCTTTGGTGTGAGCGAGCGTGCCTGGAAGACCCCCGGTTCGCGCATGTTCATCGAGCCGCGCATGCAGGTGCCGGTGGAGGACCTCATCAAGGGCATGATCGTGCAGTCCGGCAATGACGCGACCGTGGCCCTGGCCGAGGGGGTGGCGGGCTCGGTCGACCGGTTCGTGGAGCTCATGAACCAACAGGCAAAGGCCCTGGGCATGACGGCCACCGGCTATCGCAACCCGGAAGGCCTGACCGCGCCGGGACACGTCACTACCGCGCGCGACCTCGCCACGCTCTCCACGCGGTTGATCAATGATTTCCCGCAGTACGTCGGCTACTACTCCATTCAGCGGTATCGCTACCCGGGGACGCCCGCCACCAACGACACGAACCGCAACCTGCTGCTGTTCCGAGATCCCACCGTCGATGGACTGAAGACCGGCCACACCGACGCGGCAGGCTATTGCCTCGTGGCCACGGCGCGCAGACCTGTACCCGGCTTGGGCGACGGGCCCGCCGGCCAGCGCCGCTTGTTGTCGGTCATGCTGGGTACCTCAAGTGAAAACGCCCGGGCGGCCGAATCGCAGAAGCTGTTGAACTGGGGTTACACGGCCTTCGACACCGTGCGCCTGTTGGCGGCCAACCAGCCGGCGGCCGAGCCGCGCATCTGGAAAGGCAAGTCCGACACTGTCAAGCTCGGACGCGCCGAGGGGGTGATCGTTTCCGTCCCGGCGGGCGAAGGGGCGAAGCTGAAATCCGAGGTCGTGCGGCCCGATCCGCTTGTCGCCCCTCTCCAGAAGGGGCAGGGGGTGGGCACGCTGCGTGTAACCACCGCTTCGGGACAGCCCGTGGTCGAGGTGCCGCTGACGGTGCTGGAGACGGTGGAGGAGGCCGGGATTTTTGGCCGGGCCTGGGACGCGATCCGTCTCTGGATTCAGTGATCCATCCGGGCGGGTGGGGCGCCCCGGTTGGCGCTGCCAGCCCGCCAGTGCTACACTAGTAGGCTTTTCGGAATTTTCCGAGAAGCTTTGCCGTTTTCAAACGTTTAGGGACGTTTTCAATGCCAACCATCAACCAGCTCGTGCGCCACGGCCGGGAGGTCGAAAAGACCAAATCCAAGAGCCCGGCCATGGAAAACTCGCCGCAGCGTCGCGGCGTGTGCACCCGCGTGTACACCACGACGCCGAAGAAGCCGAACTCGGCGCTTCGCAAGGTCGCCAAAGTCCGCCTGACCAACGGTTTCGAAGTCATCTCCTACATCGGCGGTGAAGGCCACAACCTGCAGGAGCACAGCGTCGTGCTGGTGCGCGGCGGTCGTGTGAAAGACCTTCCAGGCGTGCGCTACCACATCGTGCGCGGTTCGCTGGATCTGCAGGGTGTGAAGGACCGCAAGCAGGCGCGCTCCAAGTACGGCGCCAAGCGTCCCAAGAAGGCCTGATCGGCCGTCAGTCGGTGCCGCCCGGTTTTGACGAGCCGGATCGGCGTAGTGACCTTGAACAAAGGTCGAGTAAGTGCAGGTCCCAATGGGTCTGCGGGGTGTCTGGATCAGAAGGACGTCCGGACATCAACTGAAGCAAGAGGTGAATCATGCCCCGTCGTCGCGAAGTCCCTAAACGTGAAATCCTGCCGGATCCCAAGTTCGGCAACGTCGAGCTTTCCAAGTTTATGAACGTGATCATGGAAGGCGGCAAGAAGGCTGTGGCCGAGCGCATCATCTATGGCGCGCTCGAGCAAATCGAGAAAAAGACCGGCAAGGATCCGGTCGAGATCTTCTCCACCGCCATCAACAACGTCAAACCCATGGTGGAGGTCAAGAGCCGCCGCGTGGGTGGCGCCAACTACCAGGTGCCGGTCGAAGTGCGTCCGGTGCGCCGTCTGGCGCTGTCGATGCGCTGGATCAAGGAAGCCGCGCGCAAGCGCAGCGAGAAGTCGATGGCGATGCGCCTGGCCAACGAGTTGGTCGAGGCCACCGAAGGCCGCGGCGGCGCGATGAAGCGCCGCGACGAGGTGCATCGCATGGCAGAAGCCAACAAGGCCTTCAGCCACTTCCGCTTCTGATCCAGGTCAGTCCCCTTCGATCAACCTGAACCGAGAGCCCGCAATCCCCATCCGGGGTGGCGGGCTCGAACCTTTCCGGAGTATTTCCATGTCCCGCACCACGCCCCTCGAGCGCTACCGCAACATCGGCATTTCCGCGCACATCGACGCCGGCAAAACCACGACCACCGAGCGCATCCTGTTCTACACCGGCGTGAACCACAAGATCGGTGAGGTGCACGACGGCGCCGCCACCATGGACTGGATGGAGCAGGAGCAGGAGCGCGGCATCACCATCACGTCCGCTGCCACGACCTGCTTCTGGAAGGGCATGGACCTGTCCTACCCCGAGCACCGCTTCAACATCATCGACACCCCCGGCCACGTGGACTTCACCATCGAGGTGGAGCGCTCGATGCGTGTGCTCGATGGCGCCTGCATGGTGTATTGCGCCGTGGGTGGCGTTCAGCCGCAGTCCGAGACCGTCTGGCGCCAGGCCAACAAATACAAGGTGCCGCGTCTTGCTTTCGTCAACAAGATGGACCGTACCGGCGCCAACTTCTTCAAGGTCTATGACCAGATGAAGCTGCGCTTGAAGGCCAACCCTGTGCCGGTCGTGATTCCGATCGGCGCCGAGGACAACTTCAAAGGCGTGGTCGATCTCCTCAAGATGAAGGCCATCATCTGGGACGAAGCCTCCCAGGGCATGAAGTTCGAGTACCAGGACATCCCGGCCGAACTGCAGGCGCAAGCCAAGGAGTGGCGCGAGAAGATGGTGGAGGCCGCGGCCGAAGCCAGCGAAGAGCTGATGAACAAGTACCTCGAAGAGGGCGACCTGTCCGAGGACGAGATCAAGCAGGGCATCCGCGCGCGCACGCTGGCCACCGAAATCCAGCCCATGCTGTGCGGCACGGCCTTCAAGAACAAGGGCGTGCAGCGCATGCTCGACGCCGTGATCGACTTCCTGCCCTCGCCGGTGGACATCCCCCCCGTTGGCGGCACCGACGAGAACGAGGCTGCCACCACGCGCAAGGCCGCCGACGAAGAGAAGCTCTCCGCGCTGGCGTTCAAGCTCATGACCGACCCGTACGTGGGCCAGCTCACCTTCGTGCGCGTGTACTCGGGTGTGCTCAAGAAGGGCGACTCCGTCTTCAACCCGGTCAAGGGCAAGAAGGAGCGCATCGGGCGCATCGTGCAGATGCACGCCAACAACCGCCAGGAAGTGGAAGAGATCCGCGCCGGCGACATCGCCGC
>JABAOF010026268.1_pt2 | contig 27066 bp, 23 predicted proteins | sample 7062171 | NCBI WGS metagenome assembly JABAOF01 (sample SAMN14538628, study PRJNA623070) | marine sediment metagenome | biome: marine biome [ENVO:00000428]; feature: marine pelagic biome [ENVO:01000023]; material: deep marine sediment [ENVO:00002113] | place: India: Gulf of Khambhat ...
CACAGGGTTGTTGCACTGAACGAAAGCAACGGCAGGCAGGTTTGGGACTTCACCGCAGGAGGACGCGTTGATACGCCCCCGACCATCTACAAGGGCTTGGTGTTGTTTGGATCCGCAGACGGTTGGGTGTATTGCCTGCGTGAATCGGACGGCCGGCTTGTGTGGCGCCGACGACTGGCACCGGAAGCACGTCTGATCGGAGCTCGCGACCAGCTGGAATCAGCCTGGCCCGTCCACGGCAGCATCCTGGTCAAAGACGGCATCGCCTACGCGGCTGCCGGGAGATCTTCATATCTGGATTCGGGGATATTCCTATACGAGTTGGACCCGGTGACCGGCAAGATCCTCAAGAAACGGACCCTTTACAGCCCCGATCCCGAAACCGACGAGATGATCCCGCCGAATATATTTGTCGACAGAAAAACCCTTCAAGGCACGAAATCCGACATCCTGGTGAGTGCCGGCTCAGGCATTTTCATGCGCCGCGAAAGAGTATTTGGCGACGACACAAATCCCATGCCTTATCTCTTCGCTGGCGGTGGATTTCGCGATGAGAACTGGTTCAATCGCGTGAGCTGGGAGGTAGGCCCGGTAGGGAGGTCCCAGCTTTTGGTGTTCACCGGCAATAAGGCTTACGGAGTTCAAGCGTATCTGGGCAAAAACCTGGGAAAAAGCTTTCAGCGTGGGAACAAGGGCCACAGACTGTGGGCAGGAGAGTGGAATTTGGCCCCGCTAAGCGATTCAGATTCCAAAGGGACCCCCAAACGCATTCTTTCGCGTTTTGGGAACCCCTTAAATAAGGTCAAGGAACTCTGGTTAGAGAATGTGTCGGTACGCTTCAATTCTTTAGCAGCCGCCGGTGAAATCCTCTTTGCCGCCGGGGCGATTGACACCATTGACCCGGCAGATCCTCTTGCCCCGTTTGAAGGACGTGCCGACTCTAAGCTGTGGGCGGTTAACGGCAAAGACGGACGGAAGCTGAGTGAATACCACCTGGAAGGTTCTCCGGTCTACGACGGAATGGCTGTTACCGAGGGACGCGTATTCGTGGCAATGAAGACCGGTAAGGTGATCTGTTTTGAGTCAAGTCAACCGGAGAGATAAGAGATGTCATGCAGGTAGCCGAACCTGCAGCAGCGCCTGCAGCGAGCAGCGAAAAGGCACAGATTAATGCCTCGAGAACAAATGGCAGCGATTACAAACTGTCTTCATAGGCGATTTTTTCTTTGAGAATAATGCACGGGCACTTTGGTAATACTCATTATTCCATATTTCAGAGAAATCCATGTGTATCAAATCACCAAAAATGTCCTGGCTTTCCAAGCTGGACGTCGATGATTCAAATCCCTTTGCCCACTTTTTTGTATCTTCATTGTAGCCGATAGCTTTTAAAGAATCGTTTGTGCCTTTTTTTCTCTCGATTTTGGCCACAGTCAGTGTTTTGTGTAATATTTTGTGTAATATTTTGTGTAACTTTTGCTGGAGATGTACACCTATAAGCGCTGGCAGCTTCGTTAATTTTATTTTTGCTTTTTATAGTTTCGATCGGACCTTTTACCTTGGAGGTGTTAAAAATATAACCGAGTTTTACTACAACTTCTAACCTTAAACACCAGTCTGAATATCAGGGTACAGAATAGCTCTTGGAATAATGTTTTAGCCCAAATATCCTAAATTTTTTAAATGCCTTTCTACTTCCTTTTTTTCTTCTTCGTCCAAAGCAGATTTTTTTAAAGATATGCTTTCCTTTGCTCTTTCAAAATTGATTTTGTTGTTTTCAAGAAAGTCACGCTTAATTATCTCAGTCAGGACACGGCCGTCAACATCCTCTGGAATTGGCAATCCCATAAGATAAAGTATTGTGGGCATGATATCGTAGATATCAGCATTAATTCTTTTGCAGTTGAAACAATTTCCGTAAGCGATGAATAATCCCTTCTCGTCATGATCTCCTGTTTTGTATTTGTTTCCCAATCTGTTTTCACCCACTATAACGGTTTCCAGCGATTCGTTGATTGAATATCCCTCATTCATAATGACTAATAAATCGGGTCTGCCCTCACTGCATTCGTCTGAATATATCAATTCGCCTTTGTAAACTGCTTTCACTATGTTTTTGCCCGTTTCAGGGTCCTTCACCTCAAGCAGTTTCTTCTCAATTAAGTCACATAATTTGTTGTAATCTTTCTGTTCTACAATTCCATCAGGTTCCCTACCTTTCAAGTTCACAGATATTATGCCATAGCCTTGTAATGAGAAAGCTTTGGTTTTTCTGTGAACAAAATCACCTTCTTTGACACCTTCAGACGGAAATGTTCTCCTAACGAGGTTTATGAGGGGAATTGGAACATGTTTTTTTAACTTTGCCCATCCTGTTTTTTTTATGATTCTTCGGATGTTAGCCACTGATATATTTAGCTTGGCCAAACTATTCTTAATTTTATAGTTGTGCCGAGATTCCAACAATCCAGATACTTTAAGAAATGTGTTGATATAAAAGCTCTTTTTAGCTTCCATGAAGCCATGATCAGAAACAATAAATAAAACAGTCTCATCATCAAATCTTTTCAAAATATTCCCCAAAATTTCATCCAGCCATTGGTAATACTTTACGCATTCACGATCCATTGAAATGACTTCGTCCCAGAGGAAATGTTGAAGTCTATCCGGGCCAGTGAATACGAGGAAAAATAAATTCCAGGGATGATTCTCAAGCATATACTCCATCAAGTTTCTTTGGACCTCAGTAATCTCGAAGATTTTCTTTAATAATAGATTCATGTCAGTTGAGTACGCGTATTCATCTGTGTCCACGTCAATTTGGTAATTCGGAATGAGCTCTAAGAGTCTCTTTTTTTCCTCATTAGGGTAAACAAATTCAGCGTTTAGACTTGGTGTCATCAGACCTGAGATCATAATACCGTTAACTTCATCGGGAGGATAAGCAAAGGGTGCATTAGCAATTACTACTTTTTTCCCATGTCTGCTTAAAACATACCACACCGGCTCCGCATAAGGGGATGTATTTTTGGTAATGATTTCGGCCTTGTAGCCTTTTCTTCTCCTGAACTCATAAACACCGTGTTTACCAGGATTCTTTCCTGTAACCAATGAGGTCCAGGCTAAAGGGGATGAAGGCGGAATAGTAGAACGTAAAATCCCGTGTGTGCCACTGGTTATAACCTTTTTGAAATTCGGCAGTAGGTCCGCCCTAATATAAGGTTCAACGATACGGAGCGTCATGCCATCCAAGCCTAGTAGAAAAGTTTTCATAATATCTCCCTCAAACACGTGCATTTCTCTATATGCTTAACCCATTTCATATCCAATCAAATACGGTCATTTCTGATTTCATGTCCTAATGCAATTACTTTTTTGCTTGAGTGATCTGAAATCCGAGCAAATTCTGCAGGTATTGCATGGTTGTGGCAGTTGTTCCAATGGCATTCTTGATCTACCTAAGAAAAAACTGCGGATAGATTTGAACTTGCCTATATTCCATTGCTCTGTTAACTCCATACTGACACTATTTTGGGGACTCACAAAAATATCTGCATCTCTGAAACTGGCACAACACGGGTAAACACCACCATCGCAAGTTATAAAAAATGAATTCCATATCTCGTTACATCTTATATCCCTTCTTTTTTCCCATCTCAATTCTTTTAGATTAAACAATTCTGCCGTTGCTATCCTCCCCGTTTTGTAGAACCCCCCCATTACGGCCGGAGCAAACAGCACTTCATCAGCCCCAACAGCCAGTGCTCTTTGCTTAAATAACTCGATTTCGTGCCAATTGTGGTCAAATACAGTGAACTTTGCCGTAATCCAAGGAAAATTCAGCTCTCTTTTTTTCCTTTCACTTGAAATTCTCTGTATGTTTTCAAACACAAGCTCGACATCACCTCCAATACGGTACTTCTCATATACCTCCTGTGTCGCACCGTCACAGGAGACAATTAACCTGTGCAATCCAGCATCAACGATTTTTCGCGCCAGTTTGTCATCTCTTATATTCAGGTTGCTGTGAATCAACGTCCACAATCCCTTTTCCGTTGCATAAGCACAGGCAGCATAGAAACTATCATTTAGCAATGGCTCACCCCATTGCAAAAAGCCTATTTGAATAGAGCGCTTGGCAACCTTGTCAACTACACGCTTAATAGTCGGCAGTTCAGCCTTCGACATTTTTCGCGACGAGGGATGCCTCAAGCCTGTTATGCATCCGGGACATCGCAGATTGCAGATATTGCTAATATCCATGTTCACAAAGAAGGGGGCATAGTGAACTGCTTCCACCCTATTGTGCTCGACTAGATATATGATATAATTCACGAGTTTTAAAATGCAGTGAGGCTGCGAAATAAAATTTCTATACCTAAGCAAATAGTATTTATCAAAAAGTCGAGAAACTTTCTTTACTAAACACTTGACCGTTGAGCTCAGAAAAAACGGCCTCATGTAATTTGGGAATGCTACACTCAACATCTGCTTGTGCAGATTCGACCCCTTTATGCTCTGAGGATCATATTTCGGAGGCGAGATTCCAGGTTCATATATCTGTGAACACGATTGGCCACGATTTTCCATTCTTCTCTTTTTCATGCTTTAGGCTTTTTTCATTATCTTTAGGAATTTCATTCTAAATACTTCAACTATAAACCTATCTTCATTGTCTATGCCCCATCTACAAATCGACAGCACATATACAGCCAGAAATAATGGAACATAGATTAAAATTCCTTGTATGGTTTCCAGATTACGTACTGCGATTCTTGTGAAAAGGCCCACGCCAAATGCTACCATGCCAAAGAATGTGGGTGTAAGGAATTTTGCGTTATATGGATGTATTTTCCACAGCAGATATACCTCCATCAGCATTACTAAGTTGAAAACGATGATTGATGTACCGCTGGCCATAGCCGCCCCTGCCATTCCATAGCGGGGGATAAAGATACCGTTCAGGAAGATGTTGAGTAGGAAGATACCGATCGTATTATACGTCATAAGATACTGCTTGCCTGACATCCCAAGCATAAATCCAGCTGGTCCTGCTGCAGCATTTACGAACTGTGCAAACGCCAGAATTACCAGAGGAATCCACCCTATTACGAATTCTCGGCCGAAAATAGCCATTATCTCTTTCGGCATCAATGCTATTAGGAAGAATACTGGAAAACTCATTGTGTATACCCATTTTGTTACAGTCTTGAACAAGATTTCAAGTTTATGCTTTTCTTTTCTATTATATAGGTCAGAAATTATGGGTGCGAAAATAACATTGAAAGAAACCAGTATCATACTTGTAAGCAAGGCAGATCTCATGGCGACATTATAAATACCGACATTTTCAGAAGTTTTGAAATACCCCAGCATTAAGGTATCGGTCCAAATAATAAGGTAGTTCAAAAAACTAACAATTAACAGTGGAATTGAAAACCTGAGCAGTTTGCCGACCTCCAGGACGGCCCGTACATGTACAATGTCAGGAAAGACTTTTCCAACAAAGTAGATTGAAAGAATGGAGGTCAGAAAAACTGATATTACGTAAGCAAATACTATTCCCCTCAGCCCAAAGCCCAGCAGGAAAAAAAATACTGCTAAAAGCAAATTCGATAAAGGGAGAAATATGCACTGCCCAAGAGTCCTGTAATGCATTACCTTGAAACCACAGGTTGAGGATATACCGATTAGGAGCAACGATAAAAACGGCAAAGACAGAGACAAGAGTTTAATAACATTTTCTATTTCAGGTTTATCAAAAATTCGTGTAAACAGAGATCCTGCTATCAAATATAATATGAACGCGATAACAGTGCTCACGACAAAAGAGTATTTCAGTGACTCTACAATTACACCTTTAACCCTCCCTTTGTCGTTAATACCATTATAAAGTGCAACATATCTAATAACACCATTCTCAAGACCCATTCTGCAAATCATCCCAGTAACGCCGACAACAGTTAACCCCAGCACTAACAGACCAAGGGACTCCGCCCCCAATAACCTCGCCACTGTTATTATATAAAGATACTTCACAAGACTTTCCACAGCCTGTCCGACAAAAGTAATGCCCGCCCCCTCTGCAATACTGGTTAGTTCACTCTTGTGAAGTTTGGATTTATCTGCTTGGTTTATGAACATCAACTTTTTGACGAACTAAATGAAATTGCATAATTCCGATGCCACTGCACCACCATATCGCGTCATCCTGAGCCATAGGCGAAGGATCTGGGTAGCGAGCATAATGCAACGTTGCTCTCATCCGATGGCCAGATGCTTCATTTCGTTCAGCATGACAATTTTGCTCAGGTAATAACCCATTTCTGGCCTCATTTTCGTGCAATTTCATTTAGTTTCAGAAGGGATACTTTGAGCCTGATCTCTTGACATCTGGCGCAAAGACATGCAAATTCCGATGTATACCCAGAGCTGGGCATATGGGACAAGTTCTCTGCACAGTGGATTGGTCAATCCATCAAGCAGATAGCCAAAAAGTCCGGTCAAAATGGCAAGAGCTAATCCCCGAATCAATGGATCTGGACATTTCCGCAACGTCCAGCATTTAAACATTGCCAGCAGTATAGGGCCATAGAATCCAATCATGCCGAACAGGCCTATCTCGGAAACAAGATAGAGAAACAAATTGTGAACAACAAATGTTGTCTTGGAACGGTCATCCCAATTGTGTACGATCACATCAGGTTCTTCCAGCGCATAACTGTAATTTCCTGAGCCATACCCGAAGAAGAAATTTTGATGCCAAATACCCAGCGCTGTCCGGTTCATAGCAAATCGTAATGTCAGAAGTTCTGAGGGGGATTTAACAAAACGGACAATAAGATATTCATAGACTCGCGGATAGGAAATACTCACGATGACGAATAACACTATGGCAATGAACAGTGCTTTTGTTTGCTTCCAGGAAAAGATGATAATCCCCAATGCGAAAACCGATGAAATACCGAAGCTGCACCAGCCGGACCGTGAGAACGTTACAATAAGTCCGCCGATACCTATAATGAGAATTATCGCGAGAGCGAGTCTAATCTTTAGCTTCCAATGCCGCATCATCATCAGAACGAAGGGAACTGGTAGAATCATACTGAAATACTCTCCCAGTACGTGAGGATCAATAGTAGTTCCCTCTGCCCTAATCTGCTCGACTATTCCAGGTGTTTTCTTTTGCACTCCAATTTCAGTATCTATTCTTGATGATGATTTGCCCTTGGTTCTGCCAATACCTACGTTACCGGTACTTCGTTCGAAAAGGGCAAGGGAGCTTTCAAGCATGATAGCAAATAGCAGCAGTATGATAATCCACTTAAGATGACTGCGTTTAACTTTGTGCGCGATGAAATAATAGAGCATGACATGTTTGATATTATGTATAATATCAAACACACCCACTAATTTATCAGGGGCTCCGAGCAAAGACATAGCCTGTGAGAAGATTAAGAGCAGAATAAAGAAATCGATTTTTCGAAGTTTGGGAAGCGGCTCTTTTCGTACAATAAACACTTGGCCGAACCAGATCAGATAAGCCATCAAGAGCATCACTTCTTTCAGTCCCATGCTAAAGCCTGGCATCACGGCATACGGTATATCCTGTTTGAAAAGAACCTTCCCAAATATAGAAAAGGGAATATTAAATACCATTGCCAAAACAAGAATATCTACAATATAAGATATCCCTATCATGGACACGGAAAGGAATAAAAGTCCCACAGCAAGGGCTAAGGTAAAGCGGAATTCCAGTTGCGTTATTTTCCAGCACACCAGGGAAAATAATGCAGCGACAAACGCTGTTACCCAGTACTTAGTTTGAAAAACGCTGTCTAAAACGCGCATCGTCAATAAAAGGGGCACTTCAGCAGATTAGGGGATCTCTGTTTGTGATCAACAGTACTTTACTGAAAAAGTCTTCTTTTTTGAAAAAAAATGGAAGGGAATTTTTTGGCTGAAAAGATAATCTTAGCATCCTTTGTCGAGGTGGTGCCGGGAAAGAAGGCTACGTGTGTGTACCAAAATTCCGGAGGAAGGTCAATTTTCCTGCGTTCACTTCCGTCGGGTCGGATAGTATATAGTTGAGCAAGGGTTTTCGACTTCTTGAACTTTTCCGGGTTGAAATGCCAGAAGACCAACAACTTGCCGTCAGGTGACCATTCAGCAACGCCTTCGACGACATTTGGCGGTGATAAATCGTTTTCCTCACTCGTTTTTAGATCAACAACAACGAGATGCCATTCGCCCTTTTTGATATTCCGAAATATGGCGACTTTGGACTTGTCAAGTGACAACTTGGGATCATTCTCCCCTTCTGAGCCACGCGGTGGTGAGGTTATCCGTTTTAGATTCTTTCCATCGATATCCATAGTATAGATTGAGCGAGTTGGGAATTTCTTTGTCCACGCCGGAAAAACCAGCAAATCTCCAACCATATGGGGATCTGTAGGGAAACATCCCTTGGGTACTGGAAGCCGGCGTTTCTTTTTTGTTTTGACATCTATTATGAAAAGTCCTGGCTTTCTGTCAGGTGTATCTGTGGAGATGTATAAAATCCCTTTGTCGTCGCTTGTCCAGTAAGGATTTCCGTTGATGACGCCTTTTTTAGCCGGAGTAAGGACCTGAAGCTCCGAACCATCGATACGGCACACCACAATCTCTGTATTATCATATCCGTTTGATTCCATGGCCACACCACTGCGTCCAATTGTGTTGAAACGCATGAATGCGATCCATTTGTGGTCATTCGATACCTTGGCATGGTTTATCTCTCGCGTTGGATCTCTTATGATTTCCTTGATATTCTTTCCGTCTAAAGTGGAAGTTAAAACAGCAAAATACTCTGGAGCGAATGGACTCTTGGCTTTTGGCCTTTCCGGACCGGACATCGCAACAGTACAACCTGCAATAATATAGATAATTCCTATGACCAAGACAGGAAATCTTAACGTTTTCATAATCTTACTCCTTTATTGATAAGTTGATATTCAAACCACAAGCAGTTTAGAGTTTACCATTTCACAGTCTCAAACGTATAAAGTTGTCCCTAAGACCTCTGATAGATTTAACTTCCGGGCCTATTAGCATCGCCCATGGGGCCTTTCCTAAGTGCCTGACACTTCTTTAAAGCCCAGGGTAAATCTATATAGACCACTTTAAGGCCTTTTATAATTGTTGTAAAGCACTTTATCAAACCAAAAATGGGACGATTTCTACAAAAATAACCACTTCCAGACGGATCTATAAGCATCGTATATTTCGCGGCTGCAATATTATATAAACATGGGATACTTATTGGAGATACAATCAGGTCCCTTCTATTAAAAATAGTCAAAAGGCAAAGGAGCAACTGAGGCAAATGAAAATACAAATACTCATGCATACGAGCAGATATATTCATATTATCTCTGTCGGCTCGTACGTGGATTTCCTCCCAGCGAATTTGTTTAAAATACTTTTGAAAGGTTTTTTTTACTTCCGCTTTCTGGTGTTCATCCGAGATCATATTGAAAATAACACGTGGATTCTTCGGGAGTCTTTCCGAAAGTCTTCGACATATCTGATCAATTCCCCTCGATTCGATATCCATTGGCCATGACGAGAAATCCTTTTTCGAGAAATCTCCTGCCAGGAAGTCCTTTATGCCTTCCACATATGCGCGCCCAAAGTTAGGCCGAAGTGTGAAATTCTCAAAAGCAGTTTTAAGATAACTCATTTTAATCAGATAGCGGACGCCGACAACGGAGTTTTCAGGATTATAACAAAGATTGAACAGAAGAGCACTACGAATCCTATCGTGAAGTATATAAGGAAAGTTGAAGTCTTGTTTAATCTTGGCCCAGTTACGGTGCCACACCCTTGATTTAGCATGACAGCATATTCGGTAGTCGTTTCTCAGCATTCTTGTACTCCATTCGGTGTCTCCCCAGTAAAGCCAAAGACGTTCATCCCACAGCCCCAACTTGCGGTACAAGTCGGCTCTCGTGAGCGAAGAACAGCCGGGACTCAGCTCCACGTCGTACACAGCACCAGCATTGTTATCGGACGGAATATGATAAACAACATTGGCGGTTTTCCAATCAATATTAAGACCAACGGTCACCAATTGATCTCTATTTTCGGGCTCATACACTGCCGAACCCACTGCCGCAATATCTGGATTTTTTTCAGCAGTTTCGACAAGGGGCATCAATGTATCAGAGTCGATCTGGACGTCACTATCCAATAGCCATAAATATTTATATTGACGGTCACTTTCCAAAGCAGCCTTAATGGCCTTGTTAAAACCGGTTGCAATCCCAAGATTTTTGCTCGTCGTTGTAAGATTCACACTCGGAAATTGGTTTCTGACACATTCAACCGTGCCATCAGTAGAACCGCTATCCACCAGAAAAATATCAAGCAACTTAGGCGGGTAGTTAACTTGATTGATCTGAGAAAGCAGTGTCAACAATGGGCCACATCTGTTTTGGGTAACAGAAACAACTGCTATCGTAGGTAATTTATATGGGGATTGTTGTCTTTGCATAGATTTGAAATTCACCTAAAGGACTGTTATTTTGATCTGTTAAAGAAGGGAAAAACTTATAACTCAAAACGCACCATGTTGGGCAACAACTCTCCAAACAGTCAAGAATAGAATCTTAAAGTCGAGTGCAACTGATTTCTTATCCACGTATTCCAGATCATACTCTACGGTTTTCTTAAAGGTTAATCTGCCTCTACCGTTAATCTGGGGCAACCCTGTTATACCGGGTTTGACCGTAAATTTTCGCATTTGGTCGGCGCGGTAATTGGTGAGCATTTCCGGGATTTCCGGCCTGGGGCCCACAAGTCTCATGTCACCAGTCAAGACGTTCAAAAAATTAGGTAGCTCATCCAGCGTGGACTTTCGCAGCCACTTTCCTGCTTTTGTGACGCGTGGGTCGTGTCGTATCTTAAAAGTAATCTGTTCGATTTCCTCTTTGGTATAATTATAATCGTATAGCTCAGGAAACCTCTGTTTTGCATCTGCGTACATGGTCCTGAATTTTACGAACCAAAATGTCTTTGGTACCCAGTAGGACTTCTCGAAGGAAAAATTGGGATCGACAATTTCGTACCTGGGATCATTGAAGATTTTTCTTCCCCGTACTTTGCGGCTTCTTGAGAGCCTTCGTTGGAAGAACAAGGCCGGACCGGGTGAATCAAGTTTAATAATCAGCGCCACCACCAACATAATTGGCAAGGAAAGTATTATTGCTATAGCACTGACAATGACTTCACAGGCTCGATATATTATTCTTCGTGCTATCTCACTGCGAGACAATGACGATCCATATCCTTCTTCGGCCGGGATGCAGAATATTTTTCTCTGTTCGGCTTCAGTCTTGGGCTTGCAGGTATTGTTTACATCTCGTTTGTGCTTTTTAGCTTGACTGATCTTCAGGCCCTTCCCCTTCAATACGCTAAAATTATCGGTGCTCGTTGCCATATGTTGTTTCTTGGCAGAACTATAGGAATTGTTCACAATATTTTTACGAAGTTTCACAGGTATTTTTCCTCCAATCAAGAAACGGAAGCAATCCTATAGAAACGCAACTAAACGTATTCCAGCAGAAACTTGATTGTTCTTCTGGTCGTATTTACAAAACCGAGGTTAACAAAAGACCTTATAAACATGGACAAGGCAGTCCTGAAAGGCAAATGTATGTTTTTGTTGCGTAAATAGCAATCTCTGCATTCAATGAATGCTGGATTCTTACTATTGACAGTTCTTCTCAAAAGTAGAAATTTCCTGTTATTCCATATATCCTCAAAATTACTGTCTAAAAGATTGCCAAAGCTTTCGCCCATTGCACAACATGGTCTGACCTGTCCATCGTAGGTGACATACATTGTCTGCCATGGTTCGTAGCAGACTTTCACTTTGGAAGAGTTTGTACTCTTTTTCTTATTAGCCTCTCCACTGGCGCGAGTTTCACCATTATCGGATTGCTCGCCATCGGTTGTTCCGTCAGTTCTTGTGATTAGAGCAATCAGGTCTTGGACACTTCTCGAATCGCTATCCCCATCAAAGAGGCTTTTTAGGGCTATAGCACCGCACTTTGCCTGTTCTTGTTTCTTCTTTTCTATAAGTTCGTTAAGATTCTGCAGGGCCAGCGGAACATCAAGTTTGGGAAAATACGGTGGTGCGATCAGGTTCACACGGCATTGATTTGCTACCTTCCTTGATTCCTTCAGGAGCTGAGTTACTGTATTTCTATCATAGTAATATAGACACTCTTTAACAGCCCCTGAATCCGGAGGCGAGAAGTTCTGCACTGCTATTTCCTTGATGCCTATTTTAGCCAAGATTCTTATCATTTCAGGCAACTCGTGTATGTTGCGGCGCATTGCTACGAAATTTACTCGCATGAAGGGCTTGTTACTTCGCTCCCGGATCTTTATCTCGTGCAGAGCTCCAATATTTTCCAATACCTCTGAGAACTTTGCACCAACTCTTATAGCTTCGAAGGTCTGTTTGGTTCCGCCATCTATGGAAAATGTGACCTGATCGAGTTGCAGGGCAACAAGCCGCTCAGCGATTTGTTTGGTGATCAGTGTTCCATTAGTTATGATATCTACAAAGATGTTCGATTTTTTGAGATATTCTAATTTAGCCAAAAATGTCTTGTTCAGAAAGGGCTCGCCAAAGCCAACCTCATGTATAATCCTGGCGCAGGAAAACACAGGTTTGGTACGCTCAAAGATATTATCTTTCATAATTCCGCCATAGATTACTTTACTGTGTGTACACGTTATACAACGCAAATTACAGCTTAATGACACCTCGACAAAAACCTTCCAAGGTTTGGTCAAGACTGTGGGCCTCATAAATCTCTTCTCAAAAAAATTGACAAGCATGTTGGCTTTTTTATGCACAACAAATCCCTTAGAGTTTATCCTTTTGCAAGAAAAGACGGATTGATGGTTGTGTATCTGAAATATCCTTTTTCAGGAGATGAACATCACAAAGCGGAATAAACCGGCTTCTTCCTTTTTGGGCACGTATAATGTCATCCGTCCTTATACATCTTTGAAACGTAGCAAATCCTTTACTATCTTGGTCCTTTTTATCCCCCCGATATTTCCCGTTCCCTTAAGGCTCAACAGGTTATGAAGGACCAGATTTCTCACAGCGTAATTGCAACTGTAACACTCACACCCTGGTATCGATTGCACCCCATGTTTTGGCAATTCTTTGCACTTCCGGCGGAATTGGCGATAGCTTGGGCCTTTCCAGATATCCCGAAAAGTCTGAGTTGTGAGATTTCCCAGAGGGAGAGCACATTGGCAGCAGCCCTGTACTGATCCATCACTTGTTATGAGAGCAAAAAACCAAGGCAAATAACAGGGGACATGGCTGTAAATCGTTAAACTGGCAGTGTGATAATCTTCGCGTTGGATAGGAAGAGCTTGTCTCAAATCTAAATTTGTTCTTATTCCCAGACGCAACGCCTCGGCTCGAGCATCTTCTAAAGCAGTCTCTAGAGCATCGGAGTCACGAATAGCATAATCACAACAAACATCATGCTCCATGGACTGTTTGAAGTACACAGCATCCAAACCTATTCGTTTTGCGTGCTGGACCGCTAACTTCACTTCGGCTAAATTCTGCTGAAGCAGAACAAAACCATAAAAAATATAGGGCAGTTGTTTCTTAGACTGTCGGCGGAGGTCAACTAAAGCCCTGGCACCATCCAGGATCTTTTCAAAATCACCATTATGGCGAATATTGGATATCTTTCGATGGGTTTCTGTGCTCGCAGCATTTATACTGAGACGAATGGTCCGAACACCTAATTCCACCAAAGTTTTAGCCATTTCACGACTCAGCAAAACACCGTTGGTGTATAAGATTACCTCTAAACCATTTTGTCGAAAGGTCTCAACAAGTCGGGTAAATTTAGGGTGCAGAAGTGGCTCACCTCTACCGATCAGTTCAACATTCAAAGTACCCATATGGGCCAAATCAGTGGCTAGTTGTTCAGCCATTTCCAAGGGCATGAACTTAGTGCTTGGTACCGCTGGGCCCTTGTAAGGCTCAGATAAGCTGCCGTGGTCTCTGCAAAATATACATTTGTAGTTGCATGTATAAACCGGCTCGATTTGTGCGTAAAGCGGGCCAGCAAAAGTGTTCGATTTAGTCATCGCACCCAGACCCACTCGGAACATAGTAGTCAACCGGCGGGTGTGGCGCCGGAGCCTGCTTAGGCCCGAAGAAGAATCATACTTAACACTAATTTTAGACATGTCAGGATCATACTTGCGAACTGCAGGGTAGAAACTGCCTTTTCAGGTAAGATTATGGATTAGGAAGTTTGACAAGATTTACCATTTAGCCTCGTAGATTTTCTCATAGGCGCTGACCGTTTGAATCGCGGCATCTTCCCATCTGAATTCAAGGGCACGAGCAAGTCCTCTGCGTATCATTTGCTCTCGAAGCTTTCGGTCTGTGAGACACTTGAAGATTCCCTCCGCCATATCTTCATCGCGATGTGGTTCTGCCAGCAGAGCTGCATCTCCAACCACCTCAGGAACTGAAGTAGCGTTCGATGCCACAACCGGTGTGCCGCAAGCCATCGCCTCTAACGGAGGTAGCCCGAATCCTTCAGAAAATGATGGAAACACAAAAACATCGGCACCACTATAAAAAAAACGCAATTCGTGGTGTGGATACCAATCTACAAACACTATATGGTCTGAAACCTTCAGTTTATTCACCAAATCGAAAATCTCCTTGTGATAGACACCTTTTTCCCCAAGCAGAACCAGCTTATGTTCGATTTTAGACTCATTCAAAAGGATGTGGTAGGCACGTATCAAACCTTCCACATTCTTTCGTTTAGTGAGTGTACCTAAGAAGAGAATATAAGGTCCTTCTATACCGGCAGCTCTGAGAAAGTCGTTTAGCAATTCCTTGTCGTCGACAGGTTTCATTTCATCCCCAACCGCAGGCCGGATAATGAAGATGCGCTCCGGATCAAAGGCGAACCGGTCAATAATCTTGGCTTTTATATACTCGGTGTTACAAAAAACGGCGGAGGCGTTTTTCATTGCTCTATTTATTAAATATAAGAGCCTCCAGCGCATAAGCGGTGGATAGAATGTTGGATCAGAATACTGACTCCAGCATACCATCGAAGCTATGAATCTGCAGGGAACAATCGGTGGGGCGACAAATGTCGCATGGAGAAGGTCAACGGGCCGTCTTTTTAATTCGAGAGTCAAACCAACAGAAATGGCAAGCCACTTGCCAGAAGGTTTGATGGTTTTTGTTTGAAAATTGTTGCCATCCAGCCTCAGCCCCTGAGTACTCTCTGGTCTTATGCCGTATATGGTGTATGTGTTCTTGTGGTCGTATTTAGATATAGTCTCTATGACTCTTTTGTCAAATATGGAGGGCCCCCCGGTGGTGGATAGAGGACTGGAGAAATAGCCGATGTGCATCTGTTAACTCTCTTCTATTACGTTTTCTGCGATAGTACCTATTGTGTTTGTACGTTGTTTATTTTTAAGAGCTTTGTAACCTTTCCTCATGTGATAGTGAATCGTTCCACGGAACGTAATTCCATTGGCAAAGAGGCGGGCAATACGATTCGTTTCTGCACTTTGAAGAATCGGCAGCCAAAAGTGATCGACGGAGAATTTGTTGAATAAGAACTTCCGGCCGACTTCACGGGGAAGCATTTGCATAAAGGCCTTTAGACCTGCTTGAAGAGAGCAGTAATGGTACAACGGAAAAATGAATGATTTTGGTATGTTCTCGCTGAGCATATCAAAGTTAAGACCTCTTTCATATGCCCGCCGGCAGGCGCTTGTCAACGTCTCAGGATGATAATGGTATGCCAGTGCATGCTCACTGTAGATAGTTCTGAGCCCTTTCTGTCTCAACCTGTAGCCGAGCTCGATGTCTTCGTGAGCAGCACATCTACTTTCTTTGTATAGACCGTTGCTTATGAGAAAGTTTTTCTTCACAGAAATATTGCAGGCAAAAAAGAAAATACTATCCAGTTCACGTTTCCCCTCGAAACGGTAGTACATAAACGGGTCCCAGTATTTGTGCATAACCGTGGTGGGCAATTCCTTCGATTGAAGAACCTTACCCAACACTGCAATATTTTCCGCCGGGTATTCCCTGTGCATTTTGAAGTGTTGTTCCAAAAGCTGCTCGCTGGCCCAAATGTCGTCGGCCATCAGGAGAACCAAATCGCTGCGTGCCTCTTTGATTCCCCGGTTTTGTGTATAGCCTGGCCCCCGGTTCTTATGACGAAAGTAGCGTAGTTCATAAGGCGACGACGACACAAACGCTGCCATCATCTTCTGAGTGTCATCGGGAGATCCATCGTCTACAACCAACACCTCAAAATCCGAATGATAAATTGACTGCTTGGTGAGCTTTTCCAGCGTTATTCTTAATGTGTCACAGCGGTTAAACGTTGCTATTACTACGCTCAACGCGGGTGCGGTTGCCATCTGATGGATCCCCAATGAGTTTTATTGTTTTCCCTATCTAGAATATCGTTCCGAAACCTCTTCTTGGACAATCTATTTGTTCGAAAGTGCGGTCACCGGCATTATGAAAGGTCATATCCGTACTCCCGGCCCCAAAAGATATTTATGTATTTCTTGCTTACATAATGGCTGATATCTTTTCGTCTTAAATCCAGGTCAATTTTGAGGTCCCTCTCCTGAAATAATTTTTCTACTTTGCCGGTTTCCCATTTGTCATCGCTCAAAGACCAGAATTCATCGACCTGAGCTTTATATACTTCGGCGGCAGGATTATCGAGATTCGCGTTCAACAACCAACGAAAAAGAACACGTATCTTTTTCAATTCCAGAGAAGGTAAGAACTCATCTTTAAATACCGAACCGCCACGAAAAGAGCCGACCTGGTCCCATTTGCTTTCATCGATCATACCTTTGCGAATACATTCATGATACAATTCACTGCCTGGATAAGGGTTAAATGTCGAAAGCCACACTATATATGGCTTAATACGAGCATTCAAATGGATAGTCTCCATCATGTCTTCTATACTTTCTCCTGGTATTCCGATCATATTAAACGACTGAGGCTTCAAACCGTATCGTTGGGCAATACTGAAAACTTTCATTAGCAGCTCATTACTGATATTCTTTTTCAGGACATTCTTGCGAACTGATTCATTACCAACCTCAATGCCCATTTTCACTACTTTACAACCGGATTCCTTGAGTTGGCTGGCAACTCTTTCATTGAATAGCAATGCTTGACTGGTGCATGTATAGGGCAGTCCGATTTCATTTTTGTACCGAACAACAAACTCATCAAGCCACTGTCCCTCCCGTGCCATAACATCATCCACAAACGTAAATCCCTTAATGTTCGTATACTTTATTTTCAACTCCTTTAACATTTTGATGGTGGCGTCCACACTTCTACGGCGTAGCATCTCTTTCTTCCTGAGAACATGCCCCTTGAAGGTTTGGATATCTTTGCTGTATTGGTTGAACAAAGGCTCGTTGAAACAGAAACTGCACCTGTAGGGACATCCCCTGGTCACGATCACCTCGGCCCAGCCGCTTCTTGTTTCGACGATGCTGGAGTAGTCGAACACCTCGTGATCTTCAAAGGGCAAGCTGTCCAGATCTTTCACCCAGCTTAGCAGCGGCTCGCGAACTATCTTTCCATTCTTTCTGAAAAGAAGATTTGGAATTCCATCGAAGGATTTTCCGGATTCGATACGATGAACCACTTCGGGCAGTACCTCATCTCCCTCACCTCTGCAGACAATATCGACCCAGGGTTCGGCGATTACTTTCTCCGGATCGGCCGTAGGATGATGACCACCTACGATGATCGGGATCTTAAACTCCTTCTTTATCGATTTTCCAACTTGACGAGCAAAATACCACTGATTCGTAGTCACTGAAAGGCAGATAAGCCCGGGTTGTAACCTACTGATATCATTATTAATCCGATCAAGATCGAGGGTGTAATCAAGTTCCGGTGAGATGTGAATAAGCCTCGTTTGATGACCTCCTCGCTTGAGAATGGCAGACAAAATGCCTATCCCCGCAGAATAACCCACTTCAGAACTGACCTCTGTATAAATAAACAAAACCTTCATTGCTCGCCCTTGATTTCTGCATTACTCACGAGTACGTCAGCAGTCGAACTCACTATTTCAAAACTCAGTATTCACGATGTTTTAGCATTTACACTATCTGTCCGATTGCCCGGGCTCACATTGGGCCTGCAATTTGTGAAGGACCTCCTCACCGACTTTTTTGCCGCTTAAGATGGCTTCGTCAGACCAAAGATATTCCCAAGCCCCATAACGACCACAGGGATAAATATTAAGACTATTGAGGTACTTATGGATTTTCTTGACCGCATCTATTCGGTGGTGGTCGTAGATCACGTATGCGTACTTCAGATAGTGTACATCTTTGAATGATATGTGATGCTCGGGCTTTATGACGCCTACCTTTATAAGGTCGTTGTGAACTTTCTTTAGAAGCTCGTTTCTTTCAGGCGGATTCTTTCTGTCATACACCACCTCGGCCTGGATAGAGCTGGTTCCTTCCGGGTTCAGGCCGTCACAGAAATTATTTGGGAAACCTATTCGGAAAAATGAAATTTCCTTCTCCGGAAAATGAATCCAGTGCTTGTCAGTGATATTCGGGCGGTCAACACCTATGTTAACAATCGCAATTGAATTGAAAGATAACCGATCTGCGGCCTCCCGGATTTCAGTCGGTACATGGAACAGTAGTTCAATAAAATCCGGCAGGGGTAGTGTTGTGATGAGATTATCATATTCCACGACCTTCCCACCACTATTGAAAAAAACCTTCTTCTCTTCAGTATCTATGGCGGAGACCTTCATACCGTAATGAATGTTCTCAATTTTCGCGGCTATGGCTTGTGGAAGACCGGCGAATCCTGTTCCACATTCTGATGGATATTGAAAGCGTGCATTGGGCCCAAGGTAACTTGGCGCATCGAAAAATGCTCCCTTCAAAACCTCCGCAGCACTTGGCTGAGGAACACGTGCGTCCGTCCATTCATAGGTCATCTGTTTTGGAGATACCCCCCAGAACTTTTCCGCGTACGGTATCAGGAACGTCTTCGCAAATCCCTTGCCGAAGCTTTGAATCGCCCATTCTTTATAGTTTCTGGCGATGGAGTTCCTTTTGCGTTTGAGGAAACCCAATACGCAGCGAATTCTGAGCAACAGTGGAAGATGAGATGTGTTGATTTGAAATGGATAGTTAGTATATGTACCGTAGCTGTAAATCCATGCCCGCCGTTGATTGCTAACTAATTTGACGGTCAACTCCCTCATCAATTTATGAAACAGCGGATCTTTGCTGTGCAAGACATGGAGTCCGAAATCAAATACAAAACCGTCCTTACACATGGAATCGGCGGTGCCTCCCGGCCTGTTTCTTTGCTCATAGATGGGAAATCCGGAATAATAGGCCGCCGCTAATCCTGCCAAACCACCTCCCAAAATAATTGTTTTGTTATCGTTCTCTGCCATCTGTCAAAAACCAGCCTTCCTTAACAAGTAGAATATAAAGATCGACAAAATTGCACCCCACGCGGCGATAATCAGATACCGGATTAAGGCTGGCAAGTGTTTGCGTTTCCTCGTTTTTTTTGATGCTTTATTCGTCATGATTACGGCTCTTTTACAGTTTCTGGAGAGTGTGTTCGACGTCCCTTCACACCCATTGATTTAAAGAAAATTCTGATATTAAAAAATGCAAAAACATATACCAAGCCGACAGACAAGAACAGGCTTAAGAAGGCTGTCAAACCAACATGATAGGCCTTGATGGGCTGGACCGGTTTGCTGGGAACCACTGCGTTGTGAAGCACTCTAATTTCGCTCTGGGTTGTAGTTGCTTGTCCGAGCGCTTCGACATAAAAATCGTTCAAATGGTTGTATTCACGAGTACATGCTTCGATTCTCATATTAAGATTCTTAATCTTTCTATCGAGGGACGGCAATTTATCGAGCCTTGCCTTCAAATCCTTAATCGAAGTCGTTATGAATTCACTTCTTTTCAGTAGAGATTCTAAGTCAATTTCCTTGAAAAGTATCTCTGATTCCATCTTTTTTATGTCTTCAGGATGGATATAACTCTTGGATTTCTTTTCCGCCGCCAATCGCAGTTCTGTAACTTCTTTTCGCTTTTCTTCAATCTGTGCCTTAAGTCTAATTATCTCCAGTTCCAATTCGTAAAGGCTGTTTACCCCTTTGGTTGTTTCTTCCGGGACAGAAACAACTTTGTTTTGCACGAGCAAGGCTTCCAATTCGGTACGAAGCTTTTCTATTTCTATTTCTTTTTCATTCAGTTGTTCCCTTAACTGGCGGTATTTGTCCTCGGCAGGATTTTTTTCCTGATCTTTTAACCAGTTAACCAGGATTTGGCCGGCTGTATCCACAATCGTGGCTGCTCTCTCGGGGTATTTGTCCTTAATCACCAGATAGTAAATATAAGAATCTTTAGTGGCCTTGAGCTTTAAGCCCTTCCTAAGTCCTTTGATAGCCCTAACCAGGGGTTCCTCTTCTATGACGCGACCGTGTTTCAGTATTGATCTAAGATTTGAAAGTTGTTCCTTAGCAAAATCTTTTGTCTGCTGGAACCAACGTTTGTACCATAGCGAATCATAGACGGTTACCTCTTCCTTGTCCAGGCCGAGTTCATTCACGACGGGCTTAAGGATTACTTCACTTCTTAGTATATCCTGTAGAGTTTGGATGATAACCTTAAACGGAGGAGTGGGAGCTGGGGCACCGAATGTTTCTGTATCTTTTTGTCTGAGCAGGCTTGTTTCCAGGGGACGATAGAATATAGGCACACCGGTCTCGTATTTCTCGGAGAAGACATAGGTAAGAGCCAGCGAGCACAGACAAGCGGACAGGCAGAAGACTAAAACGAACGACTTTTGCTGCATCAGAATAGTCACGTACTTGCGGAAGTCTATATTGAACAGGTACTTGAATGGGTCTCTTTGTTCAGACATGTCAAAACACCCTAAGTTTTTTGATAAAATCCTTTTTGAGCCTGGTCAGGCTGCCGGCACATCCTTTACTTTAATATGCTTTCTCTTCTTCAACACGATGCTCAGAAGCTTTCGAGTATCGGAAAGCTTGGCATGGCCGATACGTTCGACCTTTGTGCTCTCTACACCCCTTAAGATGTTAAATATCGTTGAAAACAACCGCCATGGCCTACACAGGTAGCTGATAAAGAAAAACTGCAGATAGCCCCACCTGCGCCATCTGGCTATTCTCTTCGGTGAAACTCCCTCAATCCAGGACGCTGCTCGGGAAAGATCTGACATATATAAAAGATCGGAAAAGAACTTATCCGTCAGCTCAACTTTCCCCTGCTCCATTAACATATAAAACAGCTTCGAGCCCGGCAGAGCTGTAAATGTACAGATACTTATCTCATGAACACCTATCCAGGCAAGTTTCCTCATGAACTTGAAGGATTTTCTGATATCAGCAATCGTGTCATGGGGGAAGCCTATGGCAAAAAAGGCACAGACAACAAAACCCTTCTTTATAAGCCGTCTGGAACCTTCCACAATATCATTCAGGTCCAAATCCTTTTCAATCAGACTTAAAGTCTTTGGGCAGCCACTCTCAGGCGCAAACGCGACATTGGAACAACCGCTGGCCTTGAGCTTGTCGATTACTTCGTCATCGAAGATCTCGGACCTTGTTCCGTTGGGCATTTGCCATGTTATTTTCAGACCTCGTTTTAAAACCTCGTCAGCAAACTCGATAGCCCATGACCTATCAAATATCATGGTGAGGTCTTCGAAGTGGAAATCATCGATACCGTACAATTTGTACCAGTGCTCCATCTCATCGACTACATTCTTAGGTGATCTGCTACGCCACTTTGGCAACCACATTTTGGGAGCTGTACAAAACGTGCAAGTATAAGGACATCCCCTGGTGGCGATCATCTGCAGGCATCTTCCTCGCGAAGCGCCGTGAGGGCTTCTTGCCTGGATATAATTTTCGATTGGCAGCAGGTCGTAGGCCGGAAACGGTAAAATGTCCAGATCCTCGATCAAATCCGTCAGTTGTTTCTCTTTGACAACAGGTTTGCCGTCATGCATATAGGCAATACCACTGAGGTCATCTGTACTCTGCTTCTTTTCAAGTCGTTCGACAAGTTTTAGAAATGTTATTTCCCCCTCCCCGAGAACCACATAATCTATGGTCCCATGCGAAAGGATAAAATCAGGAATTGCGGTCTGGTTGATACCACCAGTGACAATTGGGATCTTGGGGAATTTTTCCTTTATCATACGAGTGAGTTTGCGAACCACAGGCCAGGCGTGGGAAAACAGATTTGTGACTCCGATGACATCCAAACCGTCGGGTATCCGGTCCAATATTTCCGGCAGAGTAAGACCGCGAAGCGTGGCTTCTCCATCTTTGGTGAAGATATCAACTCCTGATCCGAGGGCATCGATGAATTGAACGTTATGCCCATGTTTACGAAGATATGCTGCTATGTAAGCAGCTCCGATCGGCGGGACTACACCACTGGCAATCTGAGTCACCCTGTACACTTGTGGTGGATTGATTAAAAGTACGTTTGCCATATTAACCTCATCTCCTCCGAGTTATGTTGTACTAATTTCAGACGTTTTTAACTCTTTATAATACTTGATGATCTCATTAATTTTGTCACTCAATTTTGCCTTAGGGTGGTAGCCCAGGTTATTCTGAGCCCGATTTATATTAGCAACAGAGTATCGTAGCTCTCCGGGCTGAGCATCACCATGCACAGGTTGAATTTTGGGATCGATCCTGTCACAAAGCAACTTGGCGATATAATTAACAGATATCTTCACACCGGTCCCAATATTAAAAATACCCCGAGGTATCGTCGATTTCATAGATAAAATATTCGCAGTGACAATGTCGCTTACGTGTGTGAAGTCGCGCTGTTGTTGACCATTGCCAAAAATTACAGGAGCTTTTCTATCAAGAAGGTTATTTATAAAGATGGTTATGACTCCTACATATGGGGTAAAGGCCTGACCCGTTCCATAAGTATTAAAGTAACGAAGCACATGGCAATCTATATTAGTGTACTCTGAAAACTGCAGACAATACTTTTCACTCGCTAATTTCGAGACTCCATATGGAGAAATGGGTTCTGTTCTATAATCCTCCGCAATTGGTTCGGGCGCGGGACAGTCGGCATAAACAGCCATTGAAGACGCAAAGATAATTTTTTTCACTGTGCTATTGAGACAACATCTGAGGAGATTAACCGTTCCCATAAGGTTATTTTCTGCATCATCATAAAATCCATCTACCGAGGAGCGAATACTTACTCTGGCGGCCTCATGAAAGATAATGTCCACTCCCTTGAGCGCCTTTAGAATGTCGTCCCGGCATCGCACATCTCCGTGAATGAATTTCGCACCTTCGGGAACATTTTCAATCTTTCCGACTGAAAGGTTGTCTATAATGACGACTTCCATCGCCTCTTTTAAAAGTGTCCGCGCAAGATGGGAACCAATAAATCCGGCACCCCCTGTCACTAACGCTCTTTCATACATAACTTGTTACTTTCTACATTGATCTTAAGACTTTGTTTTGCTTCGTTCTTTGTGTTTCTCATGGAGCAATCAGCCCTATTGTTAGGCTGCGTTTACAAAATATCAAGTGGTGTTTTTTCCTGTATGAATTGCCGGCAGTCGATTTGATGCTCGGGTGCTACAATAAAGCGATCGATGTCCTCAGTTGATGTGACTACCGTATAAGGGAAAATCACCGTATTGATTATCTTGATAGGGTGCTGGATAACTGCGCCGACACCCACAACCGAATTTTCGATCTTTGCCCCAGAATGAATGTCAGTCGAATCACCGATTAAGGTCTTTTTGCCAAGCCTTTTTAGCTGGTGAAGATTACAGGTCAGAACGTCAGCAGGGAAGGTGACGTTCATATCCCACTTGACGACATCAGCAATTAGAACGGGGAATTCGTCTTCAATGACAATCTGAATGGTATCGGTGATTTCGTACTCATCTCTCATAGCTGTCCTTGGCGTGCGCCTTATGGCATCGAACACATGCTGATCAAAGAGGTATAAACCACATCCTTTTATTTTGGTGGTGGTATGGCGAGGTTTTTCTATAACTCTTTTTGCCTTGTTATCATCACCGAGCAATACCGTGAAATTTCGCTTGATAACTTCCGGGTTCTCTTCGTATTTGACGGCAAGAACCACACTTGCATTGTTGGCAATCATTTTTTCTTTCATACTTCTCAAATCTTCGGTGACGAAGAAGACATCCCCCAGAGATAGGAGGAAAGGAGAAGATATGTACGATTCCAGCTTTCCCAATGCGTGCGCTATGCCCAGTGTTTCTTTTTGCTCGACATATCTGATCTTTACCCCTAGATAGCGTCCGTCCCCCAAAGCCTGTGCGATTTCGTGTCCAAGGTGACCTATGACAATTATGATCTCCTCTATATCCAGTTCCTTCATCATCTCGATTTGGTAGTGAAGCAATGGCTTGTTGCAAATGGGCAATATCGGCTTGGGATAACGCGTACTGAAAGGCTCCATTCTTGTGCCTTTGCCCGCCGCTAGGATTACTCCAATCATTTGATACTTCAACCTTGTCTGTTATTAAAGTTTATTTATGACCTTTTTTCGATAAAGTCTGAGTTTAAATTTCAGGTAGAAAAGGAAACAAAGCATCTCAAAGCCTGTTCTAAAAACTCTGAGCTTTGTTTCGCCGCCTTCTCTGGCATGATGTTTTATTCCCATTTCTCCCACTTTATACCCCTGGGCTTTCAGGCGTATCATGATCTCCGTTGGCGTGGGCCATGCCCGTGCTTCGATGCGCATACTCCTAATAGCATCTCCCTTGAAGACCTTCAAAGCGCAATTAGTGTCCTTCTGGTTAAGCCAGAACATTATCCTGACTATGAGATTCAAAACCCGGTCCGCAAAGACCCGAATAAACTTGTCTTCTTTCCGGATCCTGTAGCCGGTTACTACATCGAGGTTTTCTTTTTGCAGTTTCTCGAGCATGGGGGCATAATCAGCCAGATCGAATTGACCGTCCGAGTCCAACATAACCACATACTCACCTCTGGTGGCATATATGGCACTAAACAGAGCGTTGCCGTAACCACTGGGCTGCGGTGCATGGACCACTGTAAGGTTTGTGTGCTCTGTGCCTAAACGCTCCAGAATCTCGAGAGTTTTGTCGTTACTGCCGCCGTCTCCCAGCACAACCTCATGGGAGATGCCATTTTTCTTCAGGACTTCAAACCAGTATCTGATGATTTCCTCTATGACCTGTTCTTCGTTATAGACAGGAGCCACCACAGATAGAGAAACGGAATTCTTTTCCATAATTGATACGTGACCATCAAAAGATGATGATGAAATCAAAAATCATTAATGACCCTGGTTCTTTTCAGAAAAAGTTTCAATCGCAGGTAAAGAAGAAACAGGAGCATATCCCATCCGGTCCGAATCAGTCTCAGATGAGACTGTCCACCGGTCCTTTCTTTGTGGTTAATGCCGACCTCACCTATTCGAGCACCCTGTCCCTGCAGTCGCAGGAGAATTTCGGTTGGCGTTGGGTAGAACCTTGCCTCGATCGTTATATTTCTGATTAAATCCCCTTTGAAAAGCTTCAGGGCACAGTTTGTGTCTTTGTACTTCAGACCAAAGAGTACCCTGACAATGATATTTAAAAACCGGTCTGCTAAAATTCTCAGGAATGTGTCTTTTTTTCCCATTCGATAGCCCGTCACCGTGTCATAGTTGTTCTTAAGACATTCCTGTAGAAGCGGCAGATAATCTGAAAGTTCGAATTGGCCGTCAGAATCTATCGTAACAACGTATTGACCACGGCTGGCGTAAATAGCCTTGAAAAGGGCATCCCCATACCCGCCGTTTTGCTTCGAGTGGACTGCCCGAAGATTCGGAAACTCTTCCGCAAGTTGTTCCAGGATCTGTTTTGTTCCGTCGGTGCTGCCGTCATTGCCAATCACTATTTCGGTGGCATGTTCACACTTCTCCAGGACCTTTTCCCAATTTCGGATGACCGCATCAATGTTTTCTTCCTCATTATAGGCCGGCGCTACCACGGATAGGAATATGTCACTGTTTGTCTTGTCCGGTCCCTTCATGGAACAACATTAACCTTTATGATGTTTTTACCTTTTGTTTTTTCATATAGGAGAACGAATGCAATCCTAACATAATAAGTGGGATAATTTTCATCTTCTGGGTCCTGATCTTACTGTAAACAAAACTCAGCTTGAAAATAAGATGAAATATAGCATTTTTAGGTAGCCTGATGATGCATCGCACCACGAACAGGGGCATTCTCAATTGGGCGAACACCTGCATCAGTTTCTGCAGATTTAATATCTCCTTTTCATTTTCTAATTTGATCTTACTCGATACAAAATAGGATTCATTTAGAGAAAGTTCACTATTCCCATTATCTAGCAGACCCTTTTCTCTTACGTATTCATTAATGGCAGTGCCGGGATAAGGTTGCAGCAGCGAACACCAGATAAAGTCGGTACCAATCTCCTTATTCAGCTTGTATGTTTCGATAGCGTTATCGAGTGTTTCACCGGGTAGTCCCAGGATATTATATGTGGCAAGTTTGATTCTATGACTCTTTATGTGCCCGGCTGCTGTTTTGATCTGTTCGGTAGCGACCTTCTTGTTGAGCACCTTCTGTCTGAGATAATCGTTGCCACTTTCTATGCCCATTCTAACACAAATGCATCCCATCTCCTTGATGGTTCGGACCAGATCTTCTCGAACTTCCGTTGGTTCAACGTTGATAATAAATGGCAGATTGATTTTTTCCCTATAGAGAATCGAAAATTGTCTGAGCCATTGAGGAAAAAGAAAGAATGAGTCATCCACAAAGTTAATCTTCCTTATATCGTACGTTCGCTTGGCCCAAAGTAGCTCGGCAATTATACGCTCAGGATCCTTTTTTCTCAG
>JABAOF010000406.1_pt2 | contig 27059 bp, 28 predicted proteins | sample 7062171 | NCBI WGS metagenome assembly JABAOF01 (sample SAMN14538628, study PRJNA623070) | marine sediment metagenome | biome: marine biome [ENVO:00000428]; feature: marine pelagic biome [ENVO:01000023]; material: deep marine sediment [ENVO:00002113] | place: India: Gulf of Khambhat ...
GGCGAAAAAGACTCCCGACCCCGGTGCGCTGCCGACAACGACTAGCCTTGGGCCCCGGCCGCCTGTAGCCGGCTTCTGCGAAGCCGGTCCGTACTGTAGCCGGCTTCTGTAAAGCCGGTTTTTGGCCTTTTGTCATAACGGCCCGGTGGAAATTTCGGACGTGTTTAGCCTGCGGCATGGGCAGGAAGGGGTCGGGAGTCTTTTTCGCCACCCGTCCCACGATTTATCGATAAAGGGTTTTTGCAGTGGCGAAAAAGACTCCCGACCCCGGTGCGCTCGACCCCGGTGCGCTGCCTTGCGCTGCGACCCCGTTGCGCTGGCTCGAATTCCCCTCGCAATACAGCCGGGCTTTTGCACGTACAAAATTTCAGCGCGCAGCGAGCCGCTACTCAAAGCCGCTCAGCTCGTCGGCGGTGATCCCGAATTTTTCGATCAGCCGATAGAGGCTGCGGCGGTTGATACCCAAGGATCCGGCCGCTCGAGATTTATTCCCCTTTTCGCGCTGCAAGACCTCGACGATATGGGCCCTTTCGATGGTTGCCAGGGCCGTGTCTGTCAGTTCGCCCGCCGGATGCTCCTCCTCGGTCGCTCGGCTCACCTCGTTGGGCAGATCGTACAGACGAATCGTCTCTTCGTCGGCCAGCACCTTGGCCCGTTCCAGGGCATTGATCAGCTGGCGGACATTGCCGGGCCAGGCGTAGCGCTGGATGGCTTGCATCGCCTCCGGCTCGATCTCCCAGTCCGGGTCGATGAAATGTCTCACCAGCAGCGGAATGTCCTCCTGCCGTTCGCGCAAGGGAGCCAGCTGGAGGGACATTACGTTGATGCGGTAGTAGAGGTCTTCGCGAAAGCGGCCCGCCCGGACCTCCTCTTCCATATTGCGATTGGTGGCCGCCAGCAGCCGCACGTTGACTCGGCGTTCCTTCAGCGAACCGACGCGGCGCATCGATCCGTCTTCCAGCACCCGTAACAGCTTGGCCTGTACCGTACCCGGCATCTCGCCGATTTCGTCAATCATCAACGTGCCGCCGTCCGCCAGTTCGAACAACCCCGGCTTGGCACTCACGGCACCTGTAAACGCCCCTTTTTCGTGGCCAAATAACTCGCTTTCCAACAACGTCTCGGGCAGGGCGGCACAGTTGATGACCACCATCGGCTTCTTTGCTCGCGGACTCGCCCGATGCAGCGCCCGGGCCACCAATTCCTTGCCCGTACCGCTTTCCCCCTGGATCAAGATCGCCTTGTCCGTCGGGCCGACCCGTTCAATCAAGCGAAACACCTCTTTCATTGCCGCCGATTCGCCGACCATCTCGCTGGAGGGAAGGGTCCGTTCCAGCACCGCTCGCAGCTGGCGGTTTTCCTTGCACAGCTGGTGATGCCCGTACGCCCTCTGGATCACCGACTCCAGGTCGGCCAGCGGAAACGGCTTCTGCAGGTAGTCGTAGGCGCCCAGCTTCATGGCCTGCACCGCCGATTCAATCGTGCCCTGGCCGGTCAGCATGATCGGTTCGCATTCCGCCTGCCGCCCTTTGAATTTCTTGATCAACTCCAGGCCGGACATGCCGGGCATCAACATGTCGATGACCGCCACGTCAAACTGCCGCCGCTGGACCAGATTCAAGGCCTCCTCCCCGCTGCCCGCCTCCTCCACGCGAAAGCCGCGGCGGCGAAACCGCCGTGCCACCGTGGCCCGAAAATCCGCGTCGTCGTCGACAATTAACAGGTCCATATCGACCGTGACCTCCGACATCTCTCCTTCTCCCTCCCTTTGCGAATCCCCCCCATCCAGCGTTCCCGCCATCGGCCAGAAACAGATCGTTTCGCTCCAAGTGAGCAACGACTATGCCACCCATCAACAGCCAGCCCAAATCTCGCTCAACCCCCCAACCGCAAGCCCCGGCAGGCCTCGGCAGTAAAATCTAGGGTGTGCGATTTTAGAAAAATGTGCGATAACGCACGGTTGGCGGCCGTCAGCCAGGCGGTTTGGGGGGCCGGCCCGATCGAAACCGCCGCCGCAGGCAATTATAACCGATGCCGATTGCTTGGCACCGAACTTGCAAACTCGATAAAGAACTCCGGCATGGTCCGACGGTCCTGGGGGGCCGCGGCCAGCGGGGGACGGTCCGGCGAGCGTCGGTTGGGCTCATCCCGGTGGCTGGTGCCCTGCAGCAGAGAGGACTAGGATTTCCGCTTCGGGGACAATTTCGCTTGGATTAAACTTAGGCCGGTAAATTAAACGAAGCCAGTTCGATTGAATTGAGTGGGTGGTGCAAAGCGCTCAAAGTCGCCGCGTGCGGGACACGCCTTTCACGGCCAGCGGTTCTGGCGGGGGGGGGTGGGTCTGGGTGGCTGTGGGTCGCTTCTGCCGGGTGGCTTGGCCGATTGGCCGCCGCTGCTTTGCGCTAGCCGAAACCAACCCCATGGAAAGGGCCCTTCTCGATGCGACCATCCGTGATCATGGCGACCGTTTTTGGTATGTGTCTGATGTTTATCGCCTCCGCGGGGCGAGCGGAATCTCCTGAGGAATTACGAGCGTTCATGCAGGTCAAGCTGCAGCATTCGCAGAAGTTGCTGGAGGGCCTGGTGCTGGAAGACCTGGACCGTGTCGCCAAACATGCTCAACAGCTGGCGATGTTGAGCCAGGAGAGTGCCTGGCGTGTTTTTCAAACCGAGGATTACGTGCAGTACAGTTTGGAGTTTCGTCGAGCGGCTCATGCGATCGTGGCCGCGGCCAAGGAAAAGAATCTGGACGGGGCGACGCTGGCCTACATGGACGTGACGATGAAGTGTATCAAATGTCACAAATATGTACGCGGTATTCGGATGGCCGGCGTGGACGGCAAGGCGGCCCTGGGGCCCCGTTTGTCGCTGAGATCGGAGGTCAAGCCATGAGCTGGTTGCAGAAGGACAAGGTGCTGGTGCCGTTTGATTTTTCGGAATTTTCCATCGGGGCGATCGAGACGGCGTTGCAACTGGTCTCCGACGCTTCTCACGTGCACGTGATCCACGTGTTACCCGTGTTGGGTGCGACCGAGCTGGGGGTTGTGTGGGAGTCGGTCAGCGACGAATCGCGTCAAGAGCATGTGCAGAAGGTGTTGGACGAACAGTTTTCTGAGGAAAAGTATCGCGGCATTCACTTTGCAGTGGCTTTTGGCGATCCGGGGACGGAGATTGCTGAGTCTGCCAAGAAGCTGGGCGTCGAGCTGATTGTGTTGCCCTCGCACGGGAGAACCGGGCTGAAACATCTGCTGCTGGGTTCGGTTGCTGAGCGTGTCATTCGGCTGGCCCCCTGCCCGGTGCTTGTCCTGAAATCGTGAATCGAATTGTCCATATCGCAGTGGTGCTGGCCCTGTTGCCGATCCTTGGCATGCTGGGGTTTCACTGGATCGAAGGTTGGGGCTATTTCGATTCGCTGTACATGTCGGTGATTACGCTTAGCACCGTCGGTTTTAGCGAGCTGCAACCTTTGTCCACCGGCGGTCGCGCGTTTGTGATCGTCTATCTGGTCGTCGGGATGGGGGTATTTTTTTACGGAATCGTACAGATCGGAGAGCTGATTGTTCGCGCCGAGCTTGATCACTGGGATTGGTTAGGGAGACGCAGGATGGACATGACGTTGAAGTCGATGGAGGGGCATTACATTATTTGTGGTGCCGGGCGGATGGGGCGTTCGGTCTGCCGCCACTTGCACGAGAAAAACTACAAGTTTGTGGTCATGGATCGGGACGAAGGGGCCGTCGATGCTTGTCGGGAACAGGGTTGGGTGGCGATCGAGGCCGACGCGACGGACGACCGCAGCCTGATCGACGCGGGGCTCAAGCGGGCTCGTGGCATGGCGGCCGTACTGACCAGCGACGCCGACAACCTGTACGTCGTCCTCTCCGCTCGGCTGCTCTCCCCCCAGCTGCAGATCATTTCGCGGGCCACGGACGAAATGAGTGCTGCCAAGCTGGAAAAGGCCGGAGCGAATCGCGTGATCAGCTTGTACCACACCGGCGGCCTCAAGATGGCTCAACTGCTCCTGAAACCGGACCTCGAGGACTTCTTTGAGATCTTCACGCACAAAGGTGCCGAACTGGACTTGGCAGAGATCCATGTGGCCGCGGGGGATGCGATGTCTGGTAAACGGTTGGCCGAGACCGATTTCAGCCGCTTGGGGGTGATGATCGTCGGCATTCGCCGTGCCGGTGGCGAACTGATTCTGCCACCTTCCGGTTCGACGACAATTCAGGCCAACGACAACCTGATCGCGCTGGGCAAATCAGACGCCATCGCCCGCATGATCGGCACGTGACAGTTTCTGTCCCATGCCGAGGGCCAGGTTTCGGTAGAGGACCAGTCCGATATCCGGCCGCTGCCGGATCAGGTGGTTCAAAGCGTCCTGGCGGATCACGGCCACGTGGATCTGTGTGCGTGCGGTGACCGTGGCCGAATGCGGCACGCCGCTCAGCAGCGCCATTTCTCCCAGGAACTCGCCGGGGCCCACCGAGCCGACCGGTTGTGCGGCCTGGCGGACGTGGACCGTGGCTTCCCCCTCCAGCACCAGGTACGTCTTCTGGTCGTGCTGCCCTTCGACGAGGATCTCTTTTCCGGGGTCAAACGTTTCCAGCTCGCAGATCCGTGCCAGGCGCCGCGCCTGTTCCTTGGTCAGCCCCTGAAAGAGGCCCACCGCGGCCGTCGCCGCGTCGGCAATCCGCGGCTCCAGCGCCTGTCCCACAAAGCTTTGCAACACACACTCCACGATCGGTTGCGCCAAGTCGATGACGTGCACTTCCGTGGGCGGGAAGGGGACCAGCAGACGGACCATCCGCAACGCGTCCAGCCGTTCGACCTCGTGAAACACCATCGCCGGGATGTAGGCGGCCGGCAGGAAGTGGAGTTCCAGCAGCGTGCGCTGCATGCGCGGCGCGTACGCACTGACGTCCACCTCGATATATTCGATATTCCACTCCTCGCGGCACCTTTTCAACAGCTGGTCGATCAGGAAATGCACCGGCTGCTCGCTGGTCGAGATCAATTCAAACACCCGTACCGCCCGTTCCACCTCGTCGATCGTGAAACCGATGGCACCGATGATCACGCCGTGTTGTCGAGCGATCAGGTAGTTGGAGTGTCGAGCCATCAGTTTGAAAAGGCCGTAATGCAGACGCAGGGGGCCAAAAATCTCGCGATGCCGGACGCGGCCACGCTGGAAACGCAGCAAGGTCGCATAGCCCTCCGTCGTCAACTGGTCCAACTCGAATTGATCATCTTGCGGATACGACGGCGCCGCGTCGTCCGCAATGGCGTCACGGTTCAGCCCGCAAGCGCTCAACGCTCGATTCGCCAGTTCATAAGCCTCCGGAATGATCCGCGGGTTGTTCCGCCGCAGGGCAACCGCATCGCCAAAATGCCTCACAAACATCACCACGCTCTCCCGCTCGGCCAACCGCAGCTTCAGCGGCAGACAGCCGACCGGTACGAAATGTTGAGCGGCGGAGATTTTTTGCGAAAAAGGATGGCAGATGCGGTTGTCGACCAGTCCCAGGTCCAGACGGTCCTGGACCCGCTGGAGGCGGCCCTCCATCAGCAGCCGGCCAATGCCGCGGCGGCGGACATCCGGGTGCACCGCCAGGCGACCAAATTCGGCCACCAGGTCGGCGAAGGCGCCGATTTCCAAGATGACCGAGGCCGTGCCCAGGATGCGACCCGTCTGCAAGTCCTCTGCCACCAGGAGGATGATGTCGTCCGAATACACCAGCTTCTTCAGCTGGCTGAGGTCGTAGAACTGCGGATAGGCGTAGTCCTGGCCGTACGTGGCCAGGTAGACGTCACGAATCTGGGCGACGTCTTCTTCCCGGGCGTCGCGGATACGAGCGCCCGCTTGTTGCTCTTGAGGCGTCACATCGCCCCGATCGTTCTTGTCCATCGATATGCCTGCCAGGAAACTAAGGATTCCAGGAAACTAAGGATTTTTCTGATCGCCAATTCGCTGCCCGGCCGCCAGGGCGACGTGGTGGAACCAGGCCGCACCGACCGGCAGCGCCTGTTCGTTGACGTCAAACTTGCTGGAATGGGCCGGATAGTTCTCTTTGCCGGGGATCTGGGCACCGAACCGCACATAGCAACCCGGTACCCGCTGGACGTAATGGCTGAAATCCTCGCCACCCATGTTCGTCGTGGTCAGCTGCTCGACCTTCTCCACACCAACGGTCCGGCTGGCTGCCTCGCGAGCGATCTGAGTGGGCAGATCATGGTTCACCAGCGGCGGGGTCCCCTCCAGAATCAGGACCTCGACCGTCGCACCATGCAGCTGGCCAACCGAATTGCTGATGCGGCGCAAGGCATCTTGCAGGTGGCGGCGCACGTCTTCGTCCTGCGAACGGATGGTGCCCTCCAAAACCGCGTGGCTGGCAATCACATTGGCCGCCGATCCCGATTCGAATCTGCCCACCGAGACGACGGAAGGATGAGCGGGGTTGACCTCGCGGGACACAATCGTCTGAATCGCCATCACGACCAGCGATCCGGCGACCACGGCATCGACCGTTTCATGGGGCCGAGCGCCATGGCCGCCGCGGCCGGTGATCTCGATGCGAAAACGGTCGCTGGAGGCGTTGACCGTCCCCTCGGTCACGACCACGCTGCCGGCCGCGTGATGCCGGTCCATGTGGCCGCCGAAAATCATCGCCACGTCGTCCAAAACCCCCGCCTTAATCATTTCCTCGGCACCCCGGCCGGTCTCTTCGGCCGGCTGAAAGATCAAGCGGACCGGGGCCGGCAACTGCGGCTCCCTGGCCAGCAGGACCGCAGCCCCCAGCAAGATCGCCGTATGCGCATCGTGCCCACAGGCATGCATCACGCCGGGATTCTCGGAAGAAAAAGGCAGCTGCGTCTCCTCCTGGATCGGCAGGGCATCCATGTCGGCCCGCAAGGCCACATGGGGGACCCCCCGCGGGCCAGGCAGGTCCACCACCACACCCGTCCTCGCCACGCCGCGGCGATAGGCAATCCCTTCCTCTTCCAAAAATTTGCAAACCTGCGCCGCCGTGCGATGCTCCTCCCAGCTCAACTCAGGATGCATGTGCAGGTCGCGCCGGATGTCGATCAGCCGGGATCTGAGCTGCTGGTCGATCGAATGCATCCGCGGTGCCTTCGTCAGGTTGAAAAAGAGAAATGGCAGGTCGTCATCCGCCACCGGCGCGGTGAACACGACCGGAACCGCCCGCTGGGAAACCGCAACGATCAGAACCTGCATGCCGGGGCCGGGAGTATCCTATGTCCGGTTTGAGGCACCCGTTGTCAAGCCTCCCTGGATTCGACGGCGGCGACCGCGGGGGATGCGTATCCCGTTCTGCGGTCCGTTCTGCGGTCACGCCCGTGGGGACCCCTCTGCCTGCCCAGGCCTCCTGTGCGGAGGGCACGGCATCGATTCGGACCGAGCAGGTTTCCCCGGCAGGGCGTCCGCCCCACCGGGCTGGACGACCCGCCTTGCCGGCCCGTGCCGCGGTGAATCCTCCCGCTGCCGACCGGCACGCTTCCCGCTCAAATCGCGGCGTCCTCCTTGCCAGGCACAGACTTACCGCCGCGGGCCGGGCAGTTTGTGAGCAATCCGGGTCTGTCCCCGGCCCCGGCTGCGGCCCCGGCGGCCGCGACCAGGATTTGGCCCAACGCCAGTCCACCGTCGCTGGGCGGTACGAGCCGATGGCGGAAAACGAAGAGGCCCCGCTGCTGGATGGCCGCGGTCAGCTCTTTTACCAGGTAGCGGTTTTGGAAGCAGCCACCGCTCAGCACCACCTGGTTCAACCCGGTCTGGTCAGCCACGCGGCTGGCTGCTACGGCCAACGATTGGACAAGTGCCTGGTGAAACCGTCGGCTGATCCGCGCCAAGGGTCTGCGGGCTTGGATGTCGTCCACCAGGGCGCGGATCAAGGGGGTGGCGTCCAGGGTGAAGGAGCGGCACACGGGTCCCGGCGAGGTGTCGGGGCTGGCCTGGGCATGGTGGGGAGGATCGTCTGCCACGGCAATCAAGTCGCCGCGGTCAGGGAATGAGCCGTGGCCGGGATCCTCCGCCTCCATCGCCAGTTCCAGTTCCAGGGCGGCCTGTCCTTCATGATGGACGGTGTGCCTTATTCCCAGCAGAGCGGCGACTGCGTCGAAGAGTCGGCCGCAGCTGGAGGTCAGCGGCGAATGGATACGGCCCCGCGCCGCCCGCAATAACAGCTCAGCGACAGGTCGGTCCAGCTGGCGGACGAAAGGAATCGGCAGGTCCCACAAGTCATCTCCGAAGGTGGCGTCCAGGTAGCACAGGGCCATCCGCCACGGTTGCCTGATAGCCTGTTCGTTGCCGGGCAGCGGGAGTTCGCGCAAATGGGCGACGCGTTGGAACTGGCCGTAGTCGGCGATCAGGATCTCGCCACCCCACACGGTCCCATCGGTGCCGTAACCGCTGCCGTCCAGGGCGATGCCGATCACGGGGCCATCCAACCCGTGCTCGGCCATGCAGGCTGCCACATGGGCGTGGTGATGTTGCACGGCGACCGTCTGGCAGCCTTCCATTTGTGTTGCGAACCGGGTGCTTGGATAATCGGGATGCAAGTCATGAGCGACCAGCTGGGGGCGGACGCCGAGAATTTGACAGAGGTGTTGGACCGATTGCGCCAGGGATGTGCGAGCTGCCAGGTCGTGCAAGTCACCGATATGCTGGCTCAGAAAGACCGACTTGCCGCGGGCGACGGCAATCGTGTTTTTCAAATGGCCCCCGACGGCCAGCACGTTGCCGACATCGCGCTGCAGGAAAATGGGTGTGGGGACGTAGCCGCGTGAACGTCGAATCATCGAGCAGGAGGGGGATGGAATGGGTGCCTTTTCCGGCAGAGCGGTTTTTTGGTTTTCCGCTTCGTAGAGAACCACCGAGTCATCGGTGCGGACAAGAATTTCTCGATCGTGCAACAGAAACGCATCCGCCACGCTTGCCAGGCGCTGGCAGGCCTCGCGATTGTCAATCGCAATCGGCTCGTCCGAAAGATTGCCGCTGGTCATTACCAAGGCGCGAAAACGCTGTTGGCCCGTGGGCGAAATAAACAGCAGGTAATGCAAGGGCGTGTAGGGCAGGAGGAGTCCCAGCCAGGGGTTGCCCGGCGCCACGGCGTCAGCGACCGGCGCGTCGTGACGTCGGGGCAGCAGGGTGATGGGCCGTTGGCGTGAGCTCAGCAGTTGAGCGGCGCCTGCCTCGAGGTGGCAGAATTGTCGAGCCGTTTCCAAGTCGGGGACCATCAAGGCAAACGGTTTTTCTTCACGGTGTTTTCGCTGCCGCAAGGTCTCCACGGCCTGGGCGTTGGCCGCGTCGCAGGCCAGGTGGAATCCGCCCAACCCCTTCACGGCGACGATCCCTCCCCGCTGCAGCCAGGCCGCGGCCGCGTCGATGCCCTCCTCGCGACCCGGCGTGGCCCAGCCAGCCCCCTGGTGGGGCAGCGCGTTCCCCGCCGCCTTGCCGGCCGCGGACAGAGGGGTGGTTGGCGGGGGCGTTGGCCCGTTGCCCGGCCCCTCCACCAGCCAAACCTGCGGACCGCAGGCAGAACAGGCGTTGGGTTCCGCGTGAAACCGGCGATCGGCCGGGTCCTCGTACTCGGCCCGACAAGCTGCACACATCGCAAAACGGGACATCGTTGTGGCCGCCCGGTCGTACGGCACGTCTGCAATGATCGAGAAACGCGGACCGCAATTGGTGCAATTGATAAAGGGATAGCGGTAGCGGCGGTCACTTGGGTCGAACAGTTCCTGCAGGCAGTCGTCGCACACGGCGAGGTCGGGTGCGATGAGTGCCGAACGGTGTCCCTCCGGGTCGCTTTGGCCAATCACGAAGGCCGGATATCCTGCCGGTTCCGCCCAACGGTGCCTGATCGCCGTGACCGCGGCGGCCGGCGGCCGGCGGCGGGGTATGTCCGCCAGAAACGACTCCACGGCCTGCCGGGGACCTTCGATCTGCAGGTCGACCCCCGTGGCACAATTGCGGACCGTTCCCCGCAAACCATGCTGGCCAGCAAGTTGATACAAAAAGGGACGGAAGCCAACACCTTGCACGCGCCCTTCGATCTGGACGACGGCGCGTACGGTCGCGCGCTGGTCGGACGTCGTCGCCGGAAAACGCGATCCTGCCAACGGGTCGCCCGTCCGACACTCAACAGATTCGTGGTAATTGCTCACCGCTCAAAACATCCACAATCCGCGTGCCACCCACGCAGGTTTTCATGACCACGGTGGACGGATGGTCGGCGACCACCTGGCCGATTGCGATGGCTTGCTCGCCTCGCGGATGGGCCCGCATCGCCTCCAGCACCGCGTCCGTATCGCTGGCCCGCACGATGGCGACCAGCCGGCCTTCGCAGGGGACGTAGAACGGATCGAGTCCCAGCAGTTCGCACAGCCCGGCGACCGCGGGGCGGACGGGGATCGCCCGTTCGTCCAATACCATTCCCACCCCGGAACTTTCGGCAATCTCGTTCAAGGTGGTCGCCAAACCGCCGCGGGTGGGGTCGCGCAGACAGCGGAGGCCGTCGACCGCGGCCAGCATGGTGGCCACCAGGTCGTGCAGAGGTTGAGTGTCACTTTCGATCGGCGCGTCGAACTCCAATCCCTCGCGGCGGGCCATGACTGCCATGCCATGGTCGCCCAGCGGTCCGCTGACAATGATCGTGTCGCCCGCTTGCGCCTGGTTTGCGGAAAGACAACAAGCATGCTCGACCACTCCCACGCCGGCGGTATTGATATAGATACCGTCCCCATGGCCCCGTTCGACAACCTTGGTATCGCCCGTGACGATTTCGACCTCGGCCTGGCCAGCGGCCTCCGCCATGGAGGCCACGACCCGTTTCAATTCGTCGATGGGCAGTCCTTCTTCCAGCACGAAGGACGCGCTTAAATACCGCGGCCTCGCCCCGCCCATGGCCAGGTCGTTGACGGTCCCGTTGACCGCCAGCTTGCCAATATCGCCGCCCGGGAAAAACAGCGGCTTGACCACAAAGGTATCGGTCGTGAAAGCCAGCCGCCCGCCATCCAGCGAGAAGACGGCCTGGTCGTTCAGGATCGCCAGCAGCGGGTTGGAGTAGGCTGGCAGAAAGACACGTTGCATCAGTTCGGCCGTCAACCGACCGCCGCTACCATGACCGAGTTGTATTTCTTTTGATCGCATCGCTGGTGGCGCCAAGACCCAGGTCGGGTCGTTCTGTGCCAGTCGGTCTTTGCTTGGTGGCAAAATGGCAGCCTTTCCGGCAGGAAGGGCCGCCGCTGGGATGAAAAGAGCATCTTGCCATGTTGTGCTTACCAACCACTCAAACAAACTTCCGCATCCTGATGGAAGAGGATTTATCCGAGCAGACAAGTACGGACACAAGTGTGTCAGGGATTGAGCGAACCAGGAGACGACAGAGACACCAGAATTTCTGCCCCTGGTACGTTTTGTTTGTTTCTCTTTTCACAATGAATCTTCACAATGAATCTTCACAATGAATCTGCCCTGCACGAGCGTTCCATTTCCAAGTGATGGTGGCGTCACCCCTTGGGGGGGCGGGGGGGGCCCGACGGGTCGTTTCCCCAGGCAGGCCTGCCCGTCCTTTGGCCCGGCTTAAATCGGGTTGGGTACCCGGCCAGTCCCGTACCGGTATTCGGCCGCACAGGCGCCCTCCGACGAGACCATGCAGGCCCCCAACGGTGTTTCGGGCGTGCAGGCGGTTCCGAACACCTTGCAGTCATGCGGTTGCCTTGCGCCCCTCAGCACGTCTCCACAAATGCACGCCGGGTGGTCCACTGCCGGGAGTGCCGTTACATCCGCAAACCGTCGTTCTGCGTCATAGTTGGCGTACTTTTCCCGAATCTGCAGGCCGCTGCGGGGAATCCAGCCCAGCCCGCGCCACTCCAGATCGCAGGGCTGGAACACTTCGCCCAGCACGTCCAACGCGTGCCGGTTGCCATCCTGGCGCACGGCCCGCGTATATTGGTTTTCGATTTCGGCTCGACCGTCGCTCAGTTGGCGCAAGACCATCAGAAAACTCTGCAGCAGGTCCAGCGGTTCAAAGCCGCTCACTACAACCGGCAGGCCGTAATCCCGCACAATGAACTCGTAAGCCCCCGTGCCAATAATGGTGCTCACATGCCCGGGCCCCACAAAGCCGTCGATGTTTACATCGGGTGCCTCCAGGACGGCTTTCATGGCGGGAGCGACCAGCACGTGGTTGGAGACCAGCGTGAAATTCGGTATCTGCTGGCGGTGGGCGCGGAGGAGGGCCATCGCATTGGCCGGTGCGGTGGTTTCAAATCCGATCGCGAAAAAGACAACTTCACGATCCGGTCTTTCCCGCGCAAGGCGGAGCGCGTCCAAAGGGGAATACACAATTCGCACGTCCGCACCGCGGGCTTTTTCCACCAGCAGGCTCGATTGCGAACCCGGCACGCGCAGCATGTCGCCGTAAGATGCCAGGGTCACCTCAGGCCGCCGCGCCAAGGCGATGGCCTGATCGATCTTGCCCATCGGCGTGACACAGACCGGACAGCCCGGCCCGTGCAGAGCGGTCAACTGGGGCGGAAACAGGTCGTTCAGACCGTACTTGAAAATGGCATGCGTATGCCCGCCGCAGACTTCCATCACCTGGGTGGGACCGGGGATCACCTCAGCCATCTCGGCGGCAATCGCACGGGCCACCTTGTCGCGACGAAATTCGTCAATGTAACGCACTTCGAGAGGCCTCAGGAGTCGGATGGCTGATGATCCGCAACCAATTCATCCCACAACGACAACGTTTGCTCGGCTTCACGCTGGTCCAGCCGCTGGATGGCAAAGCCGACATGCACGATGACGTAATCGCCCACGGCGGTCTCTGGCAGCAGGTCCAGGGCGACCTGTCGAGCCACTCCGGCCAGCTCGACCGTCGCCATCCGCTGATCGTCAATCGCCACAACGCGGGCTGGAACCGCCAGGCACATAACGTGTTCCTCATCGGACGGATCACCGATCCGCCCCGGGGTAATCAACGAATCTGCTCGACCTCTGCCGCCAGATCAACCGGTTCCGCGATCTCGCGCCGCTTGGCCTCCAAATACGCGCACCAGTCGTCCAGGCCCTCGCCGGTCAGCGCGCTGACCGGCAGGATCTTCAAGTTCGGCTGTACGGACAAGGCATCCTGGCGGGCAGCAGCGACCGAAAAGGGTACGTGGGGCAACAAGTCCAGCTTGCTAAGCACGACCGCCTGGCTGGTGCGAAACGCCTTGGGGTACTTGCCAGGCTTGTCGTCCCCCTCGGTGGTACTGAGCACGATCACGCGAAGGTGCTCGCCCAGGTCATGCGAGGCCGGGCAGATCAGGTTCCCTACATCTTCAATGAACAGAAAGTCGAACGCTCGTTCACCCAGGTCGGGCAAGGCCCGCTGGACCAGCGGCAATTCCAAATGGCACGCGCCGCCGGTCGTGATCTGTTTGGTGGGGGCAAAGGGCGCCAGTCGCCTGGCGTCCCGATCGGTTTCGACGTCCCCTACCAGGACTGCCAGGGAGTAGTGGTGGTTTAAGCGTTGAGCGGTTTTTTCCAGGAGGGTGGTTTTTCCGGCGCCGGGCGAGGAGAGCAGCCGGACGATGCAGGTGCCCCGACTTTCCAGCTGCCGCCGAAATCGCTCGGCTGCCGCTCGCCGCTCCGCTCGAATGTCTCGCTTCACTTCAATCGTTTTTTCCGGCATCACGGCGATCTCTCGATAGACTATCGCTCGATGGTAAGTTCCAGGAAATGCGTAGAACAACTGATGCAGGGGTCGTAGTTGCGGATCATGTGCTCGCATTTCCGCGTGGCCTGGTCGTCGTCCAGCTGGGTGACCTGGGGGACAAAGTTCCGCAGGTCTTCTTCGATCTGGCCCTGGTTCTGTGAGGTGGGCGGCACGATTTTGGCTTCCTGAATCAGGCCGTCGTCCCCGATTCGATAGCGGTGGTAGAGCAGGCCGCGGGGCGCTTCGGTGGCGTGGCATCCCGAACCCTCCCGGGGCTGGAAAGGAACCCGGCAGGCAGAGGGCTGGCCGTGGTACGTTTTCACAATTTGCACCGCTTCCTCGTAAGCGTGAATGACTTCCAGGGCCCGGGCCACAATACTTTTAAAATTGTTCCTCAAAGGCCACTCGATCTTGCACCGTTCCGCCTCGCGTTTGGCGGTCGGCGACAGCTGATCAAAGCAATTGTTGATACGGGCCAGGGGACCCACCAGATAGTTTATCTCCTCGGGCAGCAGGACGCTATGCAGTGCCGTGCTGTGCTTTACCTGGCGTTCCTGAAAATGCTGTTCGTACTCCTCCGCCGGGATGGCCAGGCCGCTTGACGAGACCACCTGGCCCTGGTTCATCGGGTACTGGTCGGGGTGGTGCAGCGAAACGGATTGGTAGTCCTGCTCGAAATCGGGAAAATCGAAGCTGGCGACCAGGTGCAACGTCTGGATGGCCGCTTGCAGTCCCCAGTCAAGGTCGGCCGCCAAGGCCTGCAGTTCCCGTCTGCGGGGTGCCCGATAGAAGCCGCCCACGGTGACATTAATCGGATGGATCGCTCGACCGCCCAGCGTTTCCACCACCCGGTTGCCGATTTTTTTCAGCCGCAGGCCGCGCTGGACGACCTCTTTGTGGTCGGCGGCCATGCTGATACCGCTTTCGTAGCCCAAGAAATCGGGTGCGTGCAGCAAGTGCATGTGCAGCGTGTGGCTCTCGATCCATTCGCCGCAGTACAGCAGACGTCGCAGTGTGTGGATTTCCGGTGTCAGCTGGATGCCGAGGGCTTTTTCCAGAGCGTGGCAGGCGCTCATCTGATACGCCACGGGGCAGATTCCGCAGATCCGAGCGGTGATGTCGGGCACTTCGTGAATTTCCCGACCGCGCAAGAAACTCTCAAAGAACCGCGGCGGTTCGTAAATATTCAGCTCGACATGCTGGACCCGGTCGCCCTCCAGCTTGACATACAGCGCGCCTTCCCCTTCGACTCGTGATAAGGCCTGGACCTGGAACGTACGAGGAGACGTCATGACGACAAGTCCTCCTCCAGACGGTCGCTGGCTGCGCGGAACTGCGGGGCGTATCCGTTGAAGTTGCGAGTCAGGTTGACCAGGTGGCGACCGTCGGCTCCCTGGCGGGAAAGGTGCGTGGTCAGGCTGACCAGATTCAAGGGCTGCTCCTTGGGACCGTAGCAGCCAAAGCACTCGCGGTGGTAAGCCGGACAGAGCGCGCCGCAGCCGGCCTGGGTGACCGGTCCCAGGCAGGCGATGCCGCGGGCCACCGCCACGCACACGGTCAGCCGGCGTTTGCATTCGACACACACGCTGTACGTCGGAACCTTCGGCCGGCGGCCACGCACCAGAGACGATACCAGTTCGACCAGCTGCGCCTTGTTGATCGGGCATCCACGCAGTTCAAAATCGACCGCGACATGCTCGGCAATCGAAGTGCTGGTCGCCAGGGTCGAGATGTAATCGGGATGAGCATAGACCTGGCTGACGAAGTCGCCCACGTCTGCCCAGTTGCGAAGCGCCTGGATCCCGCCGGCGGTCGCGCAAGCCCCAATCGTCACCAAAAACTTGCACTGATCGCGGATGGCCCGGATCCGTTCCGCGTCGTGGGGCGTGGTGATCGAACCGTCCACCAACCCCACATCGTACGGGCCCTCCAGGACCTGAGTCCGCGCTTCGAGGAAGTAAGCAATTTCCACCACCTCAGCGATGGCCAACAGTTCATCTTCGCAGTCCAGTAACGCCAGCTGGCAGCCGTCGCAAGAGGCGAATTTGAATACGGCCAGCTTCGGTTTGGGGGCCATGGCGTGATCCAGTCGCAGGGGTTGATGCTGTTGTTGAGGGTACTGTTGTTGAGGGTACTGTCGTTGAGGGTGTCCAGCAAATAAAAACCGTCGTCTGCAGCCGGCCCCTGGCCTGCCAACAGCCAGTTCACGCTCAGTCCTCAGCTGGCGAAACTCGCCAATAGCCTGCCAAGTCTACCCGCATGGTAGCTGAAGTCGTGAGACTGCAGTAGCTTGCCTTGGTTACCGCCTGGACGATCCGAATTCTCACCAATTCGGCTACATCAGGCCGCGCCGCCAGCCGGCCAAAGTGTTCCAGACGATTGACATTGACAAAAAATCACCACGGGGCCTTCCGCAGGGCTGTGGCAGGGTGCGGACCTGTTCTATGCCAAGCGTGTTTTTCCGATGCGAACATGAACCGGTCTTGCGGTTTTTCCCAAGCCCCTCGCCCGCTTGGGTCCGATCCGCGGGGGTGGACGGTGGGGGAGGAGGGACCGCGCCTGTTTTCGAAACAGAATCTTACCAGTCTTTTAACTGAAAATCTTACAAGTCTTCCAGGTGAAAATAAGGTTCCATGCGTTCGAAGGTAAACACCGGGCCATCTTTACACACGAATGCGGGTCCCAGCTGGCAGTGGCCACAAAAGCCCACGGCGCACTGCATGTTGCGTTCCAGCGATAGGTAAATGTGCCGTGGCGGGATCTGACGGGAAAGCGCTTCGAAGATGACGAACCGCATCATAATGGCCGGCCCGCATGTGAGCACCCGCGTCTGATCGGCGTTGAGCCGCAAACGATCCAACAGCATCGGGACCACCCCGATATTTCCCTGCCAGCTGCCGTCCCCCGTATCGACCGTCGTTTCCATCTGGATGCCCGCAGCAGACCAGCCATCGTACTGATCGGCGTACAGCAGATCGCCGGGTGTGCGGGCACCGTACAGCAGGTAAACGTTCCGGTAGTCGTCCCGGTGGTGGATCATGTGGTGAATTACCGGTCGCAACGGTGCGAGGCCCAGGCCGCCACAGGCGATCACGACGTCGCAACCTGTACAGTCTTCCAGCGGCCAACTCGAACCGTACGGCCCGCGCACCAAAATTTCCTCGCCCACGTCATGACCAGCCAGGGCCTGTGTCACGTTGCCCACTGCGCGCACGGTATGCGCAAGCGAATCGGTGCGTTGCGGATCCGAGCTGATGGAAATTGCCGATTCTCCGAAGCCGGGCAGATACAACATGTTGAATTGGCCAGGACGAAAAGAGAAGTTCGCGGCAACTTCGGGGTCGGTGAAGGCCAGTTCGTATGTGCGGGTGTGGGGGATCTCCTCCTGGATCGCCAGGATGCGAACGGCATGGGTCGTCCAGGGATTTGCAGACGGGAGGTTCAGCGACATGGTGGCGGCTATCCTTCCCCCCGGATGGCGGCCACTTCTTCCGTCAGGTCGATCCCGACCGGACACCAGGTGATACAGCGGCCGCAACCAACGCAGCCCGACGTGTCGAATTGATCGATCCATGTCGCCAGCTTGTGGGTCAGCCACTGGCGGTAGCGGGACGCGGTGGTCTTGCGGACTGTGCCGGAATGCAGGTAGGAGTGTTCGGCAGTGAAGCACGAAGACCACGATCGCTCGCGACGAACCTGCTCGCCCGTCAAATCCGTGACATCCTCCACGCTGCTGCAAAAACAGGTGGGGCAGACCATCGTGCAGTTGGCACAAGCGAGGCAACGCTGGGCGACCTCCTCCCAGCGAGGGTGCTCCAGATTGTCCAGCAGCAGATCGTGGATGCCGGTCGTGTCCAGGTGGCGGCCGCGGGTCTCGCCGGCCGACTCGCCCTGGCCAGCGGTGCCTCGGCCCGCCATCCGCTCCCGCAGCTGTTCCGGGAGGCCCTTTGCCTGGTCGATTTCCGCGGGGGTGCAGTCTGACCACTCGGCTGCGCCGATCACCTGGCTGCCTTGCTGGCTGCCGATCTGAACGACGAAGTGTGCATCCAGTTCGGTCAGCGCCAGATCAAAGGGGGAAGTGACGGCCGGCCCGGTGTTCATCGAGTGGCAAAAACAAGTATCCGCTGCTCGACGACAATTCACCGCCACCAGGAACAATGTTTCCCGCCGCGCCTTGTACGCGGGCACCTCGTAGTGCTCGCCCAGAAAAACGCGGTCCTGGATGCGAAGAGCGTGCAGGTCGCAGGACCGCAGCCCGATCACCGCCAGCGGTGTGGATGACCTTTCCGGTTCCCGCTGATGCCAGCGGTTGTCTATCCGCTGCAGCTCCAGCACCGGTTCCCGTGGCGGGAAGAGATAATTCTTCAGCGAATGGGGCCCGACGACGTAGTCGAACCATGCCTCACCCGACCTCTGCAGGCGATAATGTCCCCCGTCTTGTTCGTCCAGGTAGCCCACGGGAATCTGGTCGATGGCGTCCAGGTCATCGTACACGATCGCACTTTCGGCAATCTGGGGGCCAATCGTGCGATAGCCCAGCTGCTGCAGCTTCTGGATAATGGCAGCCAGCTGATCTTTCGCGATCGTGACGAACGTCCCAACCGGCAGGTTGTGGGAACTCATCGGTTTCTCGCCGTAAAATTACAAGTCAATCGGTGCTGGCTGGGGGTGCGGCCGGCGATTCAACGCCGTACACGTCCAGCAACTGCAGACGTGCCGCTCGCAAACGTTTGGCCAACGCCAGGGCCACCCGTTGCATGAATGCATAACCGAAGGAGGGATTATCCTCACACAATTTCAAGATTCGGCTGGCAGGGATGCGCAGCGACTGCGTGGCTGCCAGCGTTCGTGCAGTCGCCGTCAGGCGTGGCTGTTGCAGGACGGGGGACCAGCCCAGCAATTCCCCAGGTCCGACGGTCAAAATACGCCGACAGCCGACGGCCGGGGCGCACACTTCCAGCGCCACTCGCCCGCTGATGATCAGGTAGACATGCTGTGCCGGCTCGCCTTCACGAAAAATCTGCTGGCCCTCCGCGAACTCGACCCGTTCTGCGTACGAGGCCAGCTGCTCCAGGTCCGGGCCGGCAATCCCCTCCAGAAATCCCAGGTTTTGTAACAAGTCGACCAGCTTTGTCTCCGCCATCGGTTACTCCAATGTCACGCTCTCCAATACCAGACCCTCACCACGCACGACGCGTATCTGGTCACCCTCACAATGCGGGCAGATAAACCGAAAATTTACGACGGGAAACTCGCGCTGACAAGAGTCACAACAAGCTTCCAGGGGGACCTGGCTCAATTCCAGCCGCGCGCCGCAAATTGGCGATTCGTCCACCAGCTGGTCAAAGGCGGTTTGAAAAAGATCCGCCTCCACGCCGCAAAAAGCTCCCACGCTGACCCGGACCGCCACCACCCGCTCAGCACACCGCTCGGACTGCAGCTGCTGCACTTGTTTCAGCAAAGCGCGAACAACGGATCGCTCGTGCATCGGTCAATCCCGGTCCAGGCGGTTTTCGCAACAAGATCTGCCAGGCCGCTGGACAGCCTGGGAAGACTGTTCAAGCTCAACCATGATCTGCTCTTCCAGCTGGTCCAAAGCATGCGCCACCACGTCGCTCAGCTCCTGACCCGGACCGCATTGGGCCAGTTCGATTCCGAATAAAACAACCTCAGCGGGCAATCCGTGCGTCTGCTCAGCCAGCCGCAGCGCGTCCGCCACGCTCAGCCCGTGTGTTGAATGAGCATGCCGCACCGCGATCCTTTCGTCCGGCCATTCAAGTCGAGTCACCGTCCCCGGCTGGCCACCGCCGGCACAGGCGTCCACAACGACAAGCCGGTGGCAGTTTTCGATGTGATCCAGCAACCGGAAGGGGTCGCTCAGCGTTATCAGACTGGCGTTCATCCCCCGACCCGATCGTAAACGCTCGATCAGTCGCCAGCCCACCTGGTCGTCGCCATGCCAACTGCCCACCGCAATGATTCGCTGTCCATGATGCATGACGGGGCACTCGTCGTACGCGGGGAACGATTCCAAGCGGTCCCGGCGGGCCGGGACCGGCCGGCCGCTGGCCCGGCAGGCGGGCCGGGTCAAGTCCATGCAGACTGCGACGTGTGGCAGCCATCCAGGCGAGCGGCTTGTCAGCGGCCAATTTGCAAATCGCCAAAACGCGCCCCGCGGTTCGGCGAGGCCCGGCCTGCCGAAAGCCTTGACGACTTTCACGATAGCGGCCAGCAGGAAACTTCAGGCCGAATACCGGACTGGGTCCTTGCCGCTCACCATACCACGATTTCCCACGCGCGGACACCCTCGGTCGCTTGACCATCCAGACAGATGCAACCGCCCGATTCAAGGCGAATCGCATCCCGCCGCCAAAGCCAACTTCAGACCTTGCGGGGACCTGGTCGAAGGGATCCGGCTGTGTCGGGAGGGGCGGTCAGCAATTCCGACAGGAGGGCGGCCAGTTGATGGACCGACTCTTGCACCGGCCGACTCAAGCCCTCGCCGTCATCGAGTCGAGCCGGTTGGATGGCCAGTAGCTTGACGCGGGCTGCAGTGCGAGCCGTCAGGTATTCACTCAGCAGGTGCAAAGAACCGGCGTGCGTGGATACGGCGGCCGTGTCGACCGCCGATGGATCCAGCAGGCACATCGAGCCGGGAACCGCGCCGTGGGCGACCGCGTCGACGATCAGCACCACTTGCGGATTCGTCCGGGCGATCGGCTCCAGAAAATTTTCCGGCACGATGCCCGCATCCAGCCAGACGCCCTGCGCTGCGGGGGCCCGCAGGTCAATCACGCGCGGACCCGCCCCGTCATCCCCCCGCTGCCGATTGCCCACGCCGACAATGCAGACCCGTCCGGCGATCAGGTCGTTCAGCAAGTTCCGCAGGTCAGGGTCAGGCGGCGTCACGTGCTGCCAGGCTCCGTTTGCCCATCGACACTGGCTCAGGCGTGCAAGGCGGTCGCCCGCCGGCACTTGGGACATTGGATCCGCAGGCGGTCCGCCCGCTGGGCCGTGTCTCCCTCTGTTTTTGCCCCTTCTTCTACCACCGACAGGTCTCTTCCGGCCATCAGCATCAGGGTGGGATTGGTAAAAGCGAGCGGGCCCAGGCGGCGGACCAGCCACCGCAGCTGGTCCACGGGGGCGAGCGGTTCATTGCAGATTTCGCACAACAGCAAGTCTTTCTCCACCCGCTCTTCAAAATCCTCCCGCCGCAAGCCTACCTCGACGTATTCATTGGTCAGCTGGATCCCTTCCCCCGTGGGACAATACCGCTCGCATTGCCCACACCAGATGCAGGCATCGATGTGGACCACCAGTCGGCGTTGGGGCACCTCGGCCTCTGTGTCGTTGACAACGTCGATACACTTGGGTGGGCACACCTCCGCGCACGCGCCGCAGCCGATACATGCATCGGGAAAAAACCGCACGCGGCCGCGGAAACCGGGAGGAGGTTCGTAAGGCACCTGCGGAAATTTCGTGGTGTAAGGTCGCGAGAAGATGGCTTTCAGCGCCTGCTTCAGGACCCGAGGCTGTAGCAAAGCCGGCAACTTCCAGCGGAATCGCTTTTTGTCCCCCGCCATCACTTGCTCCTGGCAAATTGGTCCGCGACGCTCTTCTCCCACAGCCGAATCCCGGAAACCCGTGCGGCACGCGCCAGGGCATGGGCCGCCGTGGGGGAAGTGATCAGCACGAACAGAGCACACAGAACGGCCTTCAGCCGGATGGGCGTCGCGTCGGCCATCACCGCGGTGCCGGTCAGGATCAGGCACACGCCCAGCGTTACACACTTGGTCCCCGCCTGCAGCCGGTTATAGACGTCCGGTAAACGAACCATGCCGATGCATCCCAGCAGGTCGAACAGAACCCCTGTGGCGATGATCACCAGGCCAACTTGGTCAGTCATTGTCATGTTGCCATTCCAAACGCCTGGCCAGCGCCAGGGTGCCGATGAAACTTACCAGGGCCCATACGAGCGCTACATTCATGAGATAATCTTTGCCGGTGACCAGCGAAAGCAGCGCACAAAACCCCACGACCACCGTGCCCAGGATATCGATGCCCACCGTCCGATCCGGAGCGGTCGGGCCGCGGGCAATGCGGTACAAACACAACACGCAACACAACAGCAGCACGGCGGTAAACAGGGCAAACGCAGTTTGCGGCATCACAAACCCTTCCGCTCTTATTTTATTCCAGGATCTTTTCCAAAAACCACTCAAAACGGCTGATGATCATGCGGCCGGCCTCTGCCTCGTCCAGGGACCGCACGTAAATCCAATGCACCATCATCGTTCCATCCTCGTGGATGTCCACGGCCAGCGTGCCCGGACAGAGCGTGATCGAATTGCCCAACGCCGCGCGGGCGGCGGGCTGGCGCAAGCGGGTTTTTACCCGCACGATGCCCGGGCGAATCGGCATCGCCGGATGCAGCACCCGGTAGGCGACGTCCAGGTTGGCCTTGATGACGTAAACGGCCAGCACAAAAAAGTAAACGATCGCCCAGGCATACCGCTGCGGCTGCAGCCAGGGTGCCAGGCGAGTCCCCGACTTTTCTCCCACGGCCCAGGTGACCAGTAAGGCCGCGGCAAGGCCGGCCCCCACGTCTTGCAGATACGCTGGCCCCGGCGGAACCGCCGTCCAGGTCAACACGACCCAGAACAAAAACAGCAACACAAACAAAATCAGCCGGTTCATCTTCTTCTCTCGCTCAACGCTTGCTCAACGCTTGCTCAACGCTTGCTTACCACCCTTACCACCTAAAAGTTCCGTTCATCAAAACCTCCGCGGCCGGGCCTACCAGGATCGGACGCTGCAAGCCTGTCAGAATGCACAAGGAGAGGGCCACGCAGCCCATCGCCAGGAGGATCATCGGCAGTGCCGTGAACAAGGGCTCCCGCAGGCGTTCGGTGCCGGCACTGCCCGGGGCAGCAACTTGCGGCAGCTCAGCGGCTGGGGCAGAAAAAGCCTCCTTTTGCACCTTCAATTGGTAGGCCAGCGCCACGATGCTGATCACGATCACCGCACCGGCCCAGCCCGTATGCCCCGCCTGGATGCCGGCGACCACGATGATCAGCTTGCTCCAAAAACCATTGAAGGGCGGTATGCCCGCCAGCGAAAGCGAGGCCACCAGCGAGGTCGCGGCCGTGATCGGCATGTGCCGTCCCCGGCCCTGCATTTGCCTTAAATCGCGAGTGCCGGTGGCCATTTCCAGCTGGCCGCCGCTCAGAAACAACAGCGGTTTGAACACGGCGTGGTTGACCAGGTGATACAAAGCGCCCACCACGCCCCAGGTCGTTCCCAGGCCCAGCGCCAGCAAAATCAAACCGCCCTGGCTGATGCTGCTGTAGGCAAATAGCCGCTTGACGTCCCATTGGCCAAGGGCCAGCAGCCCGCCTACCACCATCGTGATACCACCCATCCAACGCATCAGCAGCAGCAGGTCCGGGGTGATTCCGAATACGTTGAACAGGAGACGAGCCAGTACGTACAGCCCCAAGGCCTTGCTGACGATCCCCGCCAGCATGGCCGAAATCGGGGCCGGCGCGGCCGGGTACGCGTCCGGTAGCCACGTATGGAAAGGTACCAAAGCCGCTTTGAGACCAAAGCCGCATAGAAACAGGGCCAGAGCGAACCGCAGCGGCGCCGCCGAACCACCCTCGCTCAAACGGCTCGCCAGGTGAGCCATGTTCAACGTACCCGTCATGCCATACACCAGGCTGATGCCGATCAGAATCACTGATGACGAAAGGCCTCCCAGCACGGTGTATTTGAAGGAAGCCTCAAAACCCTCGTCGTCACCCGCGAAAGCGACCAGGGCATAAGACGCGATCGCGGTGATCTCCATGAAGACATACAGGTTGAACAAGTCGCCAGTCAGCACGACGCCGTTCGTGCCAGCGATCAGAAACAGGAGCAGACTGTAGTACTGGTGCTGACCCGTAAAGCGCGGAATGTAAGCCACCGAGGCGAACGCCACCATCAGCGCCAGGCCGTTGGTGACCAACAGCATCAGCGTCGTCAGACGATCGACCCGCAGGTCAATGCCGTTGGGCGTCGGCCAGGCGCCCATGTGGTAAATCAGCTCCTGGCCTGGCAGAGACAGGCTGATCAGCACCAGCCCCAGGCAGGCAAGGTTGCAAACCAGATCTGCCAGTCGTCGATGCCAGCGGACCACCAACGGGACCAGAAAGCCGGCCCCCAGCGGAATCGCCACCAATAAAGGAACAAGGTTATTCATCGCCACTCAAAGATCCGCCTTTTGTAAAAGGGGTGTCGCGCGGTGCTTGCGGGTAACGATCCCGGCCCCCCCTGGGCTAGCCTCTCAGCTTTCGCATCTCGCGGATGTCAAAAGTCCCAAACCGCTCGTACAGCCGGATGGACAACGCCACCATCAGGGCCAGGACCCCCAGGCCAATCACGATGGAGGTCAGCACGAGGGCCTGCGGCAACGGATCGACCGACCGCTGCAGCCACAGCGCCTCTTCCCCACCCGGTTCGATAATCGGCGGCACGCCATCCCGCCGATAACCCTGGAGCACCAAAAACAAGTGGACTCCGTACTCGATTACCAACAGGCTGATGATGATCTTCACGGTGTTTCGCCGAGTCAAAACGCCGTACAAGCCGATCAGGATCAGGATAAAACAGAGCGCATAAATCACCGGGGTTCTCCTTTCGTATCCTGCGGGAAACGCAGCTGCCGGATGCCTGACAACACCACGGCCACCAGGTAGAGGGAACAACAGACCTTCAAGCCGATTCCCATGTTGCAGAAGGGGATCATCCCGCTGCTCAGCAACGTAAAGCGGGCCGCCGGGTCGGTCGTCCAGAAGTTGGCAAAAAATGTTCCCGCCAGCAAAAGGCCCAGCAGGGCCAGGGCCAGAAAGGCCAGGACCCCCAGGCAGTCCCCGCTGGCCGCCACCTGACGGGAAAAGGTCGCCTCGGCAGACCGGGCTCCCTCGGCCAGCAAGATCAATACAAAAGCGGCCGCGGCGATCACGCCGCCGGAAAAGCCCCCCCCAGGCGTGAGGTGCCCGTAAAGAATGATGTAGATCCCGTACAGCAGAATGAAACCCTTCACCCAGCCGCAGACGGTTCTTACGATCAAGCTCATCCCCTCGCTGGGACGCGGAACGTTCACGTAACTTCCTCCCCCTCCTGATCGGACCCCTCCGACTGCCTGCGGCCCTGGCGCCTCAAAACGCTTAACGCCCCCATCACCGCACAAAATAACACCGTCGCCTCGCCCAACGTGTCGTAGGCCCGGAAGTCCAGCAGCACCGCGGTCACAATGTTGGCCGCCCCGGTTTGCTGCAACCCCTCCCGCAGGTAGATGCCGGAAGGGGTGTCGGCAAATCGGTCGATCACCGGACGGCCGAATTCTGGAAAATCAGCCAGCATGCTGGCGCCAAACAACGCCAGTACCAGCAGGATCGTCCCCGTCGCCGCCCGGGAAAATAAACTTCCCTGGTCGGAAACCTGTTCGGATGCCAGGCCGCCGGTGCACTGCAAGAGCAGGACCAGGGTGATCACTTCCACGGCCATCTGCGTGATCGCCAGATCCGGCGCAGACAAGAACAGAAACACAATCGACAGCAGAAAACCGACCGCCCCGACACTAATGATCGAGTAAAGCAACCGCGGGGTTTCGATCGCCACCAGCGCCCCGATGATCATCAGCGATATCAATACGACGATCGTCTCCGACACGTCACAAGGTTCCTTTCATCGTCAGATAGAGGATCGCCAGCAGTCCCAGGACAAACCAGGTCAAATACTGGGACAGCAATCCGCTGTGCGCGCCCCGCAGCCAGCCGGTCAGCCAGGCCGTCGACCTGCCCGCCGTTTCGTAGATGTCAAACAGATTTCGCTCAGCCATCCCATACAAAGACTTCAGCACCGGCAACTGCTCGACCGTACGGTAAAAATCGACGCCGGTCACTTCCACGTTTCGTTGCGGGCCCGTGGGGACGCCGGGAATGCGGGCTTCGTCCAGCCGTTCGCCCCCGATGTAGGTCGGGCACTCCCGCAGTTTTCCGTTGCGCAAGGTCAAGGCGTAGACCAGCCAGCCCAACAGAAAAGCGGCCAGCAAAAGGACCGAGGCCTGGCCCGCCCACCACGTGCCGTGAAAGATCACCGGTTCACTCACCGCCGGCAGGATGAACCATCTCAGCGGAACCGCCATGGCAAAGACGCCGAACAGCAGGCAGAGGCCAGACAGCAATGCCAGGGGAACGACCTCCGACCAGCCAGCCCTCTGGATGGATCTCTGCCGGATTTGTGGCGACGGTTTACACAAAAATACGCTGTGCAGCATCTTGACGATGATCGCCAGGGTCAGGGCCGACCCGAACATGGCCGTGGCCAGCCAGAACACCCACAAGCTGCCCCCCTCCTGCTGGCCCGACTCGATGATCGCCTGGTAAACCATCCACTTCGATGCGAAACCGTTGAAAGGGGGAATGCCGGAAACGGCCAGCGACGCCACCAGGCAGGTGCAGAACGTCATCGGCAAACGGGTGGCCAGCCCGCCCAACCGGTCCAGATCCACCTCGCCCGCCTTCTGCTGCACCACGCCCGCAACCAGGAAGAGACACGACTTGTAAATGGCATGGTTCAACATGTGAAACAAACCGGCCACCAGGCCCAAAGGGGTCCCCGTGCCAATTCCCAGCAGGATATAGCCCACCTGGCTGACCGCGCAGTAGGACAACAGCCGCTTGAGATCCGATTGAACGATGGCCATCATCGCCCCCCCCAGGATGGTGACGGCGCCGAAAAACATCAGCAGGGTGTACATCGCATCCGTCATCACAAACCAGTCCCGCGCGATGCGGACCAGCAGGTAGACGCCCAGTAATTTGTCCAGCGCGGCGGGCAGATACGCCGTCACGGGGGCATGCGCCTTTTCGCCGCAGTCGGGTAGCCAGCTGTGAAAGGGGACGGCGCCGGCCTTGGCAAAAGCCGCGGATAGAAAACAAAAAAACGCCAGGTAGCCGGTCGCCGAATCCAGATGCACCGCAGCGGCGTCCAGACGGGTCGAACCATGCTGAAACCACAGCAGGCCGCTGCCCAGTAACAGCAGCGTGTCGGCACCGCCCACGATCAGGAAGGTTTTGCGAGCGGCTTCCGACGCGTCGGGACCCGTCAAGCCAATCATCAGATACAGGGTTACCGCCAGCAGACCCCAACAGATCACCAACAACAGCAACTCGCCCGCCAGCAACACCCCGCAGGTAAAGGCCAGCGAACCCAAAAGGCAGGCCTCGTAGATCCGCGGGCCACCCAGATCGCCCGCTGCCCACCCGGCCGAACGCCCGTCGCTGAGCCAAT
>JABAOF010005424.1_pt2 | contig 27055 bp, 26 predicted proteins | sample 7062171 | NCBI WGS metagenome assembly JABAOF01 (sample SAMN14538628, study PRJNA623070) | marine sediment metagenome | biome: marine biome [ENVO:00000428]; feature: marine pelagic biome [ENVO:01000023]; material: deep marine sediment [ENVO:00002113] | place: India: Gulf of Khambhat ...
AAACCGGGAACATAACCGGGCGGCAAGAATGGGTAACTGTCCCTATTCTCCCAGTACCAAATCTAAAAAGAACTCTCGCCACAAGAGACGAGCCAAGGTGCCAAACATGCCAGGGAAAAGTAAGCCTCCACATTCTCACGACAAGACCAAAGCTCCCAAGAAAGATTGGGGCGCGGAGGAGTCGCTCACACTCAACTATTACATGGTTGCGTACATCGACTTCATGGGGCAAAAGGCATCATTGGCCGAGTTGGCAAGAACTGAACTGGATGAGATTTCGCGGGGAGATCTGAGCAGGGCTTTCCACGAACACATGATGAAGACATATGGAGCAGTCGAGGAACTGCGAAAGTTGGTCATGATTTTCCTCACATCGGTTAATGCCCCGACTCAGAGCCTGGACTTGGTGTCGCGAGCATCGCGCAATGCCTATGAAGCAGCGATGAAACCTGCCGAGGTCAAGTTACAGCCTCTCTCCGATGCGCTAATCATTTACGTGTCACTTAAGCAATGGTCACCCAGTGCTGCGATCAACGGTGTGTACGCTGCTCTTCTCGCTTCCGCCACAATGATGCCCATATTTCTCGCCTCGGAGAACCCTGTTCGAGGAGGTATTGACGTACACTGGGCAAGCGAGATCAGTCCGAGCGAGGTGTATGGCCCGGCCCTTTATAATGCCTACGAACTGGAGAGCAGTTTTTCCCTTTACCCCCGCATCACGGTGGGGATGGGACTGATCAAGTATCTGAAGACGTTAATGTATCCCAATCAAGGTGGCTTCATTGATGCCTATGTCCGAGAGATGGCAGATTCATGCCACGCTCTGATTGCCCGTGATAGTGACAGCCTACTTATTCTTGACTACCTGGGGAAAGGGTATCGTAATCTGGTAGGCTCTGGTGAGAATCTCGGCAAGAAAATGCTAATCGAGGTTTTGCCCAAAGCCTTCAAATATGCCGAATGTTCTATGAACAGGTTCCGCCAAGAAGGAAACGACAAGTTGGCAGAGTACTACGATAGGCTTGTTGCCTACTACAAATCACGGGCAGATGTCTGGACGCCAGATGGGATCGATTTTGGGCCATAGGTTTCCAAAACCGATCAACGCTCCGAGAAAGCCAGCAGTAAGGCAGGAGTTTCCCCTCCTGCCTTACTTTTGCGTCGGCGGTTTCGGCGGCGTCCCTTCAAACCGGCTTTCCCAGTCCACTTTCGCGGTTATCTGCATGAGGATGGCGAGGGTGAGGATGGAGGCGATGGTGATGGTCAGCCCGGTATATCCCTTGAAGAAGAAGGCGTAAGAGAAAAGGATGAGGTAGATTATCTGCGCGGGTGCGATGACTTTGAACGTGAAGTTTGCGCCGATTACCCGGATCAAGTAACTCGCCACCAGCAGCACCGACACTATGGCGGAAACCAGGAAGGTCAATCTGAGTTCGAGGTGATCACCCAAGTAGGCCATGAGCAGGTGGAAAGCGAAGAAGGCGCCGCCCACGAAGAAGTAGTGCATGGGGTGCAGGTTCTGGCGGCGCATCATCCCGATGATGACTACGATTGCCAGGAAGAAGAGCAGGCCCACCGGCGCAAAATAGGTGATACGGGCGATGACGGTCCCCGGGTTTATCTGCTCCGGCACCTCCACACCCGCACGAAAACCTGATATGAGGCTGGCGAATTGCCAGGTCAGCCGCCAGCCGTCTCCGGTCTCCTGTTTGTGAGTCGGTGAAAGTGATTTCGCCGGAAAATCGAACCGGTGGAAATCCGTATCCACGACCATGTTGAAATTTTTGACCTGTGACACGCCCCCATCAAAGACATAAGTCCAGTTGTCCAGCCCGCGTGATTTATAGTGGACTTTAATGGTGGCGGCCTCCCCCGGTGCAAGTGGAATGGACTGTCCTATTCCGTTCATTACGGCTTCGTCTGGTTTTGCTTGCTGGCCATTGACCGAGAATTCGAAATCATCATAGATGGTTTCCTTGACGGGGAAGAAGAACTGGGCGACGAGTTCCGGCTTTCGAGTGTAATCATGTTTCACGATATAGACGGCATCGAACTCCACCGCGTAAGTGCGATACCACAACAGCCCCTTGCGTCGGGCATCGGAGTGGAGGGTGACCTTGATGTCACTGGAAGCGGGGATGATATCGTGACAGACTTCTTCGTGCTTGATTTTCCCTTTTTCGTCTCTCTTGGGAACCGTCTCTCTGATTATCAGGTTCGGAGCCTTTTGTTCCAGCGGGGTACCCCAAAGGCCGGTCACCTGGGAGCGGAGCTGTCCCAGGCTCTCCTGTGTGCGCATGGAAACAGTACCGCCGAGAATGGCCCAGGCCAAGGATACTCCCACGTAGATGACGAAGATTATGGCCAAGCGAGATGCTTTCATCCCCGTTTCCTCCCCATGATAGTGTTTGCAGGGCGAGAAGACGATTCCCAGGCTCCCGGGTTCCCTGAGTAATTAGATGTCGCGGCGGGGCATTTGGTTGCTTGTCTCGCCGTTATTCTGGCAAGGTATCAGCGGGTGCAGCACAGAATAGAGTGGCAACTGTACATAGAAATAGGAAGAAAGCCATGTTCACCAGATCCCTTTTTCTCTTAATGATACTTTCGCTCGCCATTACGGCGGGCCCTGCCCATTGTGCAACTGCTTTTGACGGGGAGCGCGCCATTACTCATTTGCGGAAGCAATGTGAGTTCNNCCGGCCTATGAGCAGACCAAAGACTATCTGAAAAAAGAACTCTCCCGCTGGGCGGACGAGGTGCAGGAACAGAAATTCCAGGCGCGGATAGGGGAGAAACAACTCGAGTTGACCAACCTCATCGCCTTCATCAAACCCAAGTCCGACAAGGCAGCCTGCCCCATCCAGACGGAGTGTGCTGCCGAAGCGAAAAACTGGGCCCTGGTTTGCGCTCACTGGGATACCCGGCCCATCGCGGACATGGAGTTAGATGCAGAGCGGCGCACTCAGCCCATACCGGGCGCAAATGACGGCGCCTCCGGAACCGCGGTTGTGCTGGAATTGGCCCGCGTCCTGCACGAGCAGCGTCCCTCGCGAGGAGTGATATTGGTGCTCTTCGATGGTGAGGATCAGGGGAAAACAAGCAGTCAGATGTTCCTTGGCTCCCGTCATTTCGCCAAAGAATACCGCGGCCCTAAACCGGAATGGGGTGTGCTTCTGGATATGGTGGGAGATGAGGACCTGGAGATTCCCATGGAGGGCTATTCCCGCAAACATGCGCCGGCCGTGGTGGAGCGTGTCTGGCAGGCGGCGGAAGAGCTGGGCAGCCAAGTCTTCGTACGCCGCCGCGGCGCTTGGATCATGGATGACCATTTGCTGCTGCAGAAAGCGGGTATCCCTTGTATTGCGGTGATTGATTTTAACTATCCGTATTGGCACACCCTGGCGGATACGCCGGACAAGTGCTCGGCGGATTCGCTGCAGATAGTGGGGGAGGTAATGCTCAAAGTGTTGGCTGATTGAGTGACAATAATGGCGCGGCGAAAGTAGGAGGTGGTTGGGGCGGCGGCGTAGGGTTGAGACATCACCTCATAGGAGGAGAATCATGGACAAGGACAGGGCGGAGTTAATAGACATTCTGAATGAGTCAATCAGCGCGGAATATGGCGCGCTCTTCATGCTGCCTCAACACATGGCACAGGTCAAGGATGCAGACTTGAAGAAGAAATTGCAGGAAATCTCCCGCATGGAACTGGAACATGCAGAAAAGACCGCGCAAATGATCCTCGCTCTGGGCGGACAGCCTGTGGCGGACATTCCGAGCCTGAGACCCAGAAACAACCTGCAAGAGATCTTGGAGGCACATCTGGAAGGCGAGCGCCAGGCGATTGACATCTACACCCGGGCGGCGGCGAAGTGCCGTGACCCCAAATTGAAAGAAGCGCTGCTCGAATTGAAGAAGGAAGAGGAGGAGCACCAACGAATACTAGAGATTGCAAAGGCGCGGTTGATCACATAGGGCAGGCGAGTTGGGAATCCGGAGTCCCGGGACGAAGAGGGTGACAAACCATGTGCCAGTGGCTGTGTCGCCCTCTATTTTGGACTTGCGCAGAGCGGGAGGGAAACAAGGATGAACCTGATCAGAGTGATACCCTGTCTGGATATGAAGGACGGCAGGGTGGTGAAAGGGGTGCATTTCGTGGATTTGCGAGATGCCGCGGATCCGGTGCAGGCGGCGCGCGCATATGCGAGCGGCGGCGCTGATGAGATAGCATTCTTGGATATTACTGCGACAGTTGAGAAGCGTCGCACCATGTTCGATGTGCTGGAGAAAGTGGCGGCGGTGGTTGATGTTCCGCTGACGGTGGGTGGAGGCATAAAATCAGCCGAAGATATCGAACAAGCGCTGAAATCCGGCGCGGACCGGGTCTCCATATCCAGCGCGGCCTATCGAAACCCGGATATGGTGAAGGAGGCCGTGGCGAATTTCGGTTCGGACAAGATAATTGTGGCAATTGACGCGGACGCAAACGATGCCTGTCCCTCCAAACGAGAAGTCTATATTGACGGCGGCCGCACCGCCACCGGCAAGGATGCCGTCGAGTTCGCCAAAGAGATGGCCGCCATAGGAGTGGGCCAGATACTCCCCACCAGCAAGGCGACAGACGGTACCACCGAAGGGTATGACATTCAGTTGACACGCGAGATTGCGGATGCCACGGGGCTGCCTGTGATTGCCAGCGGAGGGGCTGGCAAGCTGGAGCATTTCTATGAAGCGGTTACAGACGGTCACGCCCAAGCCGTCTTGGCGGCATCTGTCTTCCATTTCGGAACCTTTACAATCCGCCAGGTCAAGGAGTATATGCAGCAGCGGGGGCTGCCTGTCAGCCTGTGAGCGGGCAGTTACTGAGTAGCCGATTACATGCTTGCCAGCAGACCTGTTTGTCCATAGAATAGTGCGGTATTGCCAGGAGTGAAAGAAATGAAACTTAAATTTGCACCGAAGGAAGAACGCTTTTTCGAACTTTTCGATAACGCTGCCAAGAACGTTGCCAAAGGCGCCGATTTATTGGTGGACCTTGTCAAGAATCATGACCGGGCGGAAGAACTCTCGAACGAGATTGAACAGGTTGAACACGAAGGCGACATCACGACCCACGAGATTGCCGACAGGCTGAACCGCACCTTCATCACTCCTTTTGACCACGAAGACATTCATGATCTTGCGGGCCGGCTGGATGATATTCTGGACAATATCGAAGCTACCGCTGACCGCATGTATCTCTATGAGGCGGGAGAGCCGTCGCCGGAGATGGTTAATCTTGCGGAGGTACTGGCTGACGCTACCAAAGTCGTGGTACGTGCGGTCCACGGTCTGAAAGATATGAAAAGCGCGCGGCGGATTCTGGACTATTGCATAGAGATTCATCGCCTTGAAAACATCGGGGACGAGCAGAGCCGGCGCGCCTTGGCGAAACTGTTCAAAGGGCCCGACGCGCTTCACGCCCTCAAGTGGAAGGAAATATACGACCACGTTGAGGAGGCTATTGACTTGTGTGAAGATGTGGCATCGATCGTAGAGAGCATAGTTGTCAAACATACATAAGATCTGGTGAGGAATGTCAGGGTCTTTAGTCTACGTTATCTTGATTTGTGCTGTTGCCTACGTATTTGACTTCATAAACGGTTTCCACGACGCTGCCAATTCTGTTGCCACTGTGGTTTCCACGCGCGTCTTGCGCCCCATCTATGCCGTAGGATGGGCCGCCTTCTTCAACTTCGCCGCTGCTTTCACATTCGGTGTGCACGTGGCTGAAACCATGGGGAAGGGTATCGTTCAAGAGGTGGCGGTGAACAATGAGGTGATCCTGGCCGCACTGATAGGGGCCATCATATGGGATCTGCTCACCTGGTACATGGGTCTGCCGACGAGTTCCTCCCATGCTTTGATTGGAGGACTTGTCGGGGCTGTGGCGGTCAAATCAGGCGTGGGCATGCTTAAGGCTGCTGGCATTATCAAGGTCTCGGCCTTCATCGTCCTTGCCCCGCTCATCGGCCTCCTGCTTGGAGTTATCTCTCGCACACTGGTCAGCTGGCTGTTCCGGCGCAGTTCTCCAAAACGAGTCTCACCGTATTTTCGCCGGCTCCAACTTGTTTCAGCCGCGCTTTACAGCCTCGGCCATGGTACTAATGACGCGCAGAAGACGATGGGGATAATCGCTTTGCTTCTCTACAGCAATGGCTATATGGACGTCTTCAAGGTACACCCGTGGATAATCCTTTCAGCACATGCTGCCATCGCTCTGGGCACGATGGCCGGGGGGTGGCGAATCATCAAGACCATGGGGATGCGGATCACCAAACTGCAGCCTGTGGATGGATTCTGCGCGGAAACCTCCGCCGCAGTCTCCTTATTTGGGACGGCCACCGCCGGTATTCCGGTCAGCACCACTCATACCATCGCCGGTGCCATCGTGGGAGTAGGTTCCACCCGTCGGCTCTCCGCAGTGCGCTGGGGAGTTACCATCAGTGTGCTTTGGGCATGGATCCTTACCATTCCCGGTGCCGCTCTTATCGCAGCCATCACGCGATTTCTGCTGGAGTTCATTCGGTAATCTCTCAAGCCTGATATGCGTCCTTCCGAGGACTACTTATGTAAACACATTCACTCCCATGCCGCTTTCTCCATCCAACCAAGACGCACAACGAGCCAGGCTTCTTGTTCCTTTCCGAGCAGGAAATATGTTATATGGATAGCTCACGCCAGCACAAAGGGGAGAAACCAGACAGCCATGTTTGAGCAATTACTCCCAGTACTTCCGATCCTCCTGCTGATTCTTGCCGCCGAGTTTGTCAATGGATTCACTGATGCCCCCAACGCCATTGCCACGGTAGTTTCCACCCGGGTGCTTCATCCTCACCAGGCGATTGTAATGGCGGTGATGCTGAACATCATCGGCGCGCTTTGCGGAACCGCGGTGGCGGCGACTATCGGAAAGGACATCGTGAGCGCAGAAAGCATCAACGCATTGACGATAGGCGCAGCCATGATAGGCATTGTGATCTGGAGCACTCTGGCATGGGTCTACGGGTTGCCGACCAGTGAGAGCCACGCGCTGGTTGCCGGTCTCGCCGGAGCGACCCTGGCGACGGCGGGCCCTTCGGCCTTGCTGTGGGTGGGCTGGAAGAAAGTCATAATCGGCATCGGCTTCTCGACCTTCCTCGGATTCTTCGGCGGAGTGGGGTTGATGCTGTCGATTCAGCGGCTGATGTTCCGCTCCTCACGCCACAAGGTCAATCGAGCCTTTGGAAGACTTCAGATTCTTTCCTCAGCATTCATGGCCTTCGGACACGGCAGCAATGACGCGCAGAAATTCATGGGAGTATTCGCGCTCACACTCGTACTGGGTGGCATCTTTCAAGAGTTTCACGTCCCCGTCTGGGTCATCCTGATATGTGCATTGACCATGGGTGTCGGCACCGCCTTTGGAGGCTGGAGAATCATACGCACCATGGGCATGAAACTCACGCGGCTCCAGCCCGTGCACGGCTTCGCTGCCGAGACCTCTGCCGGCCTTGTCATCGCCTTCGCCTCCACGCTCGGCATACCACTGAGCACAACCCACACCATCAATACTGCCATCATGGGGGTGGGATCCACGCGGCGCCTTTCCGCCGTCAGGTGGGGAGTTGGCGGTGAAATCGTGATGGCGTGGATTCTGACATTTCCGGTCTGCGGCTTTATCGCCTGGCTTGTCGCCTGGATTGGAAAAACGCTTTTCTAACAACAAAACCCGCCTTCGAGACTGTCGAGGCGGGTTTTCGCGGTAGCCTGGAGAGTCTATCCCGGCAGCGGATAGACTCTTATTCTTTTTCCGTCAACTGGTCGTAGAAACCTACATAATCATCCGGATTCTTGCTCGCCCGCAGGGTCATCGCCGCGCGGGGATGTTGGTTCAACATACCGGTGAGCATGTAGGGGACCCGATATCCCCACTCCATCTTATCGCGCAGCGGCAGGAAATGCTTCTGGATACACTCCAGCACCGGGCGGAGTTTGAACTTCGGATTCTTTAGAAATGCCAGCAGCAATTCCAGCGAGCAATTGCCGGCCCCTCTGCCCATCCCATTGATGGTAGCATCTATGCGGTTGGCGCCAAGGATCAGTGCTTCAATTGTATTTGCGTAGGCGAGTTGCTGGTTATTATGCGCGTGGATGCCTACTTCCTTGCCGGTTCCCTTCACCGCATCCAGATAGGTAAGGGTCAGATCTCGTATCTGCTCAGAATATAGCGAGCCGAAACTATCTACGAGGTAGATGGTGCCCACCGGCGTCTTCACCAGCACCTCCAGCGCCTCCGCCAAATCACTGTCATGTACCACAGAGATCGCCATCAGGTTGAGAGTGGTTTCATATCCTTTATCATGGGCATCCTTGATCATGTCAATCGCAGTGGGAATCTGATGTATATAGGTTGCGACGCGGATGACATCAAATACACTCTGTTCCTTCGGCAGAATGTCTTCATGGTAATCAGTCTTCTCAGCATCTGCCATGGCAGATAACTTTATGGGCGCGGAATTGTCTCCGACTATCCGACGGATGCAATCCTCGTCACAGTATTTCCAATCCCCGAATTTGTCGGGGGCGAAGATTTTCTTGGAGGCCTTATAGCCGAGCTCAACATAATCAATACCCGCCGCAATGCAGGTCTCATAGACCGCTTTTACGAATCCGTCTTCAAACTGATGCTCATTCATGAGCCCACCGTCCCGAATGGTACAATCCAGTAGTTTGATCTCCGGACGGTAAGTAACCCACGAACCCTTTGCTTCCTTATCTTTCTTGTGAACCATTAGACGCTGCCCTTTCGCTGATCGGTGGTTGATTCTATCCTTGCATGCTTGTTCGCTTCTGTCAATATTCCACAGAATCTTGACCTCTGAGCGATGGGCAGCCTGGTTCAGTGAGAAATGGCTGGTATCGGAGCGTATTCGCAGGAAAACTCGCCGAACGGGAAGAAATGTGTAGGCGGCAAGAATGAAGGCTGTTGCGAGAGGACTCTCATGGTGAACCGTCCTATAGGCTGTATGTATCGGTCCTTTCTGAAGATCGGCTCCTATTTCGTCGTGATGAGCCTTATCGCCTGCGGCTGCGGGCGGAGTGGAGAATCAGAAAAACAGGGCAGCGAACTTGCCTACCCCTCCAGCCTGTCCGCGGCAAGTACTCCCAGTGAAGTCGCTGAGGTGCTTATCAAAGGGCTGGATGAGGGTGACACTGCGCTACTGATGAGGTTGGTTGCCATAAAGGCCGAGCGTGAGGCAATTGATGCTATCTATCGTCAGTACGGCCGGCACAGCGAGTTCGACGCGGAGAAGACGGCTCGTCTCGCCGCCGCCGGTTGGGGCGCCACCTATGCGTTCTTCGAAGCAGGAGCAACCGTGATTACTGAGGAGGAAGTCACCGGAGACACAGCAACTGTGTACGCGCAGGGAATGAACGCCACCAGCGGCCAACCCCAGACTCTGATTATCCGTCTCCTTCGTGAAGAGGGCCTCTGGAAGGTCCGCGCCGGCATTCACCAGGAGTAATGGCAAGAAGAGAGGAGGCGGACCGCCAGTCTGTGCTCATATTAGCTTTGGGGGCGGCCCGAACCATACTTCGCTGATTCGCTTCTCCTCATCAAATATGATCTGTACCTCGGAACTGCCCTTCTCGAATTGGATGGTAATATAGACAACATCTCGTCCGTTCTCTCTTGTTACTTCTGTTCTGACCTGCCTCAGATAGGCGCCAAGATTCTTAGTGATGGTGCGCCACGCCTCATCTAATTTATCGGGAGGCATTTGCTCCTTTAGATTCTCATCGAAACTCTCGACCGCGGTTGAGAAATCCCTGGCCGCCAGCTGCGCCATGAATTGCTGTGCCGGTTCTATCAGCTCGGTCGCCAGCGGTGGCTCCTCTTCTTCTTTGCTGCAGGAAGTCAACGCGACACACAGGGCCAGCAGTGTCAGCGCGATGAATAAGTACTTGGTCATATCAATCCTCCCTATCTGAACTACCGCTGCTCTAAGCGTATCAGTGCTGGCAGCAAGATTATCTTCCATCCTATATATTACAATAGATACCATACTAGCGGTATATGCTTGTGAGCATTCAGACAATCCTCGGTAAAATGAAGATGCCGGCCAACCGTGAATACGACCTTCGAAAAGTCCGCGCGGGCCTTCAGTGCGAGTGGTGGTGAAGGTCCGCGCGGGGGGGGTCGGCGTGGCAGTTTATCAGTCTCCAGAGGTTACTTGGGCGGAACGAACCACAGCCCGCTGATGCGCTGCGCCCCATCGAATGCGACCTTTATGTCGGCACTGCCCCTTTCGAACTCGCAGGTGACATAGACAACCTCAAACCCCTGCTCCTTCTCTGTTCGCGCACCGGCGAGGTTTTCAAAGGCGCCGAGTTCTGTCACGAGAGTGCTCCATGCTTGTTTCAGGTTGGCCGCAGGCAGCACTTCCCGCATCGTAGCGTCAAAACTCTCCACCGCGCCTGTAAAATCCTCTTCCGCCAAAAGCATAACAAATCGCTTCGCGGGCTCTGTCAGCTCACCAGGATCAGACGCTTGCTCCGATTGGCCGCAAGAAGCCAAAGCGACGCAAACAGCCAACAACATTGCCAACACAAAGAAACGCTTTATCATTTTCTTTCCTTTCAAATAAAGTATCCTTTCCAGAAGACTGCGGGGCACAAGTCGCCTCCTGCCGCGTGCTCCGATCCGCGCCCGCGCGCCTACACTCACTGTCGCAGCGACTCTATCGCCTCCTTGAGTTCATCCGGTCTCTGGGAGCCCAGCAGAATGTGTCTCCCGTCCATGTATTCCAGCCTCACCCCGCGATTGCCGGTGGGGTTGTAGGCCCGGCCTTTCCTGCGGAAGCGGATTCCCCAGCCTCCGTATTCCTGGATAGGGTTATATGTGAGCGCCTCCACCTTTGCCGCGTTCTCGAGCGGAACTTTGCGAAAAGAAAGGTGAAATGGGAAATAGCGGATATAGAGCCCATCAATGCGCACCTCGGTTCTGAGGTTGGCCGCCAGGAAGAGGGCGATCAGCGCCGCGTCAAAAGCGAATACCAGCGCCCCCATTGTCATCAGCGCCTGGTCTGACATTGGGTTCTCACCGATGGGCCTCGCGAAGATGAGTTGCTGAATTATCATCCACGCAACGATCCCCGCTGGCAGCAGACCGGAGCCGATAATGACTACCCACAGCCACCACTGTCGGGAGTACTGGACTTCCTCATAGATAATGCGGCTTTGCTCTGACATTTGATTAATACCCCCCTTTCTTCGCCAGGTTGGTGCCAAAGCGTGCGAAGTTAGCGCAGTAGAAATGACTGACGAGCGCTTAGATCGTTAGCATCTTCAGCACGATCACCTTGGATGCGGCCTCCGCCATCACCAGCCCGGCAATAAATGAAGCAATTGCTCTTCCGCCGCGGACATTGCAGCAGATGCTGTATGACCGATACATCAGCGCCACCATCCACACAATCGCCGCAACAATGATGACTATCACTACCGCGGCGACGGCTGCGTCTCCCAACTGCACGTAGAAGTTGCCTCTGGCCTGCGTCAGTTCCCGTAGATTCTGTATGACGCTGATCAGAAAACGCTGATAGGGAGGGAGAAGCGAAGCGGCGGCAACAAATATCATGGGCCAGCGCGCCATTGCCTGGGTGCCGAATAGATCCAAAGCGCGGAACCTGGTCCTGGATACAAACCGCCCCAGTATGAACAGAACTATCCCAAGAGACAGCCAATTGACAATCCCCTCAGTCAGAAACACCCAAAGGACATCCCCGCGGCCTGTGTGAACATCCAGCACACCATCGAAATGCGTGTTGCTGAAAGAACCGAGAAACCCGGCCAGCAAAATCGCCGCCAGCCCGATTCCCAGCGAACGGCCCCCGGCGATGTATGCAAATGGATTGAACAGCCATTGAACCAGCCCGGGAGCGGAGGGTGCCTTCGCAGTATTCAGGGTCTCTTCAGCCATCTGTTTCCTCCTGCTGCTCTCCGATTTGACTGAGTTTCTCGATAATCTCATCCAGCCGGTTGCGGACAGTGGGATAACTCACCTTCAAAAGCCTCGCCATCTCCTTCAAACTCCCACTCGCCCTCACAAACTGGAAGACAAACTCCTGATCACTCCTGCTCAACCGCACCAGAGCCGGCAGCTCAAACAGCCCCTCAACCTCAGTGCCGCAATCCCCACACGACAGCCGCTTGATGCTCAGTCTCCGGCTACAACTCGGACATTCACTAGGCAGTGTTTTCATGGCATCTCCAGTCTGAATATACATAATATAGCACTCTAACTAAATTATGTCAATAGGTTATACCATAAAATGCATACCTTTTTCACTAAGATTACAAACAGCAGTAAATTTTATTAACAAAGAAGTGATTGCTAGTTAAGCAGGAACTCAACTCCTGCCCGGCAAATTCAGTCCTTCTATACCGAACCCTGAAAGGATAGTGAAATGTACGTCGGACGAATTGTGGCAGTTGGAAAGACGAGCCGGCCTTTAGTCGCCTACCGAGTCTCTTCCCGGTCATTCCCAAACCGGGTTGCGCGGATAACTGATATCGGTGTGGCGATCGAGCCGCTCGACCCGGAAGAGACGAAGAAGAATCCTTACATTGCTTATAATTGCATCAGGGTCTCAAAGCATGGTGTGGTCGTCTCCAACGGTTCCCACACCGATCCCATCTTTGAACTGCTCGACAACGGCACGCCTCCCCAGGAGGCACTTCGACAGGTGTTGACCGAGATGGGCTATGAAGAAGATGACTACAATACACCGCGCATCGCAGGTGTCGTTACTGAGACCACAGGCTTCATCGGCACGGTGCGAGCCGATGCGCTTGAGGTCGAAGCCTTTGCACTCAAAGAGAACAGGTGCCGTATGATCTGCACCTATGAGATGAACCGCTTGGAGGAAAAGGACTATAAATTTATAGCAAGGACGGCGCAGGAGGCTGCCAGATATGTAGTTGATGGCGGCGTCTTCAGCGAATTCGAGTTACCGGTTTGCTCGGCGGCGTGGTTGGGCGAACTGGCGGTATATAACCCAAACGAATAGGCGAATCCCCCGGCTTGATCAGCCATCGGCGGATGCATCCAGCCTGATTTCATAGCGCGCCACTGTGTACTCCCCAATTTCTCTGAGGCTGTGGAAGACGAACCCGGCGGATTCATAGAAAGCGCACAGACGGGGCCGCTTCGGATCACAGTCGAGCCGGAGATACTTCCTTCCCGCGCGCTTCGCAGTGTCCTTCGCCCATTCAATAAGAGCCTTGGAGACACCGCTTCTTGCCACCGCGCGTCGGACGGCAAGACGATGGATGAAGGCCGATTCACCACTTGGCACATCCGGCCAGAAAAGTTCATCTTCCCACTGGAATATCATTGTGCCGACCGGCTCTCCCTTCACTTTCGCAAAGTAGAGTTCAGCGCCGGCCTCAATGCGCCCCGCAAGAGCCGCGGGGGCAAACTCCTCCGGTTCCCACATCGGATCACCGAGTTGGGCGCGCCAATCCATCGCCTCCTGCATGATGGAGGAGGCGGTCACTTCATCGCCTTTTGTAGCACGCACGATTAATATGTCTTCAGCGTTTTTCATCAACGGACAAGGTGGCTATCTTTCATCTTTCGCCAGAGTGGAACATCTCCTCTGAGATGACACCCTCGGCAACCTTTATGACAGGGCCTGTCATTGAGACAGAGAAGTCATTTGAGATGACAATATCAATCTTACCTCCAGACATGTGGACGGCCACTTCGGAATCGCAAAGCCCCAGACGATGAGCGACAGCCGCCGCTGCGCTGGCACTGCTCCCGGAAGCCAAGGTGTAGCCTGCCCCTCTCTCCCATATCTCTATCTGGATGTTGGCACGGTCTATGACCTTCATGAACTGAACGTTTGTCCGATTCGGGAAACGAGCATCATTCTCAATCAGGGGGCCCCATTTTACAGCCTCTTCCGCGGCAACTTCTTCGTGCAGAATGACGCAATGTGGATTTCCAACAGTGGCTGCGCAAAATCGCAATTCCTGTCCCTCCACGAGGATGGTCTCGTCTATGACTTCCCGCGGTGGTCCCTCTACAGGGATTTTCCGGCTGTCGAAACTCACTCTACCCATCTCAACCGTGACAGTTTCCCCTCCCTCGTGGACTCGGCAGATGACCTTGCCGCCCGGCGTCATTATCGCAAATGGCTCACTCTTGACTAACCCCTTGTCCCAGAGATAGCGAGAGAAGATACGCAGACCATTGCCGCTCTTCTCGGCTTCGCTGCCGTCGGGGTTGAAGATGCGTAATCCGAAGTTACATTCTTGAGTCTCGAGCGGACCCAGCAGAATGCCATCAGATCCCACTCCATAGTTACGATGGCAAATCAGCCGAATTTGAGGCTCGCTCAATTCGCCGGCAATGTCAGAAGGCTGCAAGACAATGTAATCGTTTCCCAGCGCGTGGTATTTTAAGAACTCGATGGCCACTTTCCGAGCCTCCGATTGTGAATACAGGGTACATATATATAGTGTTCCCGCCAGGAGTCTCAACTCCTGGCGGGTGATTCCAAATCTGCGAGAGAATCTGCTTGTCCGCAGGGCAGGAGCCCCTGGGCTGAAACCCGGGCCGGCGTCAATACTCTCCCAATGCCTTCTGCAAAGTCCCCCACAGCCAGGCTTCCTTAGCCTCTGCTGACAGTTGGCTGGTGACGCGCTCGAGAAGCGAATACGCACAATCCGCGTTTTCATCCGGCTCCAGGTGTCGCCATTCGAAAAGATCACTCCCGAAACTGATGCGCCCGGCGAACTCCTCCAGCAGCGGCACCCAGACAGCCAGCCAGTCCTCCACAAGGTTCTTCTCGGCGTGGTCGAGCGCGGCGAAATGCAGTCCTGTGCCGATATCACAAATCAGATTCGGATAGCCGCCCAGCAGGCGGCGGACGCTGTTAATGTACCAGTCGGCATGCCCCCAGATGATGGTCGTTGCCGGGTGACGGGAAACCAGAGTTTCCATCACCTCTTCGTCATCACAATGAACCAGGGCCGGAATCCCATGCTTCGCGCAGACTTCAAATACTTCGCCGAAGTGAGGGTCCAGCGGGCCGTTGGCCGGAACCGGATAGCGAAACTCTCCCGTTTCGCCGTCACTCGTCTGGTATGTCATGACCGGGTCGTTTGTCGTGACAAAGATCTCCCCCAAACCGCGCCAATCGCCTTCAGAGAGCCGCTCATCCAGCCATTCCGCCATTTGGGGATGTTCTGTATCCAGTTCGCAAGTGAATGGGGTGAAGCGATCGGGCCAACGCTTGTGGGCCGACGAAGCCAGCGAATCCGGGGCCTCAGGGTCGCCCTGCACACCAAAGACTATGGCGCGGCCGACACCATTGCGGTCCATCGCGCGCAGCAATGCTTCCACATACTCCTCTGGCTTCTCATCACTCAAATGCACGTGTCCGTCGAAAATAGCCATCATACCGCCCTTCAGATTACCCGATGCTGCGCATATTATGTGAAGGCGGTACCTCTGTCAATCTGCGAGTATTACCCATAATGCTGCTATCTGCGTTCTGCAGGGGGGGCTTTGGAGTGCGGTGGCTTGCCACCGCTTTCACGGGCGGGTGCTTGCTCCCGCCCCGCACAATCCGCACGAATTCCTCTAGGGTGGGGGCTTGTTCTGTAGGGCGAGGTTTCCGCTTGTCCTGAGCGCAGTCGAACGGGTGCCCCGCCGAAGGAATCGCCCCTTACCGCCGCGCCTGCTTTGCCTCAGCAGCATCGGCTCTGGCGACTAAAGGCCCTGTGCGGAGGACAGGGGTAACCCAAGTTTCCCACGGGCAGAACACCCTCAGCTGATGGGTTGGATATGTTCCCCCTCCAACTCGGGCTGCCCCCCGGAAGGGGCTTCGGTTTCGCAGGAGTCCGCTTTTTCATACGGGGCCTCAGTTGGCAAGGGCCAGATCTGCGCCACTTCGGGCATTTCTTTAAGGATCTTCAGCGTAGTTTTGGCCACTGCGCAAAAGACCTCGGTTGGGCGGAACACGCTTCCACAGTTCTGAAAACTGGTCGCCGGACATCCGCCGGTGCAGTACTCGTGGTATTCACATGCCAGGCAGTGGTAGCGTGTTTGTGGGTCATCGTAGGAGACTCGCCTGCGAGCTGCCCACTCTGTAATGCCGTCCTCCAGGGTGCCAAGCTGATAGACACCCTCATCGTCCTGCAGGCCGGCGAATCGCGCACAGGGGAAGATCCTGCCATCACAGTCAATCGCCAGGCGCCCGCGGCCGGCATGGCATCCCCACAAATGGGTGAATCTCTTCTGTTTGACTTCCAGAGGCTCCATGAAAGTAGGTATCTGCACGCGACGCTCCTTCTCATTGACCTTGATATAGAAGCGAGCCACTTCTTCTAACTGACGGCCATACTCATCGAGGTCCTCGCGAGACCACGTTACGTCTTCATTGGCGGCGATGAGAAAGAAAGTGAACCCTATCTCCACCAGCTCACGGATTCCGCGGGCGAGGCGGCCGATAGTGTCCGGATTAACTGTAACGCGTCCTGCGGCCCCGTGGCCGTCCCACCTTTGCACGAGAGGAATCTTGTCCACGATTGTATCGAAGGATCCGCTTCCGTCTGGCATCTTGCGGTGCAAGTCATGAGAGCAGCGGTCCCCATCTATGCTGATGAGATAATTAAAGCCGAATTCATGAGCGAGTTCCAGTGCATCATCATCAATCAGCGTCCCATTAGTGGTTAGCTCGAAAATCACCTGCTTTCCCGTTTCGCGGCCGCGCCGCCGACTATACTCTGCCACGCTGCGCACGAGATCCTTTCTCAATAAAGGCTCCCCTCCAAAGAGCACGAACTTGACTTGCTTTGCATTGGCGCTCTCCTTCAACACGAAATCCACTGCTCGATGCAGCTGTTCCTCAGTAGCATGGCGGGGCTTCTTGCGGCCGACAAAACAATAGTCACAGCGCAGATTGCATGCCTGTGTGATAAAGAGATCCACGGTGTTGGTCGGCTGGAACTCGCTTTGCCTGACTGCCGTCACCATGCGGCGAGAAAGCTCGCCCATATCCTCCTGGCTGAGTTGCTGCAGTGCCTCGGAAATCTGTTCTAAGTCCATCGAATTCCTCCATAATGGGCTGGTAGCCATCACAGCCAGAATCTTGGCACCGGAGAACGCGGCCATCCGGTTCCTTCAGACATCAACTTCCGCCATACTGCTCGTCAGCAACCGCAGTACCAAGAGCCTGGGCAGTTGGGAGAGCCGCAAACGCCACAGTACGGCCCTATGCAATAGTTGCTCGGGCAGCCGTTGCAGAAGCACCACATCTCATAGCCTGAGCAGTTGTACGGAACGCTGCAAGAATGGTAGCTCCAACCGCTATCGCAGCAAGCAACTTCCGTTCCTTCACCTACGCCCAGGCCTCTACCTTGGGCAGACTTCTTCGAGCCAGAGGCAAGGTAACCTCCGGCTACAGCCTGTGCCAGCGTCTCAAGTCCAGACATTGCAGTCGCCTCCTTTCTGTGAGGAGTCACGAGACTTAGACAGACTTCTCCGGTTCCGTGCGTATTAAGTGCCGCGTTCTCCGGTCACAACTCGGATACGACATCATCTCCCGGTCGCCGCTGTGTCGGCGGCGACTGATTGGGCGCCCTCATTCGGAGGCGCAATCGGAAACAGGTCTGAGCAAGGAGGTTCATCGCCACAACATGGCTTCACCGGGCTTTCAGCGCCCCAAGCGTACTTTTCCAGCGCTTCTGCTCTGCTGTCGAGTATGCTTGCCAAGGCTCGTATTTGCGCACAGTAGACAGGTGGAACAGTATAGATGCTTGCGCATGTGGCAAGATTGGCGGCCGGGCAGCCTCCCTGACAGTAATCGGCCACAGCACACTCCCTGCAGCTCGGCCGGATGAGATGTCTGTCATCCATGAGATCGCGCAGTGGTGCGTAGTTTATGAAACCCTCTTCCAGGTCTCCGAGCCTGCACTCGCCGTTCCCTTCTCCCAGACCTGGGAACCGGTTGCACGGGTAGAGAGAGCCGTCCGGGGTTATGGTGAGCCGCCCTCGACCGGCGTGGCATCCCCAGCGGCCCGCGTAGCGATGGCGACGATCCGTTGGCTTGGTCTCGAATTCGAGTATGCGGATGGGCTGGTTACCCGAGCGGAGTTCGATGTAGAGATCGGCCAGACGCTGGTACTGCTCTTCATATGCGCTGATCTGCTCAGCAGACCAATCGGCAAAGAAGTCGGGCTCTATGAAGAACTGGTTGATACCAAGATCGAATAGACTCTGCACGTCTTCGGTCAGGGTCGCCGCTGTGTCGGGCGAAATCGTCATACGCGCGGCAAGCCAATCCTGGCGTTGTTTGAGCAATGGAATGTTGCGGGCAATTCGATCGAAGGTGCCGCGGCCGTCGACCGAGCGGCGATGCAGATCATGAGTGCGCTTGGCGCCGTCCAGGCTGAGCATGTAGAGGATATCGAACTCCTCCGCGAACTCGAGGGCCGCGTCGTCAATCAGCGTCCCATTCGTGGTGATCGAGAAGCGCATCGCCTTCTTCTTCTCCGCCGCGTGGACGCGGGCATAAGCGGCCGCCGACCGCATGAGCTCGAGTTCCAGCAGCGGCTCGCCGCCGAAGAACACAATCTCCAGGTGGCTTTTGCGCGCAGAGTGTCCAATAAAAAAGTCGATGGCTCGTTGGGCGGTGCTGAGAGACATCGTCGTGGCGCGGTCCTTACCCGCCACAAAGCAATAATCGCAACGCAGGTTGCAGTTGAGGGTTACCACCAGATCAAGCGTCGTCGCGGGCCTGGTCAGAGTTACCTTCATCACTCTGCCGAGCACGCGCTGTATCACATCCTGCAGATCCCAGTCTGATAACTTCTCCAATTCCGCTACGAGAGCATCAGCATCCATGACCTTGCTTCCTCCCTGGGGAATAAGCTGATTACGCGAAAGATTCGCACAAGTCCCAAACTAGCAGAGTGCTGTGAAGGTTGTCCTCCACCTAAAGGATTATTCTGAATGGCAGCTGTAGTGAATTTAGAACAATGGTGGAGGTCGGGATAGTACGGCAACGCCATGGCACCATGTAGTCGCGCTCTCCAACCGCTCATCAGGCACTGACTGCATGCGTGGTTGCGAATTGCGTGGATTGTTAACCCGAAAGAGACTCAGCGTGTTTATCGGGTGCAATCAAGAAGACGTTAAGTTGCGGCTTTGGTGAAGGAGACTAGATTTCAGTGGAAGGCTCGCCCGAACAGAAGAGCCGGAAACGCCAGAAAAGTCGAGGGCAGACAACCGATTCAAGTAGCTCCCAGCGCGCAACGAAAACCGAAGTGATGATGACAAAAGCTGGGGTGGCTGCTGTGGCGATAGGCGCAACGGAAGATGTCGGGAGCGTCGAATGGCCAAGCGCCTCCTCGGAGGACTTTCTCTTCTCCGATCGTCGAAGGCGTGAAATCCCCTTTCGCATAGCGGCGATAGGCGTCTTCGTCATAGCAGTCTATACACCACTCCCAGAGATTCCCTATCATCTGATAATGCCCCCAGCAACTTCGCCCCTCCGGATACGCCCATACAATTGCAGTGCGCTCATTGCCCCGGTTCTGCAGGTTGCGGCACTTGGCGGCATCCCACTCATTCCCCCATGGGTAGGTTCTGCCGTTCTCTCCTCGTGCTGCCTTTTCCCACTCCAGTTCTGACGCCAGTCGCAGCTCAGCCCATTCGCAGTAAGCCTGCGCTCCTTGCCACGATACCTGCACCACCGGGTGGTTGGCCCAGCCGCTCGTTTCGCTTTCTCCTTGTCCGGCCTGGGCCGGGGGCTTATCTTCTTCCCCGCGCACCCGGTAACCATCTCCCGCCCGCACTACGCGGCAATTGTCGTCCAGGAGTATCCACTTCTTCTGATCAGCCTCATCGGGCTGTACCTCATCCAAGAAGCAGGCGTATTCCTTGTTGCGTACGGTGTATTTCCCGAGGTAATAGTCCGGCAATTCGACTTCAATCTGCGGGTCGCCCAGCAGGCATTTTCCTCCCGGTACCAGGAGGAGTTGATACCCGTCCTTCGGGTTTTCAATGAAAGAGGGAGATTTCTGAGAAGCCATAACTGTCTTCTCCGCAGGCTGAGATGCAACTTATTATAGCAAAGACTTAGACATGCTCTTTATTGTTGCGTTTCTATGCCGGGGCCGACAAAAACGGAGCGTTGCCCTATTTCTTCCTTGCTCTTGCGAGAGCGTAAACGAGTGTTATCCCCCTTAAGGATGAAAATCATCCGCGCTGCTGTTTGAACACCTATTTCACTTGTATAATTCATTGTGTGCTGAGAGCTGAATAGAAGTGAAATCTGTCAACAGGAGCATCACGCAGACAAGGACAAAACTTCGACCGGCTCGCTGTTTGAACTTCCTGTTCATCATCGTTCACGCCTCAGATCCACTTTGCCGCAACTCTTCTTGGCAATTCAGCTACCCGGACGAAAAGAGCGCTCAGACTGGCGCAGCACTCCCGTCAAGCTCCTCTAGTAGACGTTAGCATACCACCAGGAGGTAGCGATCATGCAGAGACAAGCGGTAGAGAGTAGAGCTGCCTTTCAACCGATATCAGTGGCGGGTCGCAACCTCGTAGTTGATGTGGCTACCTGTCAAGCTTTCGAACTGGACGCTATTGCATCGGAGGCTCTGCAGACTCTCGTAAACATGCCGGACCAGGAAGTAGTCGAGGAACTTTGCAGCCGAAGTCCGGCGATGAAAAAAGCCACCCGAGAAGTGGAAGGCTTGATGTCTCGCGGGTTTTTTCAACCGGACAAGACGTCGTCTGTACCGCCGCCTTTGCCACTCGTGGCGCGGCTTCGCGAGCTAAACCTGGCGCTTACTTATCGCTGCACACTGCGCTGCCGATATTGCTATACAGATTCCGAGCAGGAGCTGGCGAATCGTCAGGTCAAACCGGACATGTCCGAGGAGGTTATTGATGTCACCCTCAAATGGGCCTCGGAGCACTGCGCGAAAGGCGCAGAACCGCTTAACATATGGGCCGGAGCCGTGGGGGAGGCCTTGTTACGCAAGGACATTCTCTCCTATCTTGCTGCACGAGCCTGGGAATACACGAATGCAACGGGGAAGACTTTCTCCCCTGCAGTCTACACCACAAACCTTACTCTCGCAGGTGACCCCGCGGCGTACGACTGCTTGGCCGACACCAGGTTCAAGTGGAGGGTCAGCATTGATGGACCGAAACATATTCACGATGCTATGCGCAAGTTCCCCGACGGCCGAGGATCTTACGAAATAGTCGCGCGCTCCGCTGCTCAATTAGTCCAACTGAAGCCGGCGGAGAAGCTGGGGGCGGCCGCCACAATAACCGGCGCACATCCGCACATAACGGAGATCTTTCTACATCTCTATGAGATGGGCTTCAGAAATATTACCCTAAAGCCGGTTCGCGTCAATGCTGAAGAACCCTTCGCCGTGAACCGTCAGACCCTCGGCGGGGTCAAGCAGGGATATTCCGATTTCATTGAGTTTCTCCTGCGACAGGATGACCAAGATCTCTTGGAGTATCTCAAAACAATATGGCACCAGGATGACTTTTTTGGTCGCTTCATATTGCGAGTGCTGGGGCATGGAAAGATGGTATATCGCTGCGGCGCCGGCAAATGGGCAGTCGGCGTAGACACTAATGGAGATATCTATCCCTGTCCGCCCATGATAGGCCTATCGCAAGCTCGAATTGGATCGGTGTTTACGGGAATCTCGGAGGAGGCGCAGCGCCTCTATTGCGAAGACCTGCTGATAACTCGAAAGCAGATGTGCAAGGACTGCTGGGCGCGTTATTTCTGCGGCGGGGGCTGCTACCATGCCGCCCTCCTCATAAACGAAAGAGTTGATTTGCCCGAGGCTTGCGACTGTGAATTGACACGCCACCTCATCGAACTCGCCGTATATACGGCGGCGCGCCTCCGCGAAGAACACCCAACCGTCCTTGATGCGCTTACCGCTCATCATCGCACTTCACACAGCCATTCTTGACGAGGCGCTGCAGCATGGTCTTCACGGTACTATGACTCCAACCTCTCTCTTGAGGAGATTCTATCGGTCACCCATGAAAGTGGCAGAACACTACCTAGAGGCAGACGGTCAACGCTCTCCCAATGCCTTCTGCAGAGTCCCACACAGCCAGGCTTCTTTGGCCTGTACTGATATTTGGCTGGTGACGCGTTCGATGAGGGTGTAGGCGCAGTCCGCGTTTTCGTCCGGCTGCAGATGCCGCCATTCGAAAAGATCGCTGCCGAAACTGATGCGCCCCGCGAACTCCTCCAACAGCGGCACCCAGACAGCCAGCCAGTCCTCCACAAGGTTCTTCTCGGCGTGGTCGAGCGCGGCAAAGTGCAGACCTGTGCCGATATCACAAATCACATTCGGATAACCGCCCAGCAGGCGGCGGACGCTGTTGATGTACCAGTCGGCATGTCCCCAGATGATGGTCGCCGCCGGGTGACGGGAAACCAGAGTTTCCATCACCTCCTCGTCATCACAATGCACCAGGGCCGGGACCCCATGCTTCGCGCAGACTTCAAACACTTCGCCGAAATGAGGGTCCAGCGGGCCGTTGGCCGGAACCGGATAGCGAAACTCTCCCGTTTTGCCGTCACTCATCTGGTATGTCATGACCGGGTCGTTTGTCGTGACAAAGATCTCCCCAAGCCCTCGCCAATCACCCTCGGAGAGCCGCTCATCCAGCCGTTCCGCCATTTGGGGATCTTCTGTATCCAGTTCGCAAGTGAACGGAGTGAAGCGATCGGGCCACCGTTTGTGGGCTGACAGAGCCAGCGAATCCGCAGCATCAGTGTCCTCCTGCACAGCAAAGACTATGGCGCGGCCCACACCATTGCGGTCCATCGCGCGCAGCAATGCTTCCACATACTCCTCTGGCTTTTCATCACTCAAATGCACATGTCCGTCGAAAATAGCCATCATACCACTCTGCTTGCCTATTCGGCCTGCGCCTCCCAGAATTCTTTGAGCACGATATTCGGCTTCTCGGAGAGAAGGTCCCGCAAGATGTAGCGATGTTCTGCGCCGGTTATTACTACAATGCGTTTGCCCGGAAATTGCGATGCAATCCGGGCAATATTGTCAGCCATATGGCCATTGCGCTTGTTCCACTCGTCAGCGTGTTCTCGAATATACACGGCGATCTCTTCATAGCCTGGACGTTTCCCAATCGTATCCTCGATTAACTCCATGACCAACAAGTGTTTCGCTCGAACTACGTTGTCGTGGCAGCCGGAATTAATCACCTCGGGGGAACCGTGGATGCCCAGAAGACGCTGCGCCTCAGCCACCTGTTCTTGCAGCCGTGCAATCTTGACCTCGAGACTTTGGGGATTGCTCTTCGACGATTCCCCCAAGAACTGCTCAAAGAGTTCGTTTAGACGCCGGTGATGTTCCCAATATTTCGTCTCTCTCCAGTAATCGTTTCTTTCCTCCCACTCAATGGCGAATAGTCTTATCCCGAGCGTCCGCGCGGCCTGATCTACTACCGGAACTTCCGGAACATTCCTGTCTTTGAGCGCTTGTTCGGTGAGTGTGCCATCATCACCGATGTTCCCCTTGAACATCTCAACACAAATCGCAGCCGGCTTCAGCGCCAGCAGGATCTTACGCAGTTCGTCAACGGTGTATTGTTTCGCCTTATTATGGGTGCCATGCATGGTGCCGATGATTATCACCTCGGTCGGCTTGGCTTTCTCAGTATCAGCCTCCGCGTCACTCTGCGAAGGAGCGGTTTGAGCCGACTCCGCCGCCGAAAGGAATTGCACAGGCAGTGCGAAAATACATAGTGCAATCAGCACCAAGAGAATCAGATGTTTGCTTATCATGTGTCTTGCCTCCCAAAGAAATGTTGTGTCAGAAGATCATGTAGTGCGCGACCTAAGATTGGATTGTGCCCGTTGGGCAGGAGCTGGCCTGCCCTGCTCGCCCTGAGCAAAGTCGAAGGGAGCATAGCCCAAGAGGCTCCTGCCACTGACGAAGTTTCAACCTGGCAGAAGCACGGGCTTCAGCCCTACGGACTCGAAGGGCCCTCGCCGATAAGTTGGTTTGTTGTAGAGCGGAGTCTCCGTTCACCTTGAGCATGTCGAATGGGCACCCCGCCGAAAAGCCTGCCGTCCCGTAAAGGGATTCCACCCCCCACCTCAATCCTCCCCCACAAGGGGATAGGAAACGTAGAATTTCAACCTGTTCGTTGGGCAGGAGCCAGGCTCCTGCCATCTTCTGGCTTGTCCTACGAAGCCTCTTGTCCTACGAAGCCTTCGGCGAAGTAGGATGGCGAAGTAGGGTAGGGCGAGGTCTCCGTTTACCCTGAGGAAATCGAAGGGCGCCCCGCCGAAAAGCAGTTATCTGCAGATTAACGCAGATTGACGCAGATATCGGTTGGGCAGGAGTCCTGATCGCCTTAGCCTCTTGTCCTGCGTAGCCTCCAGCCTTCGCAGCCGAGGCCACTTCGGCGAAGCAGGTTCGGCGAAGCAGGATGGCGACGGCGATTCACCTCCTGCCATTCCCTCTGCGACACGCGTGAATCAGTCTTTCATCGCGCGAGCAGCTGCCTTCTTAGGCGCATAGCAATAGCCCAACTCCTTTTTCCCTGCGAGATCCTTCTTGCAGTGCTCCGATATCCAATCGAAACTCTGATCACTGCCTGCATTCCCAGCACATCCCTCCTTCGAAGTCGATTTTGGTGGGAGTGCTTTACCGACCAGTTGTGCGATGCGGGGGATCGCGTCCTTAAAATCCTCCTCAAAGAGACCATCTGGAATGCCGGTTACTGTGAGAGCCTTACAACCCAATTCCTTCAGACGCTTCGCATAGCATCCGGCATGAGTTGAATTCCGGTTGACTATGAGGAACTTAAGTTCCGAAGCATTCGTATCTCTGCGGCCGACGGCAAGGGAAAGGAAATGCTTGAAATACACATCACTCTCTGGGAAGCTATGCCCCACCACAATGAGAACCTTTGCGCCTCTGAGGTCAACATGCGCGCGTCCCCAAATCCTACGGAGTTCATGTCCATGAGGTTGCCGGAGCCAAGATGGACCGAGAACCAAGGGGGTATGTTTACGAGTCTTGTCTTCACCATGATACGCACAGGCCTGGTCACCCCAGTCGCGGGGGAAATCGCGAAGTCTACCTCCTCCGTGATAATTCACTCCTGAGCCACAAAGTGCATCTTCGCAAATTCCCCAGTTCATTGACCCATGAAGTTTCAAGAGTTTCGGCGGATACTTCGACTTTATTTCTAGCCTGCGACCGAGCCAGTAGCGCAATCGCTCCGTGTGTAAGAGCTCTGGGTGGTGTGGCGGCGAAGGCTCACTTTGCTTGCGAACTAGTCTAGCTCCTTTCCACAACGCGCAATCGAGCGCAGCGTCTTGATTAAAAGTCATGAATGCAATCGAATCATCAGACATTCGCTCTCTGCCGACTGCTTTGAAGAGCGCAGTAATGAGATCATAGTATGCGCAACGGTGCTCTTCCGGCCGAGTTCTCGGCCTCATTGCCTCGCCGACCAGCGTTACGAATTTGCGTCGCTCCTTTTCGACTACACCAGGTACCCCCACCGTGCAGGCCATATCGAGTCGCGACCAGATAGCCTCAAGATTCTCCTCTCGAAGTTTGTCCCCCGGTTTTGAAGACTCCAGTCGAGTATACTCCTCAAAGACTTTCTTTAGAAACGAGCTATTGCCAGCTTTCCCGACGGCTCTCTCTAAGCGATCGCGGTCGAATAGCGACCAGATAGCCTCTAGTTTCTCCTCATCAGGTTCTTCGCTGAATTTCGCATAGTCCACTCGAATCTTGTGAAAAAACTTTTCCAACCATATGCTCGTACCCATCTTCTCAGCAGCCTTCTGCAGCGATTCGCGAAAGTTAGGCATGGTTGGGATGCCTATATCGGCTGACGCACCAGCGCCGAAAAGAAAGACTACTGAGGCAGGCTGCGGCTCCTTCATTCAAATTCCTCCCCGGTTGCATAGATGAGAGCGGTCTTTAATCTACCGATCAATTGTTCGTTGGACAGGAGTTCACCTCCTGCCATTTCCCGTATTTCGCTTGGCAGAAGCAAGTGCTTCTGCACTACGAACTTCTGCTACTCTACCTTGTTGTAATAGCCAAGCATGCGCCACTCCCATTTGGATGGATCGGAATGGGAACGGACGAGGCGCTGGCCGAGTGTAGTGCGGCGGGGTCTGCCAAAGGAGTCCTTGTAGGTGATCTCAACGAACAGGTGAAGTGGTCGCGTGTCGTTCTTAATGACGCGCACTTCTTCCGGGGTCAACGGGCGATCGTACTCGGCGCAGAACTCCAGCTCCTCGCCTGGAAACAGGGTGCTGCTACTCGGCTCTATGGGGTCAGTTATCTTGTACTGCGGTTCGGGGTGTTGTCCTTCCGCAAACACGGCGTAGGTAGACTTTTTCTGGAGGTTTGTGGCGGGGGTCTTGCCGTGGTTCGTGACCTTCCCGTCGACTCTAGGCACCACGCCTTGCTCAATCACTGGCACGTTAGTGATTACCGGCTTGACCCAGGCGCGCTGGTCGTTGATCGACATCTCAATGGTTTTCTCCAGGATGGTGGCCTGTTGTCTCAGAATGCTAGATTGTCGCCACAGAACGACGACCTGGAGTAGGGCTGCGAAAGCGATCACAGCAGTCAGTTTGACGATGGGCTCATACCGCTTTGTTCTCTTGGGAAACGATGTCATGATTGGCTACTCCTCCTGGGCTGAGTTACTCCCGCAGGGTTAGATTCTTCTTCGACATAGATGGGGCCTTACTGCTTCGGTAAGTCCTTGTTCGTCGAGCAACCTCTCACCTCCTGCCATCCTCCGCCTCGCTCCCTGCAGGTTCGCATCAGATCTTGGAATGGGTAGACTCTGGGAATCATTTTGATGGCTATTGTCCAATCTGCTGGGGGCGGGGTTCGTTGAACCCCGCCAAGCGGGCTTTGCGAAGCCCGCTCCCAACCCTTCCAT
>JABAOF010000195.1_pt7 | contig 27031 bp, 26 predicted proteins | sample 7062171 | NCBI WGS metagenome assembly JABAOF01 (sample SAMN14538628, study PRJNA623070) | marine sediment metagenome | biome: marine biome [ENVO:00000428]; feature: marine pelagic biome [ENVO:01000023]; material: deep marine sediment [ENVO:00002113] | place: India: Gulf of Khambhat ...
TCGGACGGGGCGTGGCGGGTGATGCGGTTCGGCGGATACTCCCGCGGGCGCTCGGGCGGGGGCGGCCGCTCGGGGGGCGGAAAGAAGGGCGGCGCGGGGGCGGCGGCGCTCATCATCCTGGTGGTCTGGCTCATCTCGGTCCTGCTGGCGCCGCTGATCTCGCGGCTGCTCGCGGTGGCCGTGAGCCGCAAGCGGGAGTTCCTGGCCGACGCCACCGGCGCGCAGTTCACCCGCAACCCCGCAGCCCTCGCGGCCGCGCTGCGGAAGATCGAAGACGCCGCGGAGCCCACCAAGGCCATCAAGCGCGGTGCAGCCCACTTGTGCATCGCCGACCCGCTCGGCCGCCGCGTGTCCCGCAAGGAGGGCTTCGTTGCCGACATCCTGGCCACCCACCCGCCCATGGCCGTGCGCGTCGCCCGCCTCAAGCGGATGGCGTACCAGTACGAGCGCACGGGGGTCCTGCCGGAGGCTGTTTGAGCTTGTCGGCGGTCGACTGGGCGCTGCTNNCGCTGCTGACTGTCGCGGCGCTCCTCGCAGCCGCCCTCACCCTCTGGACCGTCCGCCACACGCGACAAGCCATCGCCCACTGGTTTGACCACGCAGTCTTACGGACTGTTCACCAGTTTCACGTCCGGCTGAAGCGGTACAGGCTCGTCAGCAAGCGCCTCATCCGGGAGGAGCTGTTACACGATCCCCGGGTGCTGGCCGCCATCCGCGAGTACTGCGACGAGCACGGCGTCACGGAGCTGGACGCCCGCGTTCGGGTGGAGCGCTATATCGACGAGATCGTCCCCCACTTCAACGTCCTCTCGTACTACAGGCTGGGGTACAACACCGCCCGGCTGCTGGTGCACCTCCTCTACCGAGTGAGCTCTGAGTATCAGGACCGGAACGCTCTCAACGCGATCCCGCGCCGGGACATCGTGGTGTACCTCATGAACCACCGCTCCAACGCCGATTACATAGTGGTGGCGTACGTACTCGCTCGGGCGGTGAGCATCAGCTACGCGGTGGGGGAGTGGGCGCGGGTGTGGCCGCTGGAGTACGTCTTCAAGTCGTTCGGCGCCTACTTCGTCCGGCGCCGCTTCCGCGAGCCGCTCTACCACACCGTGCTCGAGCGCTACGTCCAACACATCACGCGGAACGGCGTTACACAGGGGATCTTTCTCGAGGGCGGGCTCACCCGGAACGGCGCGTTTCGCACCGCCAAGATCGGGCTGCTCGACTACATCGCTCGTACTCTGCCCGATCTCCCCTCCGACCGCGACATCTGGCTCGTGCCGGTAGGCCTCAACTACGACCGCGTGCTGGAGGACCGCAGCCTCATCTTGGAGCTGCTCGACGAGCGGACCCGACCCGGCCGCGTACGCCAGTTCACCACCGTCGTTCACTACGTGTTCTTCAACGTGGTGCGGCTGCTGACCGCCAACCTCAAGCGCTACGGTCGGGTGGCGGTGAACTTCGGCACGCCGATCTCGGTGCGGCGCTGGGTGGAGCAGCACCCCGGCGTACTGGAGCGCCCCAAGGAGGAGCGGCTCCCCCAACTCCAGGAACTGGCCGACGACGTGATGCGGCGCATCGGCGAGATACTCCCGGTCACCCCGGTGCCGCTGGTCGCCGCAGCCCTGCTGTCGTTCGGGGAGTCACTGGTGCGCCGCGACGCCCTACTCGAGCGGATCGACGAGTACCGCGATCATTTGGTGGCCCGCCGCGCGAAACTGATCCACCCGGAGCGGGGGGCGGAGATCATCTTGGACCGTGCCTGGCGCATGCTCACTATGCGGCGCCTGGTAGTGCGCGAACGGGATGCGTACCTGATCCTCCCGAGGCAGCGCCCGTTGCTCGAGTATTACGCGAACTCCATCCAGCACCTGCTCCCCGGACCAGTGTACGAGCCCACGATGCACCCGGCGCGCGACTCCGATACGTCGCTGCCTCACCTCAAGACGCCACGACGCTCGATCGGCGAGTGAGGGTCACGGCGCCGCGTTAGATTTCCTCCATGCCCGACCCCCTGCACATCCCCTCCCTCTCCATCGGCACCCGCGTCGAGGACGACTTCCTGCTGCACAAGCTGGACCCCCGCACCCTGCCCAACGGGGACCCCTTCACCATCCTCACGCTGGGCAATGCATCGGGCAGCATCGATACCGAGCCGTTCTGGCGCGAGCGCCAAGAGGCGATCGCGGGCCTGCAACGCGGGCACGTCGTGCACGTGGTCGGGGAGGTCGCCTCGTATCGCGAGCGGCGCCAGCTCAAGGTGAGCTCGATCCGTCACATCCCCAGGGACCAGGTGGACGTCCGTACCCTGCTCGCATCGGTAGGAGCCGTGGACCGCTACTGGGACACGCTCGACAAGATGCGGCGCGAGATCACCAGGCCGCGCCTCAGGGCAGTGGTGGACCTGTTCTACGAGGAAGACGAGTTCCGGCAGCGCTACGAGCAGTGCCCGGCGGCGGTGAGCGGGCACCACGCCGCCATCGGCGGCCTCCTCAAGCACACGACCGAGGTCGCGGCCATCGCACGCACCGTGGCCAGGGCGTGCGGGGCGGATCAGGAGCTGGTGATCGCGGGTGCCCTGCTCCACGACATCGGCAAGCTCGAGAGCTACCGCTGGGACGGGTTGTTCGAGTACACGGACGAGGGGCGGATCGTAGGACACGTGGTGCTCGGCGCGCTGATGCTGGACCGCCGGCTCGCAGCGGAAGCTGAGCCACCGTGCACACCCCTGGAGCGGGATCTCCTGCTGCATCTGATTCTGTCACACCACGGCAAGTTCGAGTTCGGCGCTCCGGTGGCGCCGATGACGCTCGAGGCCGAGGTCCTACACTGGGCAGACAACGCCAGCGCCAAGACCGCGAGCATGGCAGAGGCTCTGCGGGACGATGGCAACTTCCCCGAGGGACTGGTCTCGACGCCGCAGTGGTCACTGGACAAGAGAAGGGCATTCAGGGGGGAGAGTGACTGGGGGGCGTAAGGGAATAGGGGGAACAGGGAACGGGGAACGGCACGACAGGGGGAGTCCGGGAAGCGGGAAACAGGAAGCGTGCGTCACAGGACGATGCGAGGCCGGGCACCCCACCCGAGCGAGCATCAGCACGCCGCACTGGGAGAATCGGGTGATCAATCGCCTGGTGACGCCCGTGCGGGATCCTCCCCGGGCGAGTGGCGACAAGCGTGGTGCCGTGAGCGAGGGTGGGGTGCCCAGCCGAGCGACAGGCCGCACCGGCAGTTCGCCGAGGGATGGCCCCGGTCGTCGCACGGCATCAGGCACAGCGCTGCACGGCCCTCTCGGCCCGCTCGAGCTCGGCGGTGATCGCCTCGATGAGCTGGCGCTCCCGGGCCGACGCCGCGGTCGGCTCGAGCAGCCGCAGCGCACAGGAGATCGCGGCAAGCGACGACCTCAGCTCGGCGACCGCGGCGCGACGCCGAGCCTCGAGACCTAGAGGCATGGTGAACCAGGGTGACACGGCACAGACTAGCGCTCCGCCGAGCGTCGTACCGTACCCGACGAGCCGACCGCGGGTCAAAAAGTGACGTACCGCTTCCTGCCCCACACCGCCGACATCAAGGTCGCCATCGAGGCGCCGACCTTCGGCGCCCTGCTCGGGGACGCCACCGAGATCCTGCGGGGCCTCCTCGCAGGCGAGCACCCGGTCGAGCCGCGCGAGGAGCGTCGCCTCATGGCCTCCGGGGGGGAGCCCGCCGAAGTGTTCCTGGTCTACCTGCGGGAGCTGCTCTACCTGTTCGAGACCGAGAGCTTCCTGCCCGCGGCGGTCCTGACCGATCCATACGACGAGACCGAGCTGGCCCCGCGAGTCCTGGGGGAGGTGTACGACCCGGCGCGACATGAGCACCAGCCGGAGGTGAAGGCGGTGACGCGCCACGGACTCGTCGTGGAGCAACGCGACGACGGATGGTACGCAGAGGTGGTGTTCGACGTGTGACACGTCCGCCGCGGTCGTATCCCTCTCTGCCCACCAGCCAGCCAGCCCGTATCTTTAGGACATATGGAGCCCGCACAGATCTCGGTCGAGCGGCAGGATGAGTTTCGCTGGCGCGTAAAGCGCAGCGGCAAGATGCGCACCGAGGGGCTCATCTTCGCCGACGCGGAACTCATGCACGATCTCGAGGGAGACCAGTGTGTGCAGCAGGTCGTGAACGTTGCCCACCTGCCGGGCATCGTAGGCCCCTCCATCGCGATGCCCGACATCCATTGGGGCTATGGCTTCCCCATTGGCGGCGTGGCGGCGTTCGACGAGAAGGAGGGCGTGATCTCTCCCGGCGGCGTGGGTTACGACATCAACTGCGGCGTGCGCCTGCTGCGCAGCCCGCTCACCCTCGACGACGTGCGGCCGAGGCTCACACACCTGATGGACACGCTGTATAACACGATTCCGTCCGGAGTGGGGTCGTCACGCTCGGACGTGAAGCTATCCCACCGAGAGCTCGACCGGGTGCTGGAGCAGGGAGCACGCTGGACGGTGGACCAAGGCTACGGCCGGCCGCGCGACCTCGAGTGCATAGAAGCGAACGGCTCGCTCCCCGGCGATCCCGCTGCGGTGAGCCAGCGTGCCAAGAAGCGGGGCACCAGCCAGCTCGGCACCGTGGGCAGCGGCAACCACTTCGTGGAGGTGGGCTACGTAGCCGAAATCTTTGACGAGCAGGTGGCCAACCGGCTCGGCCTGAATCCGCGCAGCGTCACTTTCTTCATCCACTCGGGCTCCCGCGGGCTGGGCTACCAGGTGTGCGACGACTACCTCGACACCATGGTCAGGGCCGCCAACAGGTACGGGATAGAACTGCCGGACAAGCAGCTGTGCTGCGCCCCTCTCACGAGCCCGGAGGCCGAGAGCTACCTCGGCGCCATGAACGCCGCGGCCAACTTCGCATTCGCCAACCGGCAGCTCATGGCTCATTACGTGCGCAAAGCACTGGTGAAGATCTTCGGCGACGAAGTTGCCGACCAGGCAGACCTGGTGTACGACGTGGCCCACAACATCGCCAAGTTCGAGACGCACGAGTTTGAAGGCCGCAAGCGGCGGGTGTGCGTGCACCGCAAAGGTGCCACCAGGGCATTCCCGCCAGGGCACCCCGAGCTGGCCGATCGCTTCCGTGACATCGGGCAGCCGGTGCTGATCCCCGGAGACATGGGGCGTTACTCCTTCGTGCTCGTGGGTACGTCCGGCGCGTTCAACGAGACATTCGGCTCCACCTGCCACGGCGCTGGACGGCGCATGAGCCGGCACCAGGCGAAGAAAGTGGCGCGGCCACGGAATGTCCCCAAGGAGTTGGAGGAACGGGGCATTCTCATACGGGCGGCCAGCCGCCGCACGGTCGACGAGGAGATCCCGGAAGCCTACAAGGACGTGAAGCAGGTGGTGGACGTGGTGCACGGTGCGGGGATCGGAAGGAAGGTAGCCAAGCTGGTACCGGTTGGTGTGGTGAAGGGGTGAGGGAGGCGGGGTGCGCTGCGAGACGTTCCCGACCTACGACGATCTCGCCTGCGCGCTAGCAGATCACGTCGTCGATCTCGTGCGGCGCCGCAGCGCAACCAGGGGGCGCTGTGTCCTCGGCCTAGCCACCGGGAGGACCCCCCTTGGCCTCTACCGCGAGCTCGTCGCGCGCTGCCGCGCGGGGGCCGTGGACTTCTCACGGGTATTCACGTTCAACCTCGACGAGTACTACCCCATCGCACCAGGCCACCCGCTCAGCTTCCACCGGTACATGCGGGAACACTTCCTCGATCACGTAAACCTCCCGCCGGAGCAGGCACACATCCCGGACGGGACCGTACCGCGGCAGGACATCGCGGCCCATTGTGCGGCTTACGAGGCCGCCATCGACGAGCTGGGCGGGATCGACCTGCAGATCGTGGGGCTCGGCCGCAACGGGCACGTCGGGTTCAACGAGCCGGGCTCAAGCGCCGACTCCCGCACCCGGCTAGTCGAGCTCGACACCCTCACGCGCCAGGACGCCGCACGCGACTTCGGCTCAGTCGAGGACACGCCCCGTGAGGCCATCACGATGGGAGTCGGGACGATTCTCGAAGCCGAGGAGATCGCACTCGTCGCCAGCGGCGAGCGCAAGGCGGCCACCGTACAGCGCGTCCTCCAGGGGGCGGTATCGTCGCAGCTCCCTGCGACGTTTCTCAAGCAGCATGGGAGGGTCGTGGCGTATCTCGACGAGGCGGCGGCGAGGACAGGGCAGTAGGTACCGACAGAAGGGTCCTGATCGTCACAAAAAAAGAGGCGACCCACACACCCGAAGGTGGTGGGCCGCCTCGCGCGCTGGTTACCCGGAGTCAGGGGATTTACTCCCTCTGTTCTTCTTCCCGTTGCCACCGCCTGGCCTGATGCGGCCGCGGTAGGGCTTCAGGAGCTCCGGCCTCCATCCCCAAGCGGCCTGGCCACAGCCGCAAGGTTCACCAGCGTGGGCGCTGCGAGTCAGTCAGGTCGCGTACCGACTCCTCGCACTGCACACCGAGGCGCCACGTCGGCGTGGATGAGGCGCGCGACTGGCCTCATCTGCCCGAGAGAGGTGTCCACCCGGATCGTTGGACGCCCGAAGCCCTTGATTGAGTCGGCGGCCTCCCCGGAATTCTCTGTTCGGGCCCGTTTCACAAGGCGTAGCGGAGACTGACGAGGTCCCCACCCTTCCCCTGCAAAACGCGACGCCAATCTAAGCCGCGTACGAGACCTCGCAAGCGCCGCTTTTTCTTTGGACCTAGCACCGTCGTGTTCGCCGGTGTGGAAGCAAGACTCAGCCGTTTCCCTAGGTTATCCCATGCTTTCCACCTGATGTGGACTTGTGCACAACCGGCACTCACACTGGTTCCACACACCGGTTCGGGATTGTTACAATCGGTCCTGCGGTACCGTCGATGCAACGGTACCGACGGCAGCGGCTGGGAGCTGTGGGTGGGGAATTGGAGGACGGTGGTGCGCCTTACTCCGCAGCCCCAACCTCCTGATACACGTGGGGATCGCCGCTGTGGGCGGGCGCAAACAGCACGCCGCCGGCACTCGTGGCGAACCAGCCCGCCAGGAGGAAGCTGGAGATCTCGGGCGTCGGGTCCTCGAACAGCGCGCCCAGCCAGCGCCGCGCGTGCAACAGCTCCGGGGCCCGCTTCGAGAGGAGGGAGATCACCCCTCCCACACCTTGGGTGGCGCGCAGGAAGTGGGCAACCGCGTGCGCCCGCTGGGCGAACTCGTAGGCCCGCACCCCAGGCTCGTCGTAGAGCATGGACCCCTCGTAGGGATCGACCGGCGGTGCGTCGATGCGGGGACCCAGGTACATGAAGCGCTGCCGCCCGTCACCGCGGCGCTCCACGACCGCGGCCGCCGCCTCGCCGCTGAGACGGGCCGCATGAATCAGGTCCGAGTCGTTGAGGATGCCGACCGCCAGGGTCCACTCGAGGGCGGCGAGGGCGTTGTGCAGCGGACACCCTATCTCCGAATCGTACGCGAGGAGGCGGGGTGCCTCACCGGCCCGCTGGAAGAAGTACCCCAGCGCCTCTCCCCGGTCGGTCCAGGTATGGGTGGATCGCGAGATGTCTGGCACGGTCATGGCGTAGCTCAAGATAACCCTACCCCGCGGGTCCGAATAGGTGCGCGTGGCCGCGCACGGGGCATTGATGTAAACTGTGCTGCCGGACCCGGCTTCGCCGGGATACCAGGGGGATGGATGCGGACGCTCACCGTACTCTGTACGCTCGTCGTACTAACCGCCGCCTTCGACGGCGGGCAGGCCGACCCCCGGCTCCTGAAGCGTTGGGTGGGGACACACGGGGGCAGGCCCCTATGGCTGGATTTCTACAGCGACACCATGCTGGTCGTGGACGACGTCTACGCCCTCGACTACTTCGCCACGCCGAGATGGATCGAGGCCGTGGGCGACACCGCCTTTCGCGTCTCCTACTGGTTTGCCAGGGATCGGCTGCTGCTGGAGACCGAGGACGGCAGGGTGATCACCATGGCAGAGCAGGATCCCCTGGCCCGCCCCCTGTTTGCCGGCCGCTGGCGAGGGACCACCGTCGGCCGTGACCAACCCGTGATCGATCTCCTCATGTATCGGGGGGGCATTGCGCAGTACCGCGAGATGCCAGGGGGGGAGTGGGTCGAGGGTGAGTACGATCGCACGACCCGCGTCATCAAGTTCACCTGGTTTCCCGATTCCCTGGAATCGGAAGCGGACTCCCTGGAGTGGATCGGTCAATACGACCCCGCCGGGAACGCCCTCCTCTTTCCCGGAACCATCCCCGAAGAGAGCCTGCCCGACGCCGGCACCGTGGTGCTGCGCCGCGCGTTCCGCTGGTAGGCTCGCAGTAACGGCTAGATCACGACGACCGGCGTGAGTACCTCTCGCTCCCGCCGGAACACCTCTTCCGCACGATCCAAGGCGGCGTGCACATCGGGTGCCGAGAGGTCGGAGTACTTGCTGTTGGCCTCGAGCTGTCCCGTGAAGCGCCGCACCATCACCAGGGCGCGCGTCACCTCGCACTGCGCGGGATCGTGGCTGGTATGGCCGGCCGTGAGGAGCTCGCGGAAGAAGCTCAACGTGCCCGGCTGGTCCAGCACGAAGAGCGACTCCAGAATCCGCGGGCTCAGGAACTCCCGCAGGTGGAGGTCGGTGCGAACCGCCCCGAACAGCGCGATCAGGCGTGCGGCAGCGTCCCCTCCGGGGTAGAAGCGCGCCGCCTCGGCCGCCGTGCCTACGAAGGCGTGGTGCGCGTCAGGTGTGAGGTAGCGGGCAAACAGCGGCCAGTCGGACTGGCGGTGGCGCTCGGCCAGGGCGAGGAAGGCGAAGTAGCGGCGCGGCAGGGGGGCGTCCTGATCCGCCACCACGGCCCGGAGCCCGGCCGCGCCGAAGCGCTGTGCCACCAGCGCCGCCGCGGTGGCGTGCTGCAGTCGCTCCAGCTCCGGCAGGCGGAACACCCGAGCGTGCACGGCCGCCGGCTCGGCCCCCGCCGCCAGGACCGGCACGCGGTCCAGCAGCCGGAGCAGCAGGCCGTCAGCCTCGTCCAGAGCCCGCTCCCACTGTCGCACGTCGCGCCACCGCGCCGGCCCCAGCGCGGACCACCCGAGCACGTCCACGTTGGCGGCGGACCAGGCCTCCTCCAGCTCCACGGGCGTGCGGGCGTCGAGCAGCGTACGCAGGGCCTCGGCGAAGGCGAAAACCGATTCGGGCATAGCTGCAATGTACCCGTTGCGTTCCCCGGGCGGTGGCGCTAAGGTTGCCCGCGTGCGATCACTAGCGAGCCGTTTGGCTCCTCCTCTGCTGGGCCTCGTCCTGCTGAGCGGATGCGGCATGGGAGGCGACCCGATCCTCATCGGGCTGGCGGGTCCCTTCTCGCAGCCGCGCGGCGCATCGATGCAGCTCGGGGCAGAGCTGGCGATCGCTGAGATCAACGACGCCGGCGGTGTGCGGGGCCGACCCCTCGTACTTCTGGTGCGCGACGACAGCGGCGCCACCAACGCGGCCGTGCAGATCGCCAGGGAGCTGTACGACCGACCCGGCCTCGTGGCGGTCATCGGCCACCTGAACAGCAGCGCCACGATCGCAACTGCCCCGGTATACAACGGCGGACGCGACCCGGTAGTGCAGATCTCTCCCTCGGCCTCGAGCCCCCTCGTGACGCCCGCCGGTCCGTACACGTTCCGCGTGTGCCCTAGCGACCTGGTGCACGGCGAGCGCCTCGCCGACTGGGCATGGGACAACCTGCAGGCGCGCACCGTGGCCGTGATCTACCAGAACGACGAATACGGCCGCGGCGTGCGTTCGGCCTTCTCCGCAGCATTCGAGGCGATGGGCGGTAGCATCCTCACGGAGGATCCTTACGTCGCGTCCCTCCCGACCTTCGAGCCATATCTGCGGCGCCTCATTCAGCGGGGCGGCGTCGGCGCGATCATGATCGCGGGCACACGGGAGGGCGCCGAGCGCGTCATCGCCACCGCCGACTCACTGGGGCTCTCCTACCCGATCCTAGGCGGAGACGGGCTGGCGGGGCTCGAGGGATCAGCCACCGACGCCAGCGGGGTTTACATCTCGGCCGCCTATCTACCCGACCAGGCCGGAGCGGCGAACGAGCGGTTCATCGACGCCTACCAGGAGGCCTACGGCGACCGCCTACCCGACCACCGCGGCGCCGGCGCGTACGACATCGTCCACCTGTTGGCGGAAGCCATCGACGCCGTCGGACCGGACCGCGCGCGGATCCGGGAATACCTTTCGGGGATTGGCACCGACAACCCCGCGTTCGAGGGCGTGACCGGAACCATCGCGTTCGACGCGTACGGCGACGTGCCCGACAAGGACGTGGTCATCGGCGTGGTGACCGACAACCGTCTCGCTCCCGCTCGCCAATGAGCCTCGCCGGTCGTCTCGACACGCTCAAAGCCCGCGTGGCCGTCGGGCAGGCCGCTCTCATCGCGGGCCTCGTCGTCGTCGCCCTCATCGCCGCTTCGGCGCTGCGCACACTCGGCGACACCATGAGCCGGGAGCTCGATGCGCTGACCAGCGTCTCCGAGATCAGCAACGGCCTAGTGGTCACCCTGTTCGACGAGCTGCGCACCGGCGAGCAGTACCTCACCGACCGCTCCCTGGAGGCCCGTGATGCCTTCTGGGCGGCGGGGGAGCGGTCCTACGCCTACCAGAGCGAGCTGCGGGCGCTCCCCGAGCTCACCGAGGCCGACCGGCTGTTGATAGCGCAGATCGGCCGGCTGCAGGCCGAGGTGGAGGTCTGGTACAGCCTCGCCCACGCCCAGTTCGACCTAGCGCGGCGCCGCTCGGCGGAACGGGCGGCACGCGAGGTGCGGAGGCCGGCCGAGGAGCTGCTGCAGCTGGTGCAGGACTTCTCCGCACAGCAGCGCGACCGCGCGGATCTGATTGCCAGGGACATGGAGCTCGACAGCGCCCAGCGCCGGCTTCTCGTGTGGACGGTGCTCGCCGCATCGGTCCTGGCAGGGCTCGCCGTGGGGCTCGCCACGCTGCGCTCCATCGAGCGTCCCCTCACCCGCCTGGAGGCCGTGGCCCGGCGCTTTGGCGAGGGCGACCTGCGGCCCGTCGAAGTGGGCCGCATGCCCGGCGAGCTCCAGTCGCTGGCAGACGCCATGGCACGCATCAGCACCAAGCTGCGCTCGCTCGTCGAGAATCTCGTCGCCGAGGGCCAGCTGATCGCAGCCACAGCCACCGATCTATCGGCGGTGAGCGAGCAGCTCGCGGCAACGGCTGGCGAGATCTCTACTGCGATGATCGAGGTCTCCACGGGGGCAGGCCAGCAGGTTAGCGGCCTGGAGCAGAGCTCCACGGCGATCGAGGACCTACGGGACGCGGCGGAGCGGAACGGCGAGATGGCGGGTCGAGTCGCCCAACTGGGCAGCGAGATCCACCGCCTGGCGGCCCGCTACCAACAGGACGTGGCAGCCTCGGCCTCCGCTCTGCTCGAGCTCGGCGATGTAGTCCAGACCAGTGCCTCGCAGGTGGAGGAGCTAGACAAGCTCTCCGAGGGCGTCTACGACTTCGTCGAGCTGATCAAGCGCATTTCCTCGCAGACCAACCTGCTCGCGCTCAATGCCCAGATCGAGGCCGCTCGAGCCGGGGAGCGGGGCATCGGTTTCGCAGTCGTGGCCGACGAGGTACGGCAACTCGCCGACTCGAGCGCCGGAGCCGCCGAAGAAGTGACCGACACGCTACACGCCGTCCGGACCCAGGTCGGCGAGGTGTCGGGAACGATGGCGGCCGGACGCACCAAGGTGCACGGGGTCGAGAGCATCGCTCAGGGCGCGGCACGGGCCCTCGAGGAGATTGCCGGCGCGATCGGAGAGGTGGAGGCAGCGGCCGCCCGAGTCAGGGACGAGGCCACCAAGAACCTCGCGGCGGCAGAGGAGATCAAGCGCGAGATCGCCAAGGCTGGCCAGGCAGCCCAGGCGCACGCCTCATCGAGCGAGGAGGTTGCTGCGGCGGCAGAGCAGCAGGGAGCGTCGACCGAAGAGATGGCAGCGCAGGCCAATCAGCTCAACGAGGCCGCCGATCGCCTGCGCGCGCTGGTGCAGGGCTTCCGTATCTAGCGCTTCTTCACCCGCTTCGCGCCGGCGGTCTTCTTTGCCGGTTTCTTCTTCGCGGCCTCCTTCTTCGCCGGCTTCTTGGCAGGCCTCTTCGCCCCCTTCCGGGCGGGCGCGACCTTGCGAGCCTTGCCACGTGCCCGCCTGCCCTTGACCGCCCCGGTCACCTCCTGCATCAGCTCCTCGCCTTCGTCTGCGCTGATGAGGCCGCGCCGTACGGAATACTGTACCAGCTCGCGGGCGGCATCGAGCCGAAAGCCCTCGAGCCCCGCACCGGCGCGTATCATGTGCACGAGTGCATCGGCCACGGGGCTCCGGAGCACGCTTCGAATGCCCGGGACGGACTCCAAGAGGGCAGAGATTTGCGAACCGCCGAGCTCGCGCGCCATCGGGGCTCCTTCAGGGGCTGTGTCGGGCGGCAAGCTAGCCAGTAGAGCGACCGGCGTCAAGCTGTAGTATTATCACGACAACAGCGCTCAAGTTGTTGTTGATCAACAACTTAAGCGCTGCCAACTCGGCGAAACTCGAGCTGCTACGTCAGCGACTTCCGGGTGCGCTTGGGACGTCGGGGTCGCAGGGGTTCCGGAGCCCGGCGCATCACCCGCCAGTCCGACTGTGCCAGCAACTCACCCAGCACTTGGCGGGTCTGGTGGTCGATCGGCATCTCGAGCTCCATTTCGAGCCGATAGTCCGCACGATCGCGTCCCCGCCCGGTCAAGACGAAGCCCGACCGACCCGGCTGCACGGCGTCGATCTCCACTTCCGCGACGTTCACGTACCCCTTATCGCGCTCTTCGGCGGGGGTCATGGGCCGCTCCAAGTCAAACCACGTATCGGGAGTGTGGACTCTCCGGGGCCGCCCGTCAAGAGGACGGTCTAGCCAGAGGCCCCGGCAAACGGTACATTTCGGGCCCTCTTGTTTGTGGGAGTGGATGCCGTGGGACGTCGTGGGATAAAAGAGTATCGGGCCGCGGAAGCGCTGCAACTCATCCTCGCTGACCGCGACCGCGAGCAGCTGAGTTGCCCTTCATGCGGGAACAAGGTCATCGAGCGCACGCCGAGACGCCGGCTTCCCAAGAACCGTTTCAAGACGCATCGCCAAGTCACGCTGAAATGTGTGAAGTGCGGCCGGCAGGCCGTCTACGTGCCTCGTAACGTCACCCAGCCGTCAGACAAGGAGCTAGTCGGCTACTAGTCGGCCAGGCTCCGCCAGTCAATCTCACATCGGTCGCCATCCCGGAGCTCAGTCGCTGGCTGAGCACCGGGGCTTTGGCGTCTACCGGACCGGCAGGGTCCAACCCTCGAACACGGTGGCGAGCGCCACAGCCGCCTCGGCGACGCAACCAGCCTGCCGCACCGCATCCAGATGGGCGTCCAACTCGGAGACGCTCCCCAGCCTCAGCTTGAGCAGATAGCCGTCCTCGCCCGTCACCCGGTGGCACTCCAGAACCTCCGCCGCCGCCGTCCACCCCCGGAGCAGCCGCTTCACGTCCGTGCTCGGCCCCGGTCGCACGCGAAGAAACGCCACGACGCGGCACTGAATCGCGCTCGGCTCCACCCGGGCGTGATACCCGGCGATCACACCCGCTCCCTCGAGCTTGCGCACGCGCTGGTAGGTAGCGGGAGCGCTCAGCCCGACCGCATCGCCGAGCTCTTGGTACGGCATGCGACCCTCGGCCTGGAGGAGGGCGAGGATGTGGCGGTCGATGGAATCGAGGATGGGCTGCACGGCCGAACGTGTATCTCCACGCACTGGATAATGCCAAACGAATCTTTTGTCAACGTGCATGAGTGCGGAATATCATTGACGGCTCTACATGACCGACAAAATGGCCCGGAGGATCGATCATCCTTCCGGGCCACGCAATGCCGGAGGGCAGTCTGGGGGATGGGCGGCCTACCGCGGTGCTGAGAAGATCCGACCCCAGCGGATGTTGGTGATGAACGGGAGCGGCATCACCCCATTCTTGTCGAAGCTGTAGTAGATGAACAGCGGGCGCCCGGCGACACGATCGCGCCCGAGGAAACCCCAATACCGGGAGTCGTAGGAGTTGTCCCGGTTGTCCCCCATCACGAAAAACGAATCGGGCGGCACCACCAGGGGCCCCCAGTTCTTGAGGGTGGGCCGGTAGGTGCGCCGGTCACGCCCGACCAGGTAGCGCACCTGCCAGTCGCGCATCCGGGGATCCTCCGGATCGTTCGTCGGATCCCCCTGCCGTGCATGGAACTCCTCTACTCCCGCTCCGTTCAAGTGCACCACGCCTCCCACCATCGACAGCGTGTCGCCCGGCAGCCCGATCACCCGCTTCACCACGTTTACGCCGGGCTCCTCCGGCGAATTGAAGATCACGATGTCGAACCGGTCGGGGTCACGGAACGCGGGGAGGCGCTTGTTCACGATGGGGATCTCCGCCCCGTACAGCGCCTTGTTCACGAACAGGAAGTCACCCACGAGAAGCGTGTTCTCCATGCTTCCCGAGGGAATGCGGAAGGCTTCGACCAGGAGTGCCCGCAGGAAGAACCAGATCACCAGGGCGATGACGATGGACTTGATCCACTCCTTCGCCGACTGGGACGCGGGCTTCCGCACCGGTCGCTGATCGGGCGGGCGTTCCTGGGCCTGCTTCTCGCTCTCCGGCTTGCCCTTCGACTGCTTCTCAGACACCTACTGCGTACCTCCTGCTGGTTCTACCCAGTCCGCGATGAAGATGTTCGTCTCGCCCTCCACTTCCCCATAACGGTTCGACGCGAACACCAGTTTCGACCCGTCGGGTGAGAACATCGGAAACCCGTCAAACTCCCCGTGCGTCGTGACCTGAGTCAGCCCCGTCCCTCCCCGATGGATCATGTAAAGATTGAAATCCCGAGAACGCGGGTTGTGGTGGTTCGACGAGAAGATGATCCGCTCATTGTCGGGGTGGAAGAACGGCGCGAAGTTGGCGCCGCCCAGGCTCGTCACCTGCCGCTTGTTGGAGCCGTCGGCGCTCATCACCCAGATCTCCATACGGCTGGGACGCACGAGCTGCTGCGCCAGCAGCCGGCGGTAGTCTTCCTGCTCCTCGGGCGTCTCGGGGTGCCACGCCCGGTACACGATCATGCTGCCGTCGTGCGAGAAGAATGGCCCGCCGTCGTAGCCGAGCGCGGTCGTGAGCCGGCGCAGGTTGGTGCCGTCCAGATTCATGGTGTAGATGTCGAGGTCGCCGTCCCGGGTGGACGTGAACACGACCGTCTTCCCGTCGGGCGAGAGCGTGGCCTCCGCATCGTACCCGGGTGAGCGGAACAGCAACTCGAGCTGCGATCCGTCGGTCTGAGAGGTGTAGACGTCGAAGTCGTACAGCGGCCACACGTAGCCCTGGCTGAAGTCCGGCTCGGGGGGGCAGCGCTCGTCCACATGGTAAGTGCTGGAGTACAGCACGCGGCTCCCGCCCGAGTGGAAGTACCCACAGGTCGTGCGCCCCAACCCGCTCGACACGAGACGCATCCCGCTTCCGTCGACGTTGATCAGGTACTGCTGATCGCAGGTCGTATCTGAGTCGGTGCGCTGGAACACGAGCTGCGTTCCGTCGGGCGAGAAATACGCCTCGGCATTCTGCCCGCCAAAGGTGAGCTGCTGCAGAGCGGCGAAGAAGGGCTCGCCGTCTTCGGGCGCACGGAGCACGGCCCGGGCCTCGGGCTCCCCACCGGCGCACGCAGTGAGCGCCACCCCCAGGGCGAGCCAAGCCGCGCCACGGAGCGGTCGCGCGGGGCGCTGCGGAGGACTGACAGGTAATAGCATCGGGTAAGTATAACCGGTTCTCGTGGGGGCCCGGCAGCGAGCCGTGCCCCTCGATGCGCGGGCGGCGGCCTGGTGATCTAGGCCGCGACGCGAAACGCCCAGCGGCTGGTGGTGGGGATGGCACGGCACGGGGGCCGCACGCGACCAACCGCTGGGCGTCTTTACTCTACGGGCCGGCTAGAAGAAGAACCCCAGCTCGAGCCGCCCCGCGGCGCCAGTCCCCTGGTCGAGGAATCCGCCGATGGTGCGCGCCGCCAGCGCCAGGAAGAGATTCCGCGTCTCCAGCCCGAGACCGGCGCTGAACCCGAGATTCTGCCTGCCGCCCACGATGACGCCCGCCCGCAGCGGCAGCTTCGGAATGAACCGCCAGGTAGTGCCGAGCTCAGCCTCGAAGGGGTACTCGAAGAACTCGCCGCTGGTAGCCAGGCGCGCGCTCATGTCGAGCTGGAGGATCCGATTGGCCCAGCCGCTCACGGCGAACCGGATGAGCCGTGGCAGCTTCACCTCACGCGACACGGTGTCCTGCACCTCGAAGCCCTTCATCTCGAATACGTCGTCCGTGGGATCCACGTCCAGCGAGTCCAGCACCTGGTTGAGATCGGTGGAGGTCACGCCGAACGACCAGGTCTGGAGCTCCAGGTTGTCCACGGTCACGTTGCCCAGATTGGCGAACATCGCCTCGAGAGCGATCCCCGAGGTCGGCCACTCGAGCCTGATCATGAAGTCGCCGACCACATCCGAGCCCAGGTCCACGGAGAGATCGGGGTCCGTCGAGCCGAGCGCTTCGACGCTCACGTCAGCCACCACGCTGTCACCGGTGACCCGCAGCCGGCTTTGGAGGTCGGTACTCCCGCCGTAGTAGAAGATGGGCTTCAGCAGCCGCGCGCCCAGGCCGAGCGTGAGCAGCACGCCGTCCTCGCTGGCGATGGGGCCGAGGCGGACCACGGCGTGCGCCCCGAGCTCCTGCGTGGCCACCGCGATGCCCCGCGAGGTCCCGAGGTCGAAGTCCTGTTGAGCCGCGTTGCCGTCGCGCAGGAGCTGCACCGCAGCGTCATCCACCTTGCCGAATGCGTATGAGCGCCCCTTGTAGGAGACCCCGAGGCTGAAGTGCCGTCCGAACGGCCCACCCAGGTAGACGCCGCCCTCGGCCTCGGCGTCCACGTGGAGCCCCTGGCCGTCGGGGATCTGGGACAGGACGTCGAGGATGTCCCCGGTGAGCACCTCGTCGTTCTCGTCCAGGTACACCAGGGCCCGCGCGTCGGCGATGCTGACGGTGTTGTTGCCGGCCAGCCCGCCGCCGGAGATCACGAGGCCCCAGTGGGGGATCATCACGTGGCGGAACGGGTCCACCCGGAGCTGCGGCGTGCGCCGGTAGGCCATGGGCACGTCGGCGGCCTGCGAGCCCTCGGGCACCGCCTGGGCCAGGACGTCTCCGCCGACCAGCAGCGTAGCTGCCAGTGTGAGGCTCAGGCGCTTCATGGGGTGCCTCCCGTCCGCACGTACAGCGTAACCGAGGCGTCGACGCTGATCCGGTCTGACGCCCCGACCGCGGCCCTGCCGCCCGCGGGTGGCAGGAGCAGGAGACTTACGCCCGCCGTGAACTCTGAGGCCAGGAACACCCGCACTTCGTCGCCGGAGAGGTTCACCGTGACGGTGTCGCGGGCCGCCTCCGACACTCGACCGTTGATGTTGACGGTGGCCGGGGACACCGTCACGACGTCGATGGGGACGCGATCCTGGGGCGGGAGCGCGAACACATCGGCCACCGCCGAGTCGACTGCCTCGATCGTCGCCTCCACACCGAACGCGGTCGCATTGACGAGGCGGAGCGTGGTCACCGCAGAGTCGAGGCGGCTCACGATGTCGTCGGCGTCCCGGGCATCGAAGCCGAACCCATCGAGGGTAGTGCTGCTGCTGGTGCTCACGCCGCCCGGCGGGATGTTGAAGTCGAGCCCGATGACCGGCTTGAGGGTCACGAGCAGCGTGTCCGTGGCCGAGATGGTGGCGGGGTTGCCGTCGCCCACGGTCACGTCCCCCGCGCCCACTAGCGCCACGTTCTCGCCATCCAGCAGCATGTCCACCAGCCGGTCGACGAGGAGGGCCGATTGCAACGTGTCAACCGCCGTGCCGAGACGCGGAATGTCAAAGGTGTTCCCCGCGCCGTCGGCCACCAGCGCCTGAATCCGGCTTCCGGTGCCGTCCGTCTGCCAGTCTGGCTCGCCCGCGACACTGTCCAGGTAGCCGGTGATCGGATCGACCCGGACGATCCCGACGAGGAAGTCGGTCAGGGTTGCGGGCACGTCGGCCTGGTTGCCCACCGTGACCACCGCGAAGGCCGTGTTCACGCTGGCGTCGCGCGCCGCGTCGTCGAACTCGCCCAGGTTGAGGTCACCCATGACGAACTCCGCGCCGTCCTGCACCGCGTAGGTCTGCGGCGGGAGCGGCCCGGAGATCGGGCCGGTGATCGCGCCGACGTCCAGCCCGAAGCTGCCCTCGGTCGCCTCCACCGCCAGCAGGTTGTTGGCGATCGTGATGGTGGTTACCTCGAGGAAGTCGCTCAGGATGGAATCGACGTAGAAGGTCTTGCGGGCGACCGGGATGCTGAGCTGCAGCGTCCGCGGCGGCCCGTCCCTGAGCTCGCTCCTGGCCTCGGTGATGCTCCCAGGCTCACAGCCCGTCACCGCAACCCCGACCGCCAGGAGCGCCGGAATTAGTCTGATGATTCGCACGCCTACCGATCCTTACGGAAGTCTCGTGGCAAGATTCTGCAATGTCAGCGAGCCGTGAGTGGGAATCAAGTGCCTAAATCACATGGGGGACAGTGACTTAGCGCACAAATAGGGTGGGAATGGGGGGGTCGCGGGACCCTGGGGACCCGTGTGGTGCCATTTCAGGCCGCCCGCCCCCGGGGTGGCCGGCGCCCGGACACCCGAAGGCGACCAGCGCCGCGCCCGGTTCCCGCCGAGGGCTACTCTGCGCCCATGTACGGATAGCGGTAATCCGTGGGCGGTATGAAGTTCTCCTTGAGCGACCGCGCCGACACCCAGCGCAGCAGGTTCATCATCGAGCCTGCCTTGTCGTTGGTGCCGCTGGCGCGAGCGCCGCCGAACGGCTGCTGCCCCACCACCGCACCGGTGGGCTTGTCGTTGATGTAGAAGTTGCCCGCCGCGTGGCGCAGCCTGCGCGTCGCCTCAACCGCCGCTTTGCGGTCTTCGGCGAACACGGCACCGGTGAGAGCGTACGGGGAGGTCTCATCCACCAATCGTAGCGCGTTCTCCCACTCCGATTCCTTGTAGACATACAGCGTCACGACCGGCCCGAAGATCTCCTCGCACATCAGCTTGAAGTCGGGCTTGTGAGCCTGCACCACGGTCGGTCGAATGAAGTACCCCTCCGACTTGTCGCACTGGCCGCCCACCAAGATCTCCGCGTCCTTCGACTCGCGAGCATGCTCGATGTACCCGCAGATGTCGTCAAACGACTTCTCGTCGATCACGGCGCCCATGAAGTTGCGGAAGTCGGCGACGTCGCCCATCGGGATGCCGGCCACACGATCGAGCAGCTCGTCCGCGATGCTCTTCCACAAAGTGTCGGGGAGGTACACCCGGGACACCGCCGAGCACTTCTGGCCCTGATACTCGAAGCTACCCCGCAGGATGGCAGTGACGAGGGCGTCGGGCTCGGCGCTGGGGTGGGCGATGATGAAGTCCTTGCCGCCCGTCTCACCCACGATCCTCGGGTAGGTCTTGTACCGCTCGATGTTCTCCCCGATGGTCCGCCAGAAGCTCTGAAAGACGCCGGTGGAGCCGGTGTAGTGAATGCCGCCGAAATCCGGTGAGTCGAGTATCGCCCCCGTCACCGCTCGGGGATCGCCCGGCAGGAAGTTGATCACGCCCGGTGGCACGCCGGCCGCCTCGAACATCCGCATCACGTAGTACCCACTGAACACCGCTGGCCGAGACGGCTTCCAGATCACCGTGTTGCCCATGATGGCCGGCGAGCTCGGCAGGTTGCCGGCGATGGACGTGAAGTTGAACGGGGTGATCGCGTAGACGAAGCCCTCGAGCGGGCGGTACTCGACGCGATTCCACATCCCCGGGGCGGAGAGCGGCTGCTCCTCGTACAGGCGCTCCGCGAAGTGCACGTTGAAGCGGAAGAAGTCGATCAGCTCACAAGCGGCGTCGATCTCGGCCTGGTGCGCCGTCTTGCTCTGGCACAGCATCGTGGCTGCATTCACGGGATCGCGCCACGACGTCGCCAACAGATCGGCCGCCTTCAAGAACACACTGGCCCGGTCTTCCCAGGACCACTCCGACCACTCCTTCCACGCCTCCCGCGCGGCCCTGATGGCCATCTCGGCCTCTTCCTCGCCGGCCATGTGCCACGTGGCCAACAGGTGCCCATGCTTGTGCGGCATGACCGCCCTGTATCTCCGGCCGGTCCAGACCTCCTTGCCGCCGATGATCAGGGGGAACTCGATCTCCTGCCCCTGCATCTCGGCGAGCATCGCCTTCAGCACCTTACGCTCCGGGGTGCCCGGGGCGTAGGACTGCACCGGCTCGTTGATCGGAATGGGAACCTGAATGTCTCCGCTCATCCTCAGTCACTCCTTCCACCCGGACAGAGAGCCAATCGAGAACGTCGTCGTAGGGGGCATGAAAGATGCACTGGGGGCAGCCCCGATTCCACGTCCCGTGGAAGCCAACCTCTCAGGCCGCGGGCTTGTCCAACAGACCCCGAACCTTGTGCAGCAGCTCGTCCACGTCCCACGGCTTCTGCAGGAACGGCCAGGCCGGATCGAGAGACGTCTGGTCGCCGTCGTCGCCCGTGTAGCCGCTGGTGAATAGGAACCGCACCGCCTTCCCGTGATCGCGCAGCGTGTCGTGCAGTTCCTTGCCACCGACGTGAGGCATGACCATGTCGGAGATGACGAGGTCGATGTCGGCCTCGTACCGGTCGAACACGTCCAGCGCCTCCTCGCCGTCGGCCGCCAACAGCACGGTGTAGCCTACCTTCTCGAGGAGACGCTTCGCCGCGCGCCGAATGGCATCCTCATCTTCCACCAGCAGGATGGTCTCGCTGCCGCGCGGAGTGCCGGCGCCAACCTCGGCTTCCTGCGCCGCGGGCTGCTCGGCCGCTGCGAGCGGGAAGTAGAGGTCCACTCTGGTTCCCTGCCCCTCCTCGCTGGCGATGTCGATGTAGCCGTCCTGCTGTTTGACCAGGCCGTAGATCATCGCCATCCCCAGACCGGTACCGAGGCCCGTCGGCTTGGTCGTGAAGAACGGATCGAAGATCCGCTCTCTGGTCTCCTCGTCCATGCCGTGGCCGGTGTCGGCCACGGACACGTGCACGTACTCCCCGCTGGCCCCTCCCCAGCCCCGCACGGCGTTGTGCTCGTAGTCCAGCAGCACGTGACTCACCTCGATGCGCAGCACGCCGCCCTCCGGCATCGCGTCACGCGAGTTGGTGGCGAGGTTGAACAGGATCTGCTCCAATGCACCCTCGTCCGCCTCCGCCACCGCCTCCGCCGCACGTGGCAAGAACCGCACCTCGATGTTCTCAGGCAGGATGCGCCGCATCGTGGGGAGGAGATCGGCGACGACGGTCGAGATGTTGAGGGGCTTGAGCGCGATCATGCCCCGGCGGCTGTAGCCGAGGAGCTTCCGCACCATGTCGCTGCCCCGCTGCGCCGCCCGCCTGAGGTCGCTGAGATCCTCCGCCAGCTCGCGACTCTCGGCCGGCAGACCCCGCTCGAGCATGTCGGCATTGGCCAGGATCACAGTGAGCAGGTTGTTGAAGTCGTGAGCGATCCCACCGGTGAGCTGGCCGATGGCCTCCATCTTCTGTGCCTGGCGTAGCTGGTCCTCGAGAGCCCGCCGCTCGGTGACGTCCTCCGCAATCATCTCGAAGGCCACGGCGCTCCGCCCGGCGCCCCGCACGGGCCGACCGCTGAGACGCACCGTGAAGGGCGTGCCGTCCTTCCTCTTCCACTCGACCTCTACTCCCTCGATGCGCTGGGCGTTGCCATCCCGATCCACGAGACTGCGACGCAGCTCCGGGTCGGCGTACACGTCGCGTGCAATGTCGAGGGCGAGCAACTCCTCCTCTGAGTCGTATCCCAGCATGTTCACCAGGGCTGGGTTCACCGACTCGAAGCGGCCTTCGGGGGTGGAGCGGTAGATCCCATACATGGCGTGCTCCACCAGCGCCCGGTAGCTGGCCTCCGAGCGTCGCAGCGCTTCCTCCGCGCGGCTTCGCTCTAGCTCCGCCGCCGCCCGGGGCGCGAAGATCTCCAGCGTGGAGCGCGCGAGCTGCTCTTCGGCTAGCGGCTTCTTGTCCATCACCACCATCAGGCCGATGGCCCGGCGCGACACGTCGAGCAGCGGCGTTCCCAAGTAGCTCTCCGCCCCGAACTCGGCCAGGAGCGCGTCGTCGGGGAAGCGCTCCCGCACACCGCTCGGGTAGCTGCAGGTGCGGGGCTCCAGCACGTCAACGCAGGGCGTGCCCGCGAGCGGACGCTCGAAGTCGTCCAGCACCTCACCTCCCGCGCAGGCCGCAATGGTATGGATCCGGTCAGGATTGCCAGCCGCCACCTCGGCGATGAGCGCGTACTCCACACCCAGCACCTCGCTGAGGAGCACCACCATGGAGCGGAAGAACTCCTCCCCGGTGGCCCCCGAGACACCTTCCGTGATCGTGCGCAGCACCTCTTCCGTCCGACGGCGTTCCGTCTTGTCCCGAAACACTCCCACGACCGCGCCCACCGTCGGGTCATCGAGCAGGTTGGTGCCCACGGCGTCGAGCCAGCGCCACTCGCCGGCGGCGTTCTTCGCTCGCAGCTCTACCGCCGTCGACCTCCCCGGCTCGCTCAGGACGTCGCGGAACGCCTCACCCAGCTTGAGTACGTCGTCCGGGTGCACGAACTCGAACATCGCCCGGCCCACGTACTCGCTGTAGTCGTACCCGAGCACGCGCTTGACCGACGGGCTCATGAACTCGAACACGCCCTCCCTACTCACCGTGGCGAACACGTCCCAGGAGTTCTCCACCATCCGGCGGAAGCGGCGCTCGCTGGTGTGCAGCCGTGCCTCCGTTTCCCTGCGCTGGGTAACGTCCCGCGCGTTTATCACGATGGCATGGACCGAGGGGTCGTCGAGCAGGTTGTTGCCCGCCGCCTCGAAGTGCCGCCACGAGCCATCTGCATGCTTGATACGGCACTCGATCAGCGGCGCGACACCCGGCGTGGACACCCGGCTCGCCAGGAAGTCGCGCACGCGGTTCAGGTCCTCGGCGTGCACCAGCTCGAACACGCTGTGGCCCGTCATCGCCTCGGGATCGTATCCCAGTACGCGCTGGGTGGAGGGGCTCGCATAGAGGATCGTCCCGTGCGCGTCGATCACCGTCACGATGTCGAGGGAGTTCTGGATTAGGGATCGCAGCCGGCGGTCGTGCCGCCACGCCCGGGCGCTGGCCAACTGAGTTGCTCCAAAGCGGCGCAGCATGAGGGCGAGGCCCAGCAGGAGCAGTAGGGACAGCGTGAGGTCCTCGAGCTCAGCACCCGACACGGGCCGGCTGCCAGTGACGGCGGCCAGTCGGACGAGCCCGATGACGTGCCACACCGCAAAGACGCCGATCGCCGCCCCGATCGCCCCCCAGGGCGCCAGCCTACCGCTCAAGCGGGCGAGCCTGAACGCCAACCCGACTGCTACGAGCTGGACGACGATCTCGAGGGCCAGAAAGACGTAGGCGCCCATGGTATGCGCCCACTAAGCTAAAACCCGCACGAGCCTGCGAGTAGATCTCGTGCGGGACTCAGCCCTCAGTTCCGGGCAGCTAGAAGTAGAGGTGAGCCTCCAGGGTGATTACGTCGCGGTCATCCGGCTCGCCCGCTTCGTCCCAGTGCACCCAGAACCCCGATAGCTGCACGAACGAGACCGGGAACGCCTCGAGCCCCACACGGGTGCGGCTGCGCTGGTCCCCTTCGTCCTCAGGGTCGCCTCCCACGCCCTCGCGGATGCTCGCCGAGGGATCGTGGTAGCCGTGCGTCACCTTGAGGTTGAGCCCCTTCACGATCAGCCAATCGCCCTCGATGAAGGCGAGGAGCTGGTCCGTATCCCTCGTGGCAGGATCGTCGAACGAGTCGAACATGAGGTCGGCCTCGCCCAGGAATACCACAGGCCCCACCGAGAAGCCCGCGTAGGCGCCGACGATCTCCCTGTGTTGGCCGGTCTGAGCATTGCGGGCAGCCGACACCCCGACCCGAAACCGGGGATAGGTGAGCACTGCGCTCGTGGCGAGCAGCTTGCCGTTGTCGTTCTCGACGCCGCTGAAGCTGCCATTGGTGACGCTCACGAACCATGACAGTGGGCCCGGCTCGATCCCGGCCTCGACGCCGACGTCGCCGGCGCGGTACGTGAAGTTCGTCTCGGAGCGGATGAACTCCCCGTCGTCCCACAGACGCCACCCGTAGGGGAGCAAGAACTTTCCGGCCTTCACGTAGCCGTTGAGTGGCCTCCAGGCGGCCATGCCGAACACCTCGCGCGCCTTGGCCTGGTCGGGCTCCACCGTCTGGTCCAGATAGAAGGTGAGGATGTTGTCAATCAGCCGCGCCTCGAGCTGCACCTGGGATTCGTTGACCTCGAAGTCGGTGCGTGGGGTGACGCCCTCGGTGAGCACCCAGTCCATCGAAGCCCTGAGGTCGAGCCCGATCGCCACCCAATCGGCGAGCGACCGGCTGCGGACCTCCATCGTGCGTGCCGGAAGCTGGGTCTGGGACCAGGCGCTGCCGAAATCGTTGCGCCCTCCACCGCCTGTGCGGTTGACGTGGCACTGGGCGCACTTGAGCCCCGTGCGCAGGGCGAGGTACGGCTCCGCGGCCGCACTACTCCAGGGCGCCAACGACAGCACCGACAGCGAGACCAGGATCCCGAGGGTGCCTCTGGGCAGGGACATGGGCGTCATCTCCGTGGGGTTCGCGTCACCGGCCGTGCGACACTAGTTGTTCTGTGCGCCGGCGGTGATCCAGGCACGAATGACGTCGATCTGCGCCTGCGTGAGCGGCGTACCACCGAGCGGCATCCGCGGGCCCATCCCGCCGACCTGGCCGAAGGTCCCCTGGATCATGTGCACTAGGTAGCTCTGATCGGGCTGTCCCGGCTCGATGCGATCCATGGTGGGAACCTGCTCCGACGCCACGTTCACCGTGTTGGAGAAGGTCTGACCGCTGCTCAGGTTCATGTTCCGCGCCGGCGAGCTACCTGCGTGGCAGCCGGAGAGGGCGCAATTGGCGGACAGAATGGGCTGCACGCTGCCCGACAGCGTGGGTGTGCCGCTGCCGTTGCCGCCGCCGTTGCCACCACCATTGGGGCCGGTGCTGTCTGAGCAGGCCAGCCCACCCACAAGCAGCAATGCGAGAGCGACACCAGCTGGACGTGATAGGGACATGGGTACCTCCCGCCGTGGGTGAAATCCTAGTAAGATATTCGGCAAAACCCGCCGGCTACCGCGAATGTTCCAGGTCAGGGATCCCCCGATGGGGCGGTGGCGCGGTCGAGCGCGGTCGAAGGGGCCATGACGTGTCACCGGACGACACCGCTGGACACGACCGGGCTAGCCGATTAGCGTGCGGCTTCCTCTCCTCCCGGAGGCCCACATGCGCCTGCTTTCCCTGTGCCTCAGCCTGTTCCTGCTTGCGCCGGTTGCCGCCGCGCAGGAGTTCGAGCGGCCCACCGACTGGGAGGTTCGGCTCGACCGGTCCGGTGCCAGCGAGTCTGACCTCTACTTCGTGGAGATGCCTCCGGGGTGGCACGTCACCAGCGGCCCGGCGGCGATCCTCTACGATCCGGCGCGGACGGCCACCGGCGAGTTCCGGCTGCGCTCCGAGATCTACCTGTTCCCGGGGGATCGCCGAGAGGGGTTCGGCGTCTTCTTCGGCGGCCAGCACCTAGGCGACGGCGCGCAGGCCTACACCTACTTCCTGATCCGCAAGGATGGCCGGTATCTGATCAAGACGCGCCACGGCAGCTCCACCCAGGTGGTCGTGCCGTGGACCGAGCACGCTGCCATCGTGAAGCACGAGGGGGATGAGGGCCAGGCCAAGAACGAGCTGGCGGTGGAGGCCGGCGCCGCCGAGGTCCACTTCTACGTCAACGGCGAGAAGGTGACCAGCGTGCCCCGCTCGGAGATCGGCTGCGAGGGCGTAGTGGGCCTGCGCGTCAACCACGGCCTGAACGTCCACGTCAGCACCCTGACCGTGGAGTCAGCAGGCTCCAACTGAGCCAACCCCGGGCAGGGTAGGTGATGGGCGGGGAATCTGGCTGAGGCGGGTCGATTTCCGTGGAGTACCATGAAATAGAATCGTGGTAACGCTCTAGCTCATCCCAATGCTCATCGAGCCCATGCTCGCCGCGAGGACGCCAACCAGGGCTGCCACCGCATACGAGAGGAGGCCCGGCTTCTTGCCCAGCCCTGCTCCAATGTACAGCGAGGGCGTCGTGAGGCCGTACGGCTCCGGAGTGCTCTCGGCCGGCGCGTAGTCTACCTCCGCCGTGAGGTGGAGCCAGTCGTTCAGGGTATACCCCAGGCCGACTACCAGGCCGGGGCCGGCGAGCCCGAACAGCTCGGCCCCTTCGGAGGTGAGGAGCAGGCCTGCTGACAGATCGATGCGGTGGGACCCGCCGAGCCAGCGGCGGTAGCGCCCCTTCACGCCCGCACGCCCCGTCTCGAACCCGAAGTCATGGCCCCCGAATACAGTGACCCCCACGGCGGCGTCGCCCAGGTTCTTCATCCAGCCGACCTCTGCGGTGAGGTAAAAGGCGCTCTGGCCCGCGCTGGAGGACACCCGGTAGCGCGCGTGCGCTTCCGTGATCAGGTAGGAGCCGCAGTCTGGGAGGGACGCGGCGAGGACACATAGACCGCTGGGGTGTTGCGGCGCCAACGTGGCCGCACTTCGCTCCTGAGCTCCGACGACACTCGGGGTAAGGCAGCACAGAGCTATGACTGCGAACTTGACGCGCTGCATGACTCCCTCCCGCGATGGTTGCACGCACCGTCGCGGGAGGCCGTCAAGCGAGGGTCAAGTTGTTTGGGGACAGTCGCGATGCGCCGGGAGCCCGAGTCCTACTGGCTCCCACGCTGAGTGGCCAGGGACGGAATTGAACCGCCGACACGGGGATTTTCAGTCCCCTGCTCTACC
>JABAOF010004702.1_pt3 | contig 26990 bp, 35 predicted proteins | sample 7062171 | NCBI WGS metagenome assembly JABAOF01 (sample SAMN14538628, study PRJNA623070) | marine sediment metagenome | biome: marine biome [ENVO:00000428]; feature: marine pelagic biome [ENVO:01000023]; material: deep marine sediment [ENVO:00002113] | place: India: Gulf of Khambhat ...
CCGGATTGACTCCTCGCGTCGTCGCCGTGCGCCACGCCAGGGGCTCCGCTCGTACCGAAGCTCCGCTCGCTCTGCGGGCGACTCGCGCCGGGGGTCGGGCGGCGGCTTGCGGGCGATGTCGGCTAGCTGATCCACGGCTGAGCAGCGCTCTAGCTCGTGGGCCTCGAACATCGCCTTTGCGCCGTTGCGGAACTCGACGATGACGATCCCACGTCGGCTGGCCGTGACGACCTTGCCGACGTGGCCTCGCCAGAGTGTGCCGATGGTTTCGCCGACGTGCGCCGCGACTCGGACGGCTTCTCCCTTTCTCAGCGGTTCGACCATGCTCCTGTCATACCTCTCGGCCGATCTAGTAAAGACCGACCCCTGTTATCATACTTGCCCGGTTATGGCGTTGCGCATGGTTCCAGAGAGAATGGCGTAGCGACGTGGCCGGGTCGATTTCCGGGGCTCTGCGTCATGCTACGGCGGAGGGTAAGACATCGTCATGCCTGCGCGTATCGACAACACCGGAATGGAGCCTGGCACGCAGGTCGTTGTGACTGGAGGCGCGTATCGCAACCTTCGCGGGATTATCGTGTCGCTGCCAACCTTCACGCTGCTAGCGGACGGTCGCATGGAGGCGGCTTACCGTGTTGCGGGGAGACACGGTCGGGTCTGGCCTACCGTGGTCTTAGTCAGGTGGCTTCGCCCGCTGTCAGCGGTAGATCTCCTTGCGGAGAGAGCGGAGTAGGTAGAACGCATCTATGAACGACATTGACTTCAAGCCCGGTGACGAGATCGAGTGGCTCGATAAGAAGGGGGAGCGTTGTCGTGGTCGCGTGTTCTGCACCGACGACGGCGAGCTTTACGTGCGCCTCTACGACGCGGCTGGTAGTCTGATCGACCGCGATTGCGATGCTACATTGATCAGCGTTCCGCCGGACGCCAAGATTGCTTCCGCAGTGGATCGACTCGTGGAGACTCTGCCCGAGATCTTCCATCCGTCGCCGCTCATCAACTGCACCGATGGGGCGCGCAAAGATCCCGAAGCTGTCTACTGTGGTCTGTTCAAGGTCGTCGTGAAGGAGCAACGGTTCGAGAAGGGCGAGGCGACGCGCGATCTTGATCTGACCATTCAGCATACCGTCGTGCCGGAAACCCACGTAGAGACGTGGAGCAAGCTGGTGCGGGACGCAGCCTACGATCTGGACCAAACGAATCGCACCCGTCCGCTCGACGCCCGCGATCTGCCCGAGGATGTCTACGCTACGGCAGACAAGCAGAGGCTCTGTCGTGAGTGCTTCCGCGCTTGGGTGCTCCAAAGCGCCTACCCCGAGGAGCCGGGTCGGCACACCCCTGAAGAACTGAAGCAGTTCGTCTTCGACTTCGTGGACGGCAAGGTATTCACGGACCGGCATCTGCCCGCAGGCGGCGATACCAACATGGCCGGCATGGTGTTCATGACGCTGATGCTCATGCCGCCGCCGCCGAAGGACTACATCGAGAAGGTGGCCTGCATCTACGAACACCTGTCGAAGGCGGGGCCGCGCTCTGTGAACGGGATGCCGATGTTCATGAGTCACCGGTTCATGCACAAGGATGATTGGGAGCGAGTGGTGCCGCACATCCAGGCAGAACTGGAGCGTCGTGAGCAACTCGAACTCTGATCCTTCCGATCTTTTCGATCCTCCCGAGCGCGTAACGAACACCCGTGAACCTCTGCCGGACGTTCGCTACGACGCAGACACGGGCGATCGTTACGTTCCGCTGCCAACGACACTCTGTCTACTCGTAGAGCGGACGCTCTCGCGGCGCGAGCGCGGCAAGTGGGTTGACTACTTCCTCAAGTTCGAGGCTCCCGAGGCCGTCGAGTCTGTTGTGCCTGTTGCTGACGCGTGGGGAACCTTGCGCAACAAGCGTCATCGCGTGCGGACAGCGCTGACGCAGGTTTGTCGTACCGTGGAGGACGGAATGAAGCGCGGTGCGCGGTGGTACTCCTCGCGCTCGCCGCTTCAGCATCGCATCTTTGCGCGTCTTGTGTTCTACAGCTATCGTGCGGCAGACCTGCCCGAAGGCAAGCTGCGTGGCTGGGCCAGTCGGCGCGGGAGTGCCATTGCTCAGTGGGGCGAACTGAGCGTAATCGACCTGCTGGCGGAGGTAGAACAGGACTGATGCGACTTGCTGCTGTCCTGGTTCTGGCGCTGATGCTGCTGTCTGGGTGTGCAACCTCTACGAGTTGCCTGGATGAGGGCAACCGGCAAGGGTTGCTCGACGACGCGCCCGTGAATCGCGGTTACTACGACCCATTCGGCTGGGTAAACAAGCTCGCAGGCGTTACTCTGCCTCTCGCGTTCGTCGTCGATGGGGTGTTCGTGCTACCTATCGCTGCTATCCTCGACCGATGCCTCTGTGAGTGGTTCCCGATTACCAAGGCCGTGTTTCGCGTCATGGCGTGGCAGGAACCGGTAATCTGGATCGAAACCCACGAGCCCGAACCGATCATCGTGGNNCGACGACGTGGTTTTCCGGTCAAGCTGACGAAGCAACGATGGCTGCTCGTGCGAATGGCGGCCATCTATCTCGACAGCAAAGACAAGCTGGGGGACGAAGCGCGCCGCGCGTTTGCGTTGATCCCCGACTACGATCCTGGAGTAAGAGGCGTCAAGACGCTTCGACTCCAAGCAGCGCACGTCGAGGGGATGCGTCAACTGCTTGCCGCGGCGTCCGAGTTTTTCTATCGCCACTACGGAGTGCGACAGTATGCGAGTACAGACGGCAGGGCGTTCAAGATAGCGGCAGAGAGACTGGCCGAGATCGACCTCGTCACACAGCTTGGCGACGTTGCTCGTCACCCGGAGATGGTCGCATGAAGGACGAGGCTGTTCGGATCTCTCGCTCCATGTACGAGGCTATGCGGCAGGAGCGAGTGATCGATGATCTCGAAGACCGTCGGTGCGCGATGATTGCCGTGAGACTCGCGGATCGGCTGCGGTTCCTGCGTAGCTCGTGCGGTTTCGAGACTGCGACCATTCGGCTGAAGCCTTCAATTCTTCTAGGCGACGATCCGTACGAGTATCGCAAGATGCTCGAACAGCTTCGCGACTGGTTTGAGTCAGCGTCGCGGGTCGCGCGCTGCTACGATCGCACCCGTGACGCCTTTCGTCGGCGCGTACGTCAGATTGACGAGGCGCTCGATCGGGATGCGGTTACTCGTCTCGGCAACATCGCTCGTCTGGTGGCCTAGATGTTCAAGGAAGGCGATCTGGTCATCGTCCAGCCGAGACGACTCTTCGCGTCCCAGGAGATTATGCGCCATTCGGGCAAGGTCGGTCAGATCGTCTGGGCTTCTGAAATCATGACCGACTACCACAAGGTCCGCTACGAATGGTTCTTCAACGTCAAACTCCGCGACGGTACGCTCCTCAGAGACCTTCCGCCCGACGATCTGAAGGCTGCTGACGCGATTACCGCGTTAGGTGGGGCGGCCGGGGATGAGGACGAGTAGTTTGGCGTAAGTTCGGCAGCACCTTCGGGTAAAACAAAGGCATGATGCAGCGTATTCCCTACGGCAACGTCGGACCTGACTGCAAGATCCGATTCACTCGGCGTCTCGCGCACGAGCTACGCAACGTGGTTCGCGGGCATCATCCCGACAGCATCGAGGCTGCGGACTGGAACCAGGTTTACAAGATCATGTCAGAGGCCCGCAGCTTGGCAGGTTCGACAAGTCGTCTCACGGTCAACCTGGGCAGGTACCAGCCCGAGGTTCTCGTTGCTCTGCGCGAGGCACTGATCCTCGTCGAGAAGACGAATACGCACGTGCAGATCTACACGAGCGCGCACGCGCGCGCGGAAGAGATCGCAGACTACCTCGACATCTCCGCAGTCGAGCGTCTGGGCGAAATCGGGGCTGATCTCAAGACTGCCTGATGCCTGACCACGACATCACCTGGCACTACCCTCCAAGGCGGCCCGCTTTAATAGAGAGTCATCCAAGGTTCGAGATGCGGCCTTTCGCTCGTAAGACGCGCAAGGTTCTCCGAAATCATCTGGATGAGATGTCGCAGATTCGCGACGATCCCAAGCTGCGCGCGCGAATCGTTGAAGAGATCGTCGGTGGGAGTCGTGAGTCTGTACCGGTCGTCTATCGCGCCGACTGGGACACACGCGCCGAGAGTGCATGGCGTCGTGTGAACGAACTGATGACGATGGACGCGATCGACCTGATGGTTCTTCTGCTGGAGGTGAAGCTGTGACGTGGAAAGAGGCTGTCGAGCAGTCCGAAGCTGGCATTGCCGTTCGTGCGGAGGACTGCAAGCCGCCGAAGCCCAACGTCGTCATGAAGGGTCCGATGGGCAAGAACTATGTTGCGTGGAATCGGGGCACGCAACCGTGGACCCGATGCTCGTTCGCGGCGGCCGAGAAGCTCGAAGACTGGCGGCCGTCCAAGACGACCCGGAGGCCCGCTACGCTGGTCCCGGAGGAGAGCATGGTAAGACCGCCTCCGCGGAGATCTACATAAATGGAGCGCGGATGTCTTCGCGCACCTCGACTGCCAGTGGAAGGGCGGCAACACCCTACGGAGCTAGACACCCCGCAAGACGCGAATAACGGTCGGTCCTTGCTCGGTTCCTTGCCCCAGAGCCTCCTCCAAAGCGCGACTTTCCATTGACTTGCGCTCGCGTTGCAGTCGTCGAGTCTACATCGCACACGCTGCTCGCTCTCTGCTGCCTGCCTCCTGCCGCCCCTCCCATAGTCTATTTGACCGCCTTGGTCCTCGCGGAGAAGATAGTTACGAGCGGACCAGGCTGTTCCGGTCGGAGCCATTCCCCGTGCTTTTGCATTCAATCGGAGAACAGAGATGAGATTGCTCGCCGAAACTACGGCTATCGTGGACAGTCTGCGCGTTCTCCGAGACTCCGTGCTCCACGAGAAAAAGGGTGACCTGAGCGGCAGCGCGCTCGGTAAGGAAGTCGAGAAGGCCGCGTCGAAGATCGCCAAGAAGCCTCTCCACATCGACAAGCACAGCGTCAGTCCGAAGGGACACGACTTCACGTTCAAGGAGGGTGGACGCTTCAAGATCCGCCCCAAGCCCGACGGCGCCGTCCTCGCCAAGCTCCAAGGACAGCCCAAGCCGCACTATCGCTATTTGGGCGTCGGCACTGACGCGGCGTCGGCCATTGCGGCGCTCAAGCCCGAGAAGAAGGCCAAGACCAAGAAGGTTCTTCCGGGAATCGCCGTCAAGACGGGGAAGGTTCCCGCGCCGCCGGCCTATATCCCTGATCCAGACAACCCCAACGTCGAGATCCCGAATCCCAAGTTCAAGTCGTGGTTCCTCGCGCAGCCGCCGGAGGTTCAAGCAGCCCTCGCCAAGAAGGTGATGGGTAAGGCTGCCAAGAAGGCAAAACTCGACGTCTCGGTCAAGAAGGCGGTTGTCAAGAAGGGTCCGCCGGCTCCCGATCACGCGAACATCAATGGCCTGCGTCTCTACAACGACATGGGCGTCGATGCCGACGTCTGGGAGCGCTACGCCTATGCGGCAAAGCACTCCGTTGATCTGCTCAAGCGCTTCGGCTTCGGCTTCATGCTGAAGAACGTCACGATGCACCTGCGCAAGTCGAAGTCGATGGGCGTGCTCGGCAACTACGACATGAAGACGAAGACGGTCGAGATCTTCGTCAACGCCATCGGAAAGAAGGCGAGTGAGCCGTCGATCATGTCAACGATGGTGCACGAGCTTGGGCATCACTACTACTACCGGGAGATTCCGCGCGCGCGTCGCAAGAGCTACCGGTGGTACTTCGATATGGCGAAGCAGCCGACCAAGGGCGGCAAGAAGACCGGCGACTTCCCGAGCGACTACGGCGCGACCAAGCGCTACGAGGACTTCGCTGAGATCTTCGCGGCGTTCTACGGTCGGGCCTACAAGCTCAAGCCGAAGCGCTACAAGCTCACGCCAGACATCATGGACCGCTTCCGCACGTTCATGAAGCAGGACGACCGCATCAAGGTCTACGAGGATGAGGAGTGGCTGCTCCGTCGGCCGCTGACTACCGCTAACATCTTCGAGGCTATTCCGGCGAGCACTTCGTACTCCAAGATTGCCTTCGATCCGTCGAAGAAGTTGGCCGAGGCTCGCGGCTCACAAGCCGAGCTTTGGGGTCACAAGCCCGAGGGTTGGGCCAAGAAGCAGGAGCGTACGAAGAAGAAGGGCCAGCAGATGTGCGGCTTTCGGCCGTGCAAGCCGGGCGAGAAGCCGGGCTCGAAGAAGAAGCGTGGTCCGCAACCGCAGGCGTGGGGCTATCAGTGAGAGATCCCTACAACCGGGGCCAGGCAGAGCCGCGCGGCAAGCGCGAACGACTTGGTCCCTCAGTAGATCGTGATGTCGCATACAAGAGCCCACCCGGTAATCTCTATGACCGTATGACTAAATTGTCGCCTGCGGAGCGGCTTGCTCTCGGTGCGGGCCAGCAGTCAGACCATCCCGCTTCCTATCACACCAACAAAAGCACTCCGCCGGAGACCTACCTGGGCTCGCCAAACACAGCCTATCGTCCACCAACCGATGTAGACTTCGGCGACTACGAGCCGCCTGATCCGCGCCATTCGGCCTTGGTCACGGGCACGTTTTACACTAACGCGCATACCGAGGTGCCAGCGCGTACCCAGAGTGTGGAAGAGGCGCGTGAGGTGGACAAGGACGGCAAGATTACGGCAGGCATCTTCCTGCCGCTGCCGAAGAAGCTCGCGCAGCAGTTCCCAGACAAGAGCCACGAGGATGACTCGGTTCCGCACATCACCGTGCTCTACGTCGGCAACATCACGCTCGATCAACAGCGCAAGCTCGTCTATGCCGTGCGCAAGATGGCGGCCTACATCCGTCCGTTCGAGATCAAGCTCGACAAGTACGACGAGTTCCACAACGCGGACGGCCAGCTTGTGCCGCACATGGTGCCGACGGCGACGCATCCGCACGGGCTGTCAGCGTTGCACGTCGCGTTGTGGCGCGCCGTCGAGGACGCGGGCATCCCCGTGGGGCACAACTACGGTGACTACACGTCCGGCAAACCAGATGCTGCGGCCTTCAAGAGTCACGCCACACTAGACTATCTGCCGCCCGAAGCGACGAAGTACGACGGCCCCAAGCCGACCGGAGAATGGACCGTGAGCGAGTTGGAAGTCTGGGGACACGACAAGTCGAAGATTCCTCTGGGCGGCACGACCGAAAGCCGAAAGGCGCAGTCGCTACGCGAATCGCTCGCCCGTAAGCGCGTTCAAGAGTTGGCGTCGAACCCGATCGTTGAGGGACTCATGGAGTCTCTAGATCCCGAGGATCGCGCTCTTGCGGCCACGATTATGCAATCGTACGGACAACCGATCGACGAGGAAGCGTGGGGCGAGATCCGGCGTCGTGTTTACGGACGCTCTGAGGGGTCGGACGGGGTTCGTCGTGTCTTCGAGTCAGACTTCGACGAGGCGATGCAGTTCTTCGGCGTAACCGGCAAAGCCAAGCGTAAGCGCAAGCCTCGCGAGATTGTCTTCTCGCCCGAGCTTGATGATCAGATGGATGCTGATGCTGATTACGAGCGTTGGCTCAATGGTCACGCGTCGCGCGAAGAATTGGGTGCCGAGCACTCGGATGACGAAGTGCCGGAGGATATGACCGAGGCCGATCTTGTGGCCTGGCTTGCCGACGATCCTGGTCTGTCGGAGGACATGCCAGGCGGCGATGACGATATGGCCTTGTTTCAGAAGTACCAGGCCAAGTTGACTAGCTGGGAAAAAGGCTTTTTCCCCGATGTCTACAAGAAGACAAAGGCGAAGGGAAAATCCATGTCGCCGAAGCAGGCGAAGTGGTACTCCGTCGTCTACGACAAGCTGAAGAAGTTTGACGCGAAGGCTGCTGCCGGTGTTCCCGCCGACAAGCCGCTGAAGAAGAAGCCAAAGTTCAAGCCAAGCAAGTACCAGCAGGCGATCTACGACTGGATCTCAGAGACAGCAAAGAAGCCGCAGGGATCTCTCGTTGTTGACGCAAAGGCGGGGTCTGGGAAAACGACTACCATTGAAAGCGCGCTCGATCTGATCCCTGACAACCAGCAAGTCGTCTTTCTTGCGTTCAACAAGTCCATCGCCGAGACGCTGGAGCAGAAGACTGAGGACCAGCCTAATGTTCGAGCATCGACCACTAGCTCGTTTGGTTGGGCGGCGGTGCGTCGTGAGTACGGCAAGGGCGGCAAGAAGCTCCAAGTCGATGACAAGAAGGTACTGAAGATTCTTCGGGAAATGCTCAAAGGTAAGGATGAGCAGGAAACAAAGGAGCTTCAGAATCTCTACGCATCTGACATGGCGAACGTCATCGGCAAGCGCAAGATGCTGATGACCGAGGACGAGGACGGTAATCCCGCATTCCCGTCCTGGTCGGCGGTTGCCAAGAAGTTTCAGGTTGATTTTGCGTTTGGTGGCGGCAAGCCCGAGTTCGATTCGTGGAAGGATGTCGAGGCTGTTCTTCAGAAGGCGTGGGATGCCAACATGGCGGATACCACGACTTTTGACTTCGCCGACATGGTCCTGTTTCCGGCGATGCACAAGCTGCCATTCGCCGACAAGACCGCAGGTTTGAAGCTGTTCAAGCCAGACTGGGTCATGGTTGACGAGTCGCAGGATCTATCACCAACCGAAGCTGCTCTCGTCAAGCGCATCGCACCTCGCACTGTTCTGGTTGGGGATCCGAACCAATGCGCGCCTGCGGGCGTGATGGTGTCGCTACCCGGCGGCGGGCAAAAGCCTATTGAGGAGTTGCGTAGCGGTGACAAGGTAGTCGCCTTCTCGCGCGAATCGAAGGCGGTTGTGGGGCGGGGTTCGGATTCAGGCTATGAGGTGGAGGTGGCGGTCAGGGATTATGACGGGCCGCTTGTCAAGGTAGGCGTATCAGGTCTTCAGACTCGTACGACGCCCAACCATCGATGGCTTGTTCGGTGGTGCGATCGTGAGCGCGATCACAGTACCTCGGTTGTATACCTCATGCGTAAGGGCGCTCGGTATCGTGTTGGTTGGTGTCAGTTGTTCACTGGTCCAGATCACACAGTGCATCTCACTCAACGTGCGAGAATCGAGCGTGCCGACGCGATGTGGATTCTGCGCGCGTTTGAGGAGCGTGCTGAAGCTAGCGTTTACGAGTCCATTGTTGCCGCTCGATATGGACTCCCGACCGTGACTTTTCATCCGGTTGCTGACGCTGCCTATCTGACCGAGGAGGCAATCGAGGCCATCTTCGATGCTATCGGTGGGGAGGAGCACGTCCGTCGCGCTAACCAGTGCCTCCAGGACCACGGGCGAGATGACTCGCTGCCTTTGTGGCCTCCTGTCGGTAAGACGTTCGCCAAGATGGGCCGTACCACGTTGTTCGAGACCTACGCGGCAAACCTCGAACCTGGATTGATGGCGTTGCCAACACCGACAAGTAGTAGTGCCGGAGAGATAAGCAAGGAAATTGATTACCGGGAGATCGAGCGTGTAGACCGTGAGGATTACTCCGGTCCTATCTACTCGCTTGCGGTAGACAAGTACGGAACGTACGTCCAGGACGGGTTTGTTACGCACAACAGCATCTACGCGTTCAAGGGGGCAGACCCTGATTCGATGGAGAAGCTCACGAAGGCGCTGGGTGCCGACGAAAGGCCGCTCTCCATCTGCTACCGTTGTCCGAAGAAGGTTATCGCAGCAGCACAAGGTATTGTCCCAGAGATCGAAGCGGCGCCAAATGCGCCGGAAGGTGAAGTTACTTTCATCGATCACGAAAACCTTTTCGAGCACACGAAGCCTGGCGACTACGTACTGTGCCGTACGACCACGCCGCTAATCTCTCAGTGCCTCGCGGCCATCGCTACTGGCAAAAAGGCAAACGTGCTCGGTCGCGATATTGGTATGTCGCTCATTAAGCTCATCGACAAGATTGGCGGTAAGGGCGTCGATAAGCTCTCGATCAAGGGATTCATTGGGAAGCTCGACGCGTGGCTGAAGAAAGAGATCAAGCGGCTTGAAGATCAGGACAAGGAGCATCTGATCCAAGGTCTTCAGGACAAGTACGATTCTCTGATGGCTATGACCGGCGCCGAAGGCGCCGAAACTGCTAAGGATGTGAAGGACAAGATCAACGAGGTATTCTCGAACAGTTCGCCCGGCATCATGTTCTCGACAATCCACAAGGCGAAGGGCCTCGAAGCTCCGAACATCTTCATCATGCGCCCAGATCTGCTGCCACACCCGTCGGCAGTCAAGGCGGCGGAGCAAGGCGATCCAGGTGCGATGAAGCAGGAAGCCAACCTGGAGTATGTTGCGATCACCCGTACGCAAAAGAAGCTCACCTGGGTAAACCCTCCAGCAAAGCCCGACAAGGAACAGTCAGGTACGGCTGCGTGGAAGCCGTTTGAGAAAGAAAAGACGCCGGAGGAGAAGGCGAAAGAGGCAAAGACGAAGAAGCAAGCCCAGATCGCCAAACTGCTCACCATCGCTGGTGAGGAACCTGATGAGGAGGCGTGGGAGTCTGTCCGTCCTCGCGGTCCGTCTCTGTTCGATCGCGTGACCGAAGCGCGTGACTTCCCCAACAAGTACGGCAGTCCGGTCAGCCCGTCGAACCGCACTGGCATCGGGACGGCGCCGCCGGAGGACAAGCGTACCGAGATCGAGGTAGAGACCGAGGCCGACAAGCTGGCGAAGGTCTGGAACATTCTATCCCGCCGTCAGCGCTGAATGATCTAGGTCGGGTAGAACCTATGCGTGGGCGACGACAAGCTCGATAACCTGCGCAGGCTCTACCTGCTTGCCGCTGAGCAATGCTCGGGTTGGTTCCTCGCTCTGGCGTTCGTCAAGGCGTCTGGCTACCTGATCGCGTGTACCGGCTTCTTCGGCTCGCAGTGTCCGCCTACACATCTCGCCGACCTAGCGCTGCATTCCGTGCAACTCAACATGGACGTGCAGCGCTGGCTATCGGAAGCGGGCGGCAAACTAGACGAGCCGGCGCGCGATAGCGCGGTTCTGGCAGGCTGTCTTCGCAGGACTTTTCAAGCCTACCGAGAAATGCTTACCTACAGCCCAGAGTGGGCAGGGAATCTCTACGTAATTCTTCGTGAAGGCTTTTCCGATGGACTGGACGTTGTCGATGCTCTCGCGGGGATAGCCGACGACGTGAAACCGAGGGAGGTTTAGATGACCGCGACTGCGAAATCCGAGATCGACGATCTCGTGGAGATTTCTGCTCCACGGGTACGTTCGTTCGTCGCCAAGTGGCGCAAGCTGGAAGCGCGGCGCGCGAAGGTGGACTTCGAGACCGCGCAACTCGCTGCCGAGATTCGCGAGGAGTTTCCGCGCGGTCCGGCCGGCGACTACCAGTTCCGCATCTGGTGCTGCCACCACCTGGAGGTGTACGGTGCGACGGCAGCGATGCTCTCGCGCGCCGCGCGCGCCTACGGCCTGTTCCCGCGTGAGGAGGACTGGGCCGTCGTCAGCGGATGGCAGAGCATGGGCTTCCTGCTCTCGCTCAAGCGTGGCGGACGCCGCCAGGTGTTCAACCGCGTGAAGAAGCTGGCCCAGGAGCGTGAGCGTCCGGTCGGCTACAGCACCGTCCGCAACCTGGCCTACGCTCTCGGTGTGCGCCAGGACTCCAAGTTCGGCCGCCCGAATCGGCTCCAGGTCGAGGAGAACCTGGGCTTCCTGCGGCACTGGGTCGAGAAGCTCTACAGCGACTACGAGGATCTGCCCAAGATGCCGCCCGAGGTGCAGGAGGCCATGAAGCCGACCAAGCTCGGTACCATCGCCGACTCGCTCTCCGACCGTCGGTAGTAGTTACTTTGCGGCCATCGGACGACGCAGCGTTCGGTGGCCGTGTTTCTGTACGGTCCGCTCGCGCGGGTAGGACAGGACTGAGGAGGGCGTAAAATGCTGTCCAGATACAAGCGTGAGCAAATCAAAGCGAGCTTCCAACGCATCATCGATGCGGAGGCCGACCACGAGGCTCTCTGCGAGAAGATCGCAAAGGAAGTCGGCGGCCACGACAACTTCGACGGCGAGTCGCAGATGTTCGCAGACACGGGCGTCGTTCGCAGTCGAGTGGAGTTTCCCGTCGAGGTAACTGCGATCGTGTCCGGCGGCGAGTGGACGCAGCCTGTTTCTCTGCCTATCGGCAGCAAGGACCGGGGAGCGTTCGTGGCCGTGCGACCGTGCGGCGATGAGTACGAGGGGAAGACCTACCTGGGGATCTATCTCGGCGATCTTCCCATCGGCTTCAGCTACGGCGTCGATCGTGAGAGCGGTGTCATGACCGTCTCTCCGGGGCTCGGTAATCCCGCCATCTGGGTACCTGCACTCAAGCGCATCGTCTATGGCTGCGAATCCTGGTGGGGGCCAATTACCAAGCCCGAGGATGTCGAGAAGATGCAGATCACGGACGACACGATTCAGCGCCAGTGGTATGTTCGTATGCTCAAGGAACTGACCGCGGCTGACTGATCCTGCCTATCCGAATGTCTGACGACGCCCGATGGGCCGCCGTGTCCTACTTGCGGCTCCACACAGTCTCTCGAAGCGCTGTACGCCGAAGTCAACAGACTTGAGCATCGGATGGCGGAGAAGAAGGCGGAAGCCGCCACCGCGAGCAACGCGGGCAACATAAACATCGTAGGAAACTCCCTTATTGTGGGATGCTCCTTGTCCTCGCATTCGAGCTTGGAGATTTCTGACAGGCTCACTTGTGCTCGATGCGGCACCTGGTTCCGATGCGACGCCGCTGAACACGCTCAGTCGCTACGCGAGCGGATTCGCCAGTTGAAGCTGGATCTTCATTCCGCTGTAGACTTGCTCGGTGAAGTTGGCGGCGAGTAGAATCGGGGCATCGAACCTAGACGCGAGGAGGCGCGAGGATGAGCTTCGACCAGCTAGCCGGCATCACCGAGACGGACGGCGTAGAAAGCCGCTTCGACCGGCTTGCCGGCCTCACCGAGGACCGGCTCGACGAGATGTACCACTCGTACCCCGGCCAGCGGGAGGTGGACGACGACGAGCGCAACGCTACCCTGGATGCCCTGGTTCGTCGTCTCGAAGACGAGGCCAAGCTCGCGGCGATGCGCTACCAGTCCGCCCTCAAGGCCGTCAGAGAGGCCAGGGACGCCATGAAGGGCGCCAAGGGCTCAGAGGGGCAGGACTACCATTCCAGGGCGTACAAGGCGCTAGCGAGTGCCGCTGCGGCCCTGGGGAGCGCTCTGCGGTGCGCTCGCTCCTGTCAGGACCAGGTCTACGACGCCATGCCGATGGTTCGCGGTTAGGAGGCTACTCTTTCCTTCGGCCTTTCGGGAGTTGTTAGGGCCGTCAGACTCGACCGCCCGACACACCACCTAGCAGGGGGCGGAGGACTCATGGACAAGTTCGCACTCAAGACCGCACTGGCCGACCTGGATGCTCCGGTTCCCGACTACTTCAAGACCGAGATCTTCGCCCACGGCGATCTGACGGTACCGCGTCTCGCGCAACAGGTGTTGATGAGCCTCGGCTGCGACGACGATCCCTCTGACAGGTTCTCGGTCGATATCCTGTGTGAAATGCTGCGAGTTGTGCCCGCCGATGAAGAGTAGCGGGTAGAACCCTCTCATAAGGGAGGGCTCACTCGTGTACGTGAAGCTCAATGCAAACGAGATCGACGAACTGATTCGTCACGTTGCGGACGCCTGCGATGTTGGCGACGGCGACACCGACGGGACCGAACTGATCGTCTCGATCATGGAGAAGCTCAAGATCGCGCGCGCGCTCGCGCCCGTGTGCGGCGAGAGCTTCATCGATCCCAACAGTCCCGCTGCGGGCCTTCTGCTCGCGTCGGCGGGAATCCGGGCTACCGTGACGTCGGTGAGGCAGAACGGCTCACACGACGACGACGTAGACCTGGACGATTCCGACGACGCTCCCCGGCAGAACTGGCCGACGACTCGCCCGAGCTTCCTCAATACGCCGTTCGGCTGGGAACAGCAGGGCGAGGAGCTTGTCGTCTGCAAGCGAGAGCAGGACGTCATCAAGGCGGCGCTGAAGGCTCACAAGAAGGGCTGGACCTACCAGCAGATCGCCGACGACCTGAACGGACGGCACCTACGCACTCGACGTGGCAGCCGCTGGAACGCCCAGACGGTGCGGCACCTGCTCACTCGGAGCGTGAAGCACAAGCAGAACAAGGGCCTGGTGGCGCAGTACAGCTAGCTGATCCTTGCCTTATGAACGATGGACGCGTCCGGTAGACGACGGGTACCATAGCGTCCATGGCTACCTTGCATCGACGCCCTCTCCGCACCATCGCCGAAGCCGTTCCCCGATTCGGATACCCTGCCGAGTGGTTGCCGTCTCAACGGGCGAAGCGTTCTCGTGAGCGGTCGGAGCGGAAGAAGCCGAAGCCGAAGCGGTACGATCCGAACACTCGCTACATGCCCGGCGACATCATCATCGACCGCGGCAAAGAGGGCATCGTCAAGAGGACCATTGCTGGGCGTCGCATGATCGTCGTCTTCCAAGGGGATGGCAGGGAACGGAAGTACGATCACGATCGGGGAAGCGGCAGCGGTCGAAGCGCGTCACGAGATCCGTCATACGAAGAGACGACGGAACTTCCTGTCTTCGTGGCGAAGGAAGTCGGCGCCTATCTAGCCGATCGCGTGCACCGGCTCGACAAACGCAACTGGTATGCATCGGTGAAGCGCGGAATGGATCGTGGCGATCTACCGATGCTCAAGCAGTGGCGCAACGAGGCGTCCGGCAATGGTCGCTACCTGCGCCAGCTTGGTCTGAACACGCTGCTCGTCTTCGGCCCCAAGCCGAAGCCGCAGGCACAGCCCACGCAGATGGGATGGTGGGGTGTCGCGGGCAAGCATGGTGGAAGCGGCAGCTACGGTTCCTCGACGAAGCTCCCCGACCCGGTCTACTCGCCAGAGGAGAAGAAGCTCCGCGAGATGATCAAGAAGCTCGGCACGGTGCCGCGTATCGCTGCCGGCGGCATCGTCATCAAGAGCTTCGACGTGCCTGACGTCTGGGATCTGGAGGTGATCGTCAGCAAGGTCGCGCCAAAGTACGGGAGCTACTTCGTGTTTCCGAAGGGCGGCCAAGACCTGGGCGAGAACATCCACAAGACCGCCGCGCGCGAGGTCTACGAGGAAGCCGGCGTCAAGTCGAAGGTAGCNNCGCTTCGGTGATCGAGGCAAGTACGACTTGCCGCTCGTGATGTCTCTGCTCAAGAAGAAGTATCCGAAGGAAGCGGACTTCGTCGAGAAGCACAAGGATCTCGTGCATGATCTCTACTTCACGTACGAGAACACGACGCACTACTTCGTCATGAAGCATCTGCGCGGTCGGCCGCGACAAGGTGCCGGCAAGGGGCACGGTGCGGCCGAGATGGCTTACTCAGAGTGGGTCACACTAGGTGAAGCACTGAAGCGCGGCGTTCGCCTGGAGAAGGTCGTGAAGGGACTGTTCCCGCTGATCCGCTCGATGTGGGAGAAGGCTGTCCCGCGAAAGAAGAAGTAGCTAGTCGTCGGATGCGATCTTCGGATAGGTTGCCGCCAGCACGTCAACGCTCGACACGGCCGGACCAACAATCCGCTGTACCTCAGACGCGGGTACCCCGCGCGTAATAAGCTCGCGCATCAGACGCAGAATCACTTCGCTGCGACCAGCTTCTTGCGAGTCGTCGCCATGCCAGCCGCAGTTGGCGCAGAACGGTTGCGCCGTCTCCCAGGTGGTCGCGACGACGCCGACAACCCGACTCTTGATCGTCGTCTTGGTGAGTCCGATTTTCTCGAACGGGTAGGGCGCGCTTATCGTAACCTGGTAGAGCGCCGTCAGCGCGCAACCGCAATCGGGACAAGGAACAGCTTCAAACTCCGACGCTTTGCTCACGGATTTGCGTAGCCTCCTGCCTACTGTTTTACCCCTGTTGTAGTCGAGCCCCAGGTGATAGGACCGAATGTATGGACGGCATCACACTCGCCCAACTGGCGAAGATAGATCTGTTTGACCCCGTGCTCACGTGGGGCGGGGCACCGCTACTGCTCGTGAAGGCGGCCGAGGATGAGAGAGCGCCGGTGCTCATCTCGTCGTCCTCATCGCCCGAGGGATTCAGCAGCGTAGAGACGTGCAGACTCCTCTTCGGTGAGAAGGACGCCGACTACGTCACACCTGGCGCTACGGTTGTACCTTTGTTGAAGAAGGGGCATCGTAACCCGTTCGTCGGGATGATCTACGTCGGCCGTGCAGACAGCAACGACGTTCTGTTGACGGAGAAGTCCGTCTCGAAGTGTCATTGCTGGTTCATTCCCCCGTCGGCCGAAGGCGGGCTCTGGAAGCTCATGGACAACGGCTCGACCAATGGCACCTTCGTCAACGGTGACAAGTTGAGTCACGGCACTATGCGCCACATCCGGCCGGGTGACGAGCTTCGCATCGGCACAACGGGTGCCCTGTTCATCGCAGCCGACATGCTGCCTCTGGTGCTCGACTACGCACGCGCCGCGTGGGCGCGCGAGCCCGAGACGGAGCGTCGTCGCGCGGACACTGAGTCGCTGAGTGCCTATATCCGTGATCGAGCGACGAGCGAATCCTCTTCTGGTCGGCATCTGAGCGTTAGCAGCAGCAGCGATTGCTAGCTAGCGGCGGCTTGTTGCGCCTTCACGATCTCCGCTCGCGCCTTCATGATCTCGCGTGCCGTGAGTCCGCCGACGAGCTTCGACTCCCAGCCTGCGAGGCTTTCCAGCATCTCGGCACGAGCGCGCGGCTCCGATAGCGCGTAGGCGCTCTGGAAGGGGTCATCCGCGTGGCTGACGTCGCTGCCGCTGTACTTCACGGCTTGCTCTCGTAGCGTTTCGATTGTCTGCCGCACTCTTGGTAGGACTGCTTCGGCGTCGAGAACGTGGATCTCGACATCGCGATCGACCGCGTTCGGAGGCGGCGACGGAGAAACCGGCTGCTGATCCTCGGGCAGCGCCTTGCGAACGTCCTTAAGGATCGCCGCAGCAATCTCGGCGTTACGGTCCACCTTCGCCAGGTGAAGTAACCGATCATCGCCCCAGCGAGAGCAGACAGTCGAAAGACCGTGGTTGCTGATCTTGCGCGCAATGTCTTCGCGCAGTTTGCGACGACGGAACACGATCTCGACCAGTGCTCGATGCACGTGTTGCTCGGTCGTTCCAGAGGCGAGATTGCGGAGTTCGTATTCGGCCCTCGCCTGTGCCTCCAGGATCTTCAGAGTCTCCTCGGCTTGCTTCTTGTTCCGGCCGAGATCCACAACCTCAAACTCCGAGTCGAATCGGCGCCAGGATCGCGCGAACGGCTGCGGATCGACGTGCCCCATCAGTGTGATGACGTCGAGTTCCGCGCCGAATCGCTTCCGCATCTGCGTGACGACGTCGCGCGTCTTCTCTGAGAGCTTCCACGTCCAGCCGCGCCGCAGCCCGTAGAACTGGAGCGAGCGCTCGCCTCGTACGCGCGAACACGTCTTCCACTCTTGCTCGGGCTCGAAAGGCAGGTTCGCGAGCCTCGGATCGTTTTTGATGTTGATGTCGGACACGGCTGGCTCCTGATTGGAGAGCGCGCCTAGTAGCGCGCGCCCTCGATCCCGCTGGCCGACGAGAACGCCTCGTCGCCGGGCTGGGCACCGTTGCTGTTGTTGGCGGCGGCGGGCGCCGCCTTGCCCTTCTTCGGCTGCGTGGCCCAGGTGACGAGCTTCTCGTAGTACGCCGTCTGGGCGGGCGTCTTGAACGACCCGTACTTCACGAGCCGCTTGTGCATGTCGAGGAAGGCTTCCTTCGCCTTCGCGGACAGGTTCTCGTAGGCGCCACTGTCGAAGATCGCCTTGCCCTTCTCCAGGAGGGTCGGCTCGTCGCCGTCGTCGCTCTCGGTCTGCGCCTCGGCCTCCTGCACGGTCACGCCCGTCGAGGGCATGACCTTGTCGGGGTTGAAGGTCGGGGTGGGAGCCGGCGCGGGCGCGGCCTTCGGCGCGGCGGGCGTGCCCAGCGTCGAGAGCAGCAGATGGATCTCGGCGCCGGTCAGGTTGCGGTACTTCTCGCTGATGAGCAGGTCGAGCGGGATGGTCGTCGTGGTGATCATGGTCGTCGTCGTCTCCTCCACCTCGTTAACGCTCTCGGGCGCGGAATCTGACACCTCGTCCTGGGAATGGATGGCGGCGATCTCGTCCTCGCTCTGGATCTCGATCTCGCTCAGCTTGGAGAGTCCGCCGCACGTGAGGAGCATCTCCAGCCACTTCTTCGTGGTGCCGGGAGAGCAGGTGCCGAAACGCACCTTGTAGGCATTGCGCTTGAAGGACTTCTGCTGCTTCCACGTCAGCCCCGCCCTGTCCTGGTAGCTCAGGAGCAGCCAGCACTGATAGGCCACTTTGCGCGCGCTCGTGTCGGCGTGCGCGACGAAGCCCGCTTCCTCGCAGTACTTCTCGGCTGCGACGAGCTTCTTCGCGGCCTCGCACTTTTTTATCTCGGCCGCCCAGCGCTCGCGAAGCTCCTCCAGGCCCTCGGTGCTCTCGGGCACCGCGTCGAGCCAGTCGGTGATGCACTTGGAGCCGACGTACTTCAGCGTCACCTCTTCGGTGCGCTTGAGGCCCGTCGAGACCTTGCCGAGCATCGTCGCGACGTCGGGGACGTCGAAGGTGATCGAGAACTGCCAGACGATGTGCTTGTGATCGCAGAGCACACAGTCCTGGTTGCCGCCCGCGTTCGGTCCCTCGAACTTCGGATGCGCCAGGTGGATGTCGTGCGTGCCGAGCCCGTGCTGGGCGAAAACCTGGGCACGCTTCAGGTTGTGCTTGTTGATGGTCTGCTGGCTGAGAGCCATGGTTGTGTTCTCCCTTCACCTAGAGAACGCGCGAGCCGGCCATTCCTGACAACATTGTTTTACCCGTCCGAGCCCGCTGATTTACAACGGGTTAGAACCGAGCTACCGCCCCTTCGTGGGCAGGTAGTAGGGGACGAGCAGATCCCGGACACGGTCGAACAGGAACCGCGTGGCCTCGCGGCGCGTCTCCAGCGTCGAACTGCCGGCTCCGGCGGGCCGCTTGATCTTCCGGTACTCCGTATAGCCAACGGGGTCTGCGGCACGGAGAATGGAGGACAGGAGGGTGCGGACGTGATCGCACGCCACCGTGCCCTGGGTGATGTTGGTGACGCCATCGTCCGAGACGACGGCGCCGACCACCTCGTCGAGGTTGATCTGGCTCATGGCGTTCTCCTCGGATAGGTTGTGGTTCCTACACGGAGAACGCGCGGCAGGGCCGTTCCTGACGGCCAAAACCATTATGTATGATAGGAGCGGGGGTTAGGAGTGACCTGTGGCAGTTGCAGTCCCTAGCTTCGATCGCAAGGATGATCGCCTGTGGCACTACCGCGCCATCATCATTCGGGTGGTCGATGGCGATACCGTAGTGGCCTTGATTGACAAGGGGTTCGGTGACTTCCGGCAGGAGTACCTTCGCCTGGCCGGCATCGACGCACCCGAGCTTCGCCCCAGGACCGGCACGACAGCAGAACGCGACGCGGAGAAAGCCGCGGCGAAGGTGGCGAAGGCGCGAGTGGTGGACCTGTGCGAGGGCCGGGAAGTCATCATTCGGTCGCACAAGACGGGTAAGTACGGTCGATGGCTCGCCACGATCTTCATTCCTCCCGAGATAGTGATCGCCGAGTCGATGCCTACTGATCCGCCCCCGACGGTGAACCAGATCCTTCTCGACGAGGGACTCGCCCAGAAGTTCCCCGCGCGGTAGTAGAATGGAGCGAAGATGAGCCTCTTCGATCGAATCACTGAAGCCGAGTACAGAGATCCGGCGGATCTAACTGACTTCGAGAAGGCTGTGCTTCAGGCGGTACGCGGTCGCGAAGCCGGGCTTGCCGAGGTAGCCAAGCGCGTTCGAGAACAGGGGCACAAGGTAAGCCCAGAGAAGCTGAAGACGACGCTCGCCAAGCTGCAAAAGCGTGGTCTTGCCGGGCACTTCACCGGGCTAGGGCGATATCAACGTGGCGGGCGAGAAGGTCAGAAGCACTACGGCGTCTCTGCGTACAGGATGCGGAAGGACGCGTTCGACAAGCTGTTCCACAAGGAACTGAAGGACAAGCTCGGAATCGACGTGTCGTTCGGTCGCAAGATGTGGGACGACTTCGTGTCGGTTGAGATGTCCATGTCCGACTTCCTCAAGATGGCGAAGAAGCTCGGTGCCAAGGTACCGTCGCGCGAAGAGGTGGACGCGATGCTGGTGGCAAGAGGTGCCCAAGCTCCTCGTGAGAAGAAGTGAGTCTGCACGACCGAGTGGTGATGGAGACGCTCCAGCGCAAGCGCAAGACGCGCGTTGGATGGGTCTACATACGTAGACGCGCAGCCGGCCCGCCGCAGCCGAAGAACGACAAGGAAGAGGCGATCGACGACCTGGTTCGCGACGCCGCGGTCAACTTCGACTTCTCGCCAGTGTTCTCGGGTGATCGGATTCAGGCGCAGAAGGTCGCCGACGACTTCGTAGCAGAGCTTCGCGCGCTGGTCGCGCAGGACGAATCACTCGAAGCTCCAGACGAGGAAGATCTCGAACGACGCGTCGAAGTGCTTTGGCCGTTCTGGTATCGCGCTCTCAACAAGCTCCGCGATCGTTTGCGCACGGCGCTGGGACCGAGCGCGCGACCGTCGCTGCCCGAGAAGGGCATCGGTACACTGAAGAAGCCCGAACCCGAGCCCGAGCCGGAGCCCCCTCCTAAGCGCATTCCTTCTCGTCCGATCGGTGGTCGTGAGAAGAAGGCTCTGCCTCTCGGCGGCAAGTCGCCAAAGGCTCCGCCTGTGGGCGGCACACCACGCAAGGCGCCGCGTTTGGGCGGTCAGCCAAAGAAGGCGAAGCGTCTGGGAGGAGGCCGATGAGTCTCTACGATCGCGTGATTCGCGAGGCCGCGGAGGAGTGCGGGTCGGCGTCGCGATGATGAGTAGCGAGCCGAAGGCGGAGTACCTTCGCGCGTACCTTCGCGCGTATTTCACTCTCGGGAGCGACTACGACTGGAGTGGGATGGTCGAGTGGGCGAAGAAGTCATGAGCCTCTACGAACGAGTTGTGTTGCACGAGGCCGTCGGCTCGCGGGAGTGGCCCAAGGCTCGGCAGAGCTATTCCAAGATCAAGAAGGTGATCGCCAAGCACGGTGGAAGAATCATATCGGGCGAAGCTGGTACTCTCCCGATATACGCGGAAGTGCCCGGCGACATGCTCGATGTCGGAAGCGATCTCGCGTCTATTGGATTTGACTTCGAGGAAGCCAAGCGCGCGAGTAAAGAGCACCCGTGGCGATTCTGGATCATCTTAAATGACTCCAACACGTCGCGACTGGTACCGAAAGAGTGGGTATCAGGCGCGTCCGGTAGCCCCGGACTCTACCTGGATCACCCACTCGGAGCGCGTGGAGGTGTACTGACGATCTACGGACCGATTGTTGACAACGAATTGGCGAATGCTCTCGACATTTGGGGTGCTGGGAAGTCGGGTCGCGTGGCGCAGGTGCCTAATGATATACACGGCAATACCTACTCCAAGAGCGACATCGACCACATCAAATCCGCAGACGGTCTAAAGGATCTAGGCATCAAGGCGCTGAAGATTCGCCATCCGAAGGATTTTCCCTACGACAAGAGCCGGTTTTCCAACAAGGCTGCGTTCATCCGCCAGGTGAATAAAACCGCGATCGACTATCGCAGGCATGGGATCTCATGAGCTTGCTTGATCGCGTTACCGAATCGGATCACTCTGCCGATATGGGCTGGGTGAACGCTCAGATCAAGACTGCGGAGTCGGCGGCGCGGAAGAAGTGGGGTTCCGGTTGGAATCTACTGTCCGAAGAGATGCGACGCGGCGCTGTTGCGCGTGAAGTTCTCTCTGTCATCGCAGGGCAAGCAAAGTCGCAGTGGAAGGACAACGAGTTCGCCGCAACGCTCGTGATGCTCGCTAAGAAGGTGTGAGCGTGATTGCCGGCAAGTGTCGATTGTTCTCGATCGAGAATCATCACGTTAGTCCGTCTCCTATCGAGAAAGTGGTTGTTGGCGAGTTCTGGCCGGATGTGCTCGCTTACGACGAGAAGAAGGTACGACTCGTGGCCGTACGTGCTGAGCATCCCCGCCTTCATGATCTCGATAAGGAGCTACTATCTGTTCCGCTATCGAACGGCGGAGCACTGGTCTGCGAGAAAGGTCAAAAGGTTCTCACGCTCGATCGCGGCTACGTCATCGCAGCAGAGGTATCCAAGGGTGACGAGTTGGTTAGCTCATGGGCGGGACACGATCCAAGTAAGACGCACTTCATGACTCAGCCGAGACCAGGCAAGCTCGTTGTGACAGACGTACCGAGCGATGCGGGGAAGGATCGCACGTTCGCGCTTACGACTGCTACGGGCAATGTCGTATGTGAGGGTGTGGTAGTAGCGACGGCCGAGGAACTGTGATTTCCTCAGACGCGATTCTGCATACGTTGAAGGGCGATGTTCCCGTGTGGAAGGTTGCCGCGATGGCGGAAGAGACGTGGGGCTTTGCGTGGGATGGTCATCGCATTCAACCGACGCGAATCTACGTTGATCCTGATCCCCTCGAAGACGTTCCGGTCTTGCGCGTCGTACTCGACAACGACAAGAGCATCATCGTGACGCCGGACACTCGCATGATTGCTCGCGACGGTAGCGTCGTAGCGGCGTCAGCGCTGACATCGGGACAATCGGTAATGCCGCTCTACCTGAAGTCGGACAAGAACGGCTATCCGATGTATCGCCAGGTGGCAGACCATGCTGTGCGAGCCCAAGCTCCCGCGCCCTGCGACCGCAAGCCGTGGCGCCTGGTCTCTCGTATGGTAGCCGAGTGGTATCGCGGTGTTCCGATTCGACCCGGCGCCTACGTACGACATCAAGATGGAGATCGGAGCAACTGCACGCCGGCCAACCTGTTCATCGATCCAGGTGGCAAGGCGGGGCGTAACCGCGTCAAGCTCCCGACGATGGCCGACTGGAGCGCGCCGAACAATCACAAGGTGATCGGGGTCCAGCCCTACGATACTGCCGACGTGTACAACATCCACACGGCTCCAGGAAGCTACTCGGTTTTTGCGGTGTCTGAGGTTATGGTAGAGAGTTAGCCTCTCGGAGAACCTGAATGGCTCTTGCCGACCGAGTCTATGATTCGCTGCGCGCGCTCTTTGGCACACAACGCGCCGAGCGCGATCGAGCCGAGTCCCCGTCTGCCGATGCGATGCAGCAGCAGACGCCGTCGATGTTCTCCATCTGGGGACGCGAAGACATTGGCGGACTGCTCACCGTCTCCCAGTCGCTCATGGACCGCTATGCGGACTACGAGGCGATGGAGGAGTACCCGGACATCGGTGCGACCTATCGTTACTTCGCGAACGACGCGACACAGCCGCGCATTGGCGATGGGCGGACCATCTGGGTGACGGCGAAGGACCGCGCGACCGAGGGTCTGGGCAACGATCTCCTGCACAAGAGACTTCGCATCGAGAACGACATCTGGAGCCAGGCTTACGCGCTGGCGATGTACGGGAACGATTACGAGGAGGTGCTTGTTACCGAGAACGGCGTCGTTGCCCTGAATCACCTTCCCGTGCCGACCATGCGTCGTGTGGAACGTCTCGACGGAGCACTGATCGGCTACGTGCAGGATGTCACCGGGCAGTTCACGGCGAACGCGCACGAGCTTCGCCGTATGCTCGGAGGCCAGACGGAGATTCCCAAGAGTCTCGCGTTGTTCGAGGACTGGCAGGTCATTCACTTCCGCAACACAGCAACGCGTCGTCGCTCACCATACGGCGTCTCGTGCGCGGAGGGTGCGAGGTGGATCTGGAAGCGGCTCGTCATGCTGGAAGACAGCGTGATGATCTATAAGATCACTCGCAGCCCGGCAAGATACGCGTTTTACGTCGATGTTACCGACGTACCGAGTGATCGCGTCGAAGGCTTCCTCAAGAAGGCGAAGCGCGATCTCAAGAAGAAGAAGATGGTCAACCCGGCCAGCGGTCGGCTTGACATGCGCTACAACCCGCTCGCGCGTGACGAGGATTTCTTCATTGCCGTGCGCGAAGGCCGCGAACTGGCGCGTGTCGAGGTTCTGAGTGGTCCAGACTATCAGTCAGTTGACGACGTCGAGTACTTCAAGCGCATGTTGCACGGCTCTCTGAACGTGCCGCGCGAGTACCTGGGCCAAGAAGGTGCGATTCCGCAGCGCTCGATTCTGAGCAACGACGACGTGCGCGCGGCGCGCACCACGATGAATCTCCAGCGGGAGCTTCGCACCGGCTGGGAGCAAGTGATCCGTACTCACCTGGCAGCACGCGGCGTGCAGAACCCGTGGGCGCCGGAGTTCAACGTCGAGATGACGTTGCCGTCGGGCATCTGGGAACTGGCCGCCTACGAAGTGCTCAACGCGGCGGCCGACTACGGCTCGCGCATCCAGCAATGGGTGAGCACCCGCTGGATTCAGGAGAACATCCTCAAGCTCACTGACGCGCAGATCAAGGCGATCGAGAAAGAGCAGAAGCAAGACGCCGACGAGGAGCAAGCAGGCGAGCTTCCTGGCTACGCAATGCCGGCTGGCCCTCCCGCGCCTCCGCCGCCCGAGGGCGAAGAGGGCGAAGAACCTCCGCATCCCAACGAGCGCCCCGGTCCCGAAGCTGGCGAAGCTGGCGCGAAGGAAGGACCGGGCGCGCCAGAGCGTCCGCCGAAGGGCGCATCCGAGCGTCGCTGGTACGACTACCAGAAGCGGCTCGAAGAGTGGCGATACCGCGAGTCAAATCGTCGCCACGATCAGATCATGGAAGCCATCGGGCAACTCAAGGAAACCAATCCCGCCGCCTACTACCGTCACAAGGAGCGGAAGGCGTTCTTCCGTGAGCTTCAGTCGGCCGCGCTGGTCTCACATGGCGGACACACGCGCGCGCTACCCACGGCTGCGCGCGGTAACGGTAATGGTGCCAACGGTAACGGTCGAGATATGACCGCCGGCCCAAGAATGTAGCTTTACCTCTTCTTCTCCCTCCCGTCTAAATGTAGACGAGCTTCCCTGCTAAATCCGCTTGACGTGGATAGATGTAGATCCTAGCTTCCAAGAAGGAGGATCAACATCGTGCAGGATGTTGCCAACGGTAACGCGATCATTCAAACGCTCCGCACCGCCCGGAATGCAACGGGCGCGCTCGCGGAGCTTCGCGCTGCCTCCCACGAGGCGCGACGAGATCGCATCGCCGAAGCCCTCCAAGATCCAGGTTGGGCAGCCGGACCGGCCGAGTTGCTCTACACCTATCCGCACCACGTCGTCGCGTCGAAAGACGGGATGGTGATGCGTGTGGGCGTCGAGGAAACCGACGGCAAGATCGAGCTAGGCAAAGTCGAGGTCTTCCAGATCTCCGAGTCGGTCGCAAACGTGGGCGAAGAGGTCATGGAGACTGCCCGTGCTGCGGTCGGCCGCATCCTCGACGAAGACTACGCCGAGGCGACGCCAATGGTCGCCTCCATCGCCAACGCGCTGAGCTACGGCGGCGATCTGCGCCGGCAGATCCAGACTGAGATCGCCAAGCGCTCCATCGTCCGCGAAGCGTGGTGGCACAAGGTCATTCGCGAGCACATGGGCGATGACGCGAACGTCACTGTTCCGTCGCCTGTCGAGAACGACCTGGCTGCGAGCTTCACCGACCTGAAGGAAGCCCTCGCCGACGGCGCGCGCGAGTGTGCGAGCGCCATTCAGAAGCTCGGCGAAGACGATGTTGACGAGGCGATTCAAGACGCCGCTCGTGACATCGCCGAGGACTTCAAGTACGCGATTCAGGCGCTCGATGGCGCCAACCGGAACAACGAGGCCGAGATGGCGGGCGTCTACGAAAGCGTCCACCAGATGGCCGCACACTTGCTGCTCGGGGCCCGATTCCTATCGGGACTCGCCGAGAGCGTGAACCCCGAGACCGAGTCTGAGACCGAGGAGTGAAGGCATGATCCTGGGAGACCACGGCCCCACTAGCACCTTCGAGGAAGATCTGGCCGCGCTGGGTCTGCCCGTGCTCACCGAGCAGACGCAGCAGGACAGTGAGGACGAGAACATCAATCCTCTGACCGAGGACGAGGATGCGCCGGTCGTCGAAGACGACGACGAAGACGACGACGACGATGAGGGCGACGAGGACGACGACGACGAGGACCAGGAAGAGGACGAGGACGTCCTCGATACCTTCCTCGACGCTCTCGCCGAGCACGCTGCCAACCTCGGGCTCGATGACGAGCAGATCGATGGAATGCTGGAGGACGAGGAGTTCCTTTCGGCGTTCTACGACAGCCTGTTCGAGGACGAGGACGAGGATGACGAGCGCCTCGACGCGGCTCTCGACGTCATCGAGAGCTTCTCGGACGCGATCGAGTCCCTCGCCGAGGGTGACGAGGACTCGCGGCCGTCCTACGACGACCTGGTGGGAGTCATCGAGGCGTACGAGTACCTCACCGAGAAGCGTCGCGGCCCTACGCGCGCCCAGGCCAAGAAGGCGCTGCGCAAGGCGCGGATTAAGAAGAAGAAGCTCGCCAAGCGCGGCAAGGTGAAGCGCGAGACCGTCAAGGCCGCCCGTAAGGGCAAGGTCAAGGTCGGCGGGCAGTTCGTTCGCGCCGGAGCGCAGGCCAAGCGTGCGGCCATGATCAAGATGCGATCGGCCGGCACTGCCAAGATGAAGCAGAAGTGGCGCAAGCGCAGCAAGCAACTCGCCGGCACGACGATGCAGCAGGTCAAGGCGCGCGCGAAGGGTCAGAAGATGGCGGCCGACGTCGATTACGGCGCCGACGGTCACCTGAGCGAACTGGTCGATAACCTGCGCGACCTGCGCAGCGCCGTCGAGGAGTCGGGCGAGGTCGAGGCGGCAACGGAGCTTCGTGAGGGCTTCGCCTCCATCTCGACGGTCGCCACCGACTACTTCGAGCGAATCGCCAAGGAGTG
>JABAOF010003919.1_pt2 | contig 26972 bp, 31 predicted proteins | sample 7062171 | NCBI WGS metagenome assembly JABAOF01 (sample SAMN14538628, study PRJNA623070) | marine sediment metagenome | biome: marine biome [ENVO:00000428]; feature: marine pelagic biome [ENVO:01000023]; material: deep marine sediment [ENVO:00002113] | place: India: Gulf of Khambhat ...
TTTATGTAACACAAGATTTGATAGATTTAAATGCAGAGATGATAGATACAATGAAAGTAAATGAAGAAAGAGCCTTGGAATTGGCCTATTCTAATTTTTCAACTGCAACGGACTTAGCAGATTATCTTGTTGAGAAGCATGGATTATCTTTTCGTACTTCCCATAAGCTAGTTGGAAAAATTGTGGAAGAGTCATTAGAGAAAGGTTTTTCCTCTTCAGAAATGTCCATTGAAATTGTAAACAATATTTTAAAAAGAGAGAATATTTCTTTGAGTAAAGAAGAATTAAATGATATAATGGATCCTAAGAAAAGTGTATCGAGGAAAAAAATCGTGGGAGGACCGAGTAAAGAGGTTATGCAGGATTCATTAAAAAGAACTGAGGAAAGGATCCTTAAATATACAAAAAGATTAGAAGATATGGTTAATTCTTTGAAGGAATCTGAAGAATTATTAAAAAAAGAAATGGAAAGGGTTTTGGAGTAACTGTTGGCTCAGATTTCTTCTGTAATCTCCTTCTCGGGAACTTCTGTAACTTCCGTTTCAAGGAAGAATTCTATCTCTCCTGAGGTTCCTTTGTTTCCTGAAGAATCATAGGCGACTGCATAGACGAAGTGCGAACCGGGAGGAATCATCTCGTGCATGATCTCCGTTGAGTAAGGAGAAGTTTTGTCTTCGAATATAAGCTCGCCATCCACGTAAAACTCCACCAGGACGACCTCGAAGTTGTCTGTTGCGCTGACTTCTATTAAGAAAGGAAAGATCACAGTCTCTCCTGCACTAGGACTCATTATTCTCACCTCAGGTGGTATGGTATCTTCTTCAATCTCAACCTCTTCAGTTTTGAATTTCCACGAATATGGAGTTACGAGATGATTGCCATTTACATCCATCGCTCCAGTCCCCATGGTAATGGTGTAGGTAGTGTATGAGTCCAGACCGCCTCTTGGAGTTAAAATCAGTGCCTTACTATCCAACCACAGAATTTGAGAAAATTCCATCTCTGGAGAAGACTCTAATGCCTCTATTACTGATTCTCTATTCATGGGTACAGAAAAGGTGATTACTATAGTCTCTTCGATGGATATACCAGTAGCACCGGCTTTTGGAGATATATCGACTACCCTCGGGACTTCTGGAATAATAGGAATAGGTGCGTAATCACCACCTGGATCTTCTACTACGGTTACAAAGGCATCAGTAACATTTACGGTAGAATCATCACAAAATTCTAAATAGAGAGTATTGCCTTTCTCTTTCAAATAGTAATGATGCCTTTTCGGAAGACCCAATTCCGCACGGACTTTGTTTATCTGTTCCACAACTTTAGTCTCGTTAGCTTCTCCAAGGATGTGCTTTAGCTCATGGAGTATTATAATCCCGAGAGAAGAAGAATTGAGTGCCTTGCCTGTTTTGTTTCCATCCAGTTTAAACTTATCTACATCACCGGGGTCTACATCGACATCGCTGCCGCCAACCGTGGCTCCTGCTATCGTGGTGTTAGGTTTAACATGAATCGTCACATTTCTACCCAAATTTTTTGTCCTATTCAGGATACTTTTCGCTTCTTTGGATTTTTTCGCTATTTCTTCTACTGCTTTTTGTATTTTTTCTTGTTGGGCTTTGGTTCCGCCTGTTATTTTTACGTTGGGTGCTATATGCCCATAAACCGTTGATACTGTAAACAAGACTATTACAAAGGTTACGGTTATAACCTTCTTTTTATTCATTAGCATGCCCTCCATATTGTTACCATGGCGGTAGTTTTGGTGAACGGAAGGAACTATGTCCTTCACTTGGGATTATATCCATGTTATTTCCTCTTTGGGACCGAACTATCCAGTCAAATGATAACGATAGATCATCGATTGGTATCTTTACTGCAACTGTATTTTCAGATATTTCCCATGAATAATCGCTTTTCCATCCCAAATCTTTAAATTCTAAGGAAATTTCTTTGTCTGCGCCTATATCGTTATACAATGGACCTGTTTTACCTGTAGCGCTGTTTTTGTCTAAGTCAAATGCTATTGTGTAGCTCAAGTCAAAATTAGGGTCTGTGCTTGGTACAATGGGAATCTTATCAGCAGTTTGTATAGTAAAAACAACAATCTCGAGACCTTGTGGAGCTACAGTTACTCGAACGATATCTGCGAAATCAGGGAATGCCTTAATCGGGGCGCCTACAATTTTTTCTTGATTCTCTTCTTCTGCCTTTTTGGTCATATCCCTGTCTGAACCTGCGATGATACAAATCAACTGTCGGTCCTTAGTCTTGACAAACATCTTTCGGTTGTCTTCCTGCCTAAGCCAGTTTTGCTCTTCCACCGTCAAATATTCCCTGACTATTTCACCGACACCCTCGTAGGCATCTGGACCGCCTAAAATAATGATAAAGTTCTCTTCCTTGTATTTATCAAAGTTTGATGCATCCGTGTGTATTAATTCCACACCTTTATCTCTCAAAAATCTGAAGAAGTCTATTGCAAGACCAAAGTCGATAGAACTGGCAAGAACAACAATTTTTGGCTTTTCTGGATATTGTTGCGCGTTAACTGTACTCAAAAACATGCTCTGCACGAGTAAACTGCTTAGTGCTAAGACGCATATCGTAAAACTTAATTTTTTCATAAACTCCCCCATCTGGTTTGGGCAGGGAAATTATATAAAATTTTTCGTAAAAATCAAACTTTTTCTTTGATCTTCTTCTTAAGTAATCTGCTCACTATTTTGCCGTCTGCTCTTCCTCTTGCTGACTCCATAACCTTTCCCATGAAAAATCCGAATGACTTCTCACCTTTTTCTTTTAGTATTACTTTATCCTTTTCGAGGATCTCTTCTATGATTTTTTCCAGATCTTTTTTGCTCAGAACCTTTAATCCAAGTTCTTCTATGCAATCTTTTACACTCCTATTAGGATTTGATGAAAGATACGAAATAACTTCTGGAAGCACCTCCTTACTAAACATATCTCGGGAAAATGACTCAAATATATCGATAAAATGATTTTCTGCCAAATTATTTACCGCAAAACCCTCTCTTTTTAATGTAATTAATGTATTGGTAAGGGTTGTAGCAACTAAAGTTGGATTTATCCCATATTTATTAACTATTTCTTCAAACAAATCTGTTTTATCCGATCTAATCAAAGAACCCGCTACTTCTTTATTAAGTTTGTAATCTTTCATGAATCTATTCAATTTTTCTTCAAACAACTCTGGTAGAGATCTAGAGATTTTTTCTAAACGATCCTTTGTTATAACAATGGGAGAGACGTCTGTCTCTGGGTACATCCTCTGAGCACCGGGTAAAGGTCTTGTATAGTAGGTGGTTCCATCGGGATTTGCAGATCTTGTCTCCTCTAAAGGTCCCAAAAAAGCATCACCTGCTCTATTAATAACTGTTTTCAAGGCCCTTCTTGCGAAATCTTCTTTTCCTGCTACCAAAATGATACAGTCATTTTCAGTTGAACCTGTAGACTTATACAATTCCTTTATTTCATCATCGTTTATACCGTATTTTTCTAATTCTTCATCCGTATGTAAAATTCCTGGAACACCGTAAGCAATCGCATGATATGACAATTCTTTTCCGAAAGTATGATCAGGACACAATTCTTTTTTCAAAATACCAGAAAATCCTTCTAATTTTATAGAAAGTATCTTATCTTTATTTTTCAGTATTTTACTCTCTGTATCTTTAAATATTTCTGTAACATCGATTATCCCAGGCTCTTTCCACTTTTTATTTTCTAAAATATCTTGAATTTCTATCAAGGAAAGCTGCCTCTTCGCTTCGTATTCAACGTATTTTGCTAGTTGTTTAAGTTCTTGCACTCCTTTAATCTCTACTCTTGCTCCTCTCTCTATAGAAACGTTTAAATCTTGTCTAATTGTTCCAATTCCTCTCATTACTTTTCCAGTAGATCTTAATATTATTCCAATCTTTTCTGCTACTTCTCTGGCATGTTCGGGCGTGATTATATCGGGAGAAGTACCTATCTCTATGAGGGGAATACCCAGACCACTCAGTTTGTATTCAGCTTCCTTAAATCCAGCTGAAACTATTCTGGCTGATTCTTCTTCTAAGCATATATTTGAAATACCTATCCTGCCTAAACTTGAATCTAAATAACCACTCATTCCTATTATCAACGTTCTCTGAAAGCCAGTNNCTCCCATCTATCACCGTCTTTCTCATAACGTGAATCTCATTAGGAATATCTGCATTCACTAACATAGCAATTTCTAACCCGATATCTAATGCCTCCTGATTTACATAAGGAAAAGGGGGCTCTTCGTCGGCATCTATTAAACAAGTTTCTTCCTCGAAGGTCTGGTATTCAAAGACCCGGTCTCTATAGTATTCAAATGATGCAGCAGGATCTATTTCTCCTAGTTCTCCTGTCACCGGCCTGATTTTTCTTGAGAATATAGATGTTGGCGACTCTTCTCGCATATGAGATGAGCATCTACAAAATAACTTAGGAGTATCTAGCCTCTGGTGTATTTCTATTCCAACTTTTAGTCCAATATCTCTATAATTTATCATAGACGTACCTTCAATAAAGAAATGTCCTAATATCGCTTGTTTTGGTGATTTCTCCTGCTATGTTTTTCAACATCATACGCTTTACTTCTTCCCTATCTTCAGTATGGCCGAGTACCCAGGCAAGTTTCACGTATGCTACTTCGGGGAGCATATCTTCAACATATATGACACCGGCATTTGATAATAATCTCAAGTTTCTGTACACTAGAGGATGAACTCTTCCGTACAGACATTGAGAGGTCATTACTATCTTTAAATCATCTTCTACAGCTCTTTTTATGTTTTTCAGCCAAGACAATTCCTTTTCTGGAGTAGAAGTAGGCGTATGCCCTAATCCTGTGCCTTCTATCACTAATCCTCTAAATTTATTGTCCACGTAGAAATCTACTATTTCGGGAAAAGATCCAGGATAAGCCTTTATTAAGGCGACTCTTTTCTCGTATTTAGTATCCGGAATAACTTCTTTTTTGTTATCTCTTCTTCTATAGTTTTTGTTTATAATCTCAAATCTTCCGTCCGACCATATTTTTCCAAGAGGAAGATCATTTATAGGTCTAAAAGCATCTCTCCTACTTGCGTGCATCTTTCTTACCTTTGTTCCCCTGTTGATTAGGCAAAAAGTATCGCTGGTCTCTCCGTGCATTACTATAGAGACCTCCGCAATATCAGAATGGCCCGCTACATGAGAGGAGCAGAGTAGGTTTATAGCTCCATCGAAACTTCCTCTATCAGAAGATCTTTGCGCACCTGTCAAGACAACAGGCTTTCCCAAATCTCTGAGCATGAATGATAGAATAGCGGATGAGTAATGCATGGTATCGGTTCCATGGGAAATCACGACTCCATCGACTCCAGAATTTAACTGTTTTGCAGTTTCTTTTGCCATTTTTATCCACTGTGAGGAAGACATATCCTCTGAAAAAATGTTGAAGAGCAACTTTACTTCTTTGAATCCGACTACGTCGAATAGTTCTGGAACCGTAAAAAATAATTCTTCTGGGGTGAATTCTACGCTGACTCCTCCAGTTAAGTAGTCTATTCTACTTGCTATGGTGCCTCCAGTATGTAGAAGCGTTATCTGGGGGAGGTCTAATCTTTTCTCAATTTTTCTCTTAGGAAAACTTTCTAACTCTACTTTTTCCCCTAATCTATCGATTTTCATGGTTTCATCGAATTTTATCCCTATATTGTATCCGCTGTCTAATTTGATAATCAAGCAATGGGAATCTCCTAAATCAACTAAAGCAGGTCTAGGTAATAAGTATCCTTCATAGATTCTTCCCTCTTTCTCGATTCTAACTCTATCTTCAATCTCAATCTTTCTTTCTCTTAACAGAGCGATTATATCTTCAGGATAACCGCCGTAATCTTTTTTTACCATAAACAACACTCAGAATTTAAGATTTTTCACGATCAATTTCTAATTCATCTGGTTTAATAGTATATTTATTCCTGTATTTCTCTTTTATTCCTTCAAGGGTTTCTATTAGTTTTTTGGACTCTTTCTCCATCCTTATGCTTATCTCTTCTATCTCACCTCTTTTCTTTTCTATAATCTTAAGTGTATCGTCATATTCTCTGATTTTATGATAGATTGAAAGTTTGTTTTCAGCATACCTTTTTAGGAGTTCTACCCTCCCGCTACTTATTTCATCCCTGCTAGAGATAATTGATTTTATCTCCGCCTCCCTAGTCCACAATCTTTCGTATAGATCGATCAATTCAGCCTCTAAATTCACCCGCATTTCTAAGAGATCCGAAATTTTTTGGTTGTATTCCTCCATCTGAGTCTTCAGATTCGGAAATCTTCTGAAGAATACGTTATGAATCAACGTTTTGCCTTCTAAAAGAGCAGGAGAAATCATACCAGAGTGGGTTAAATAATTTATGGATGGCTGAATGATTTTTTGAATAAATTTTATTGTAAGCGGGCGATCCCTCTCTTCTATAAAAATTTCAAGGCGTTTTTTATTTTGAAATACAAAATAGGCTGTGAATACTAAGCAAAAAACTGCTATTACTATTAGCAGATATACAGAAGCAACAACAGCATCCATTGAAATTAACCCTTACTGAGTCATTGACATGAGATTTTATAAATGTTTAGTAAATTTTAGGACTAGAGCCGTTATTTGATAAGAGTACATCGGAATAAAATCATCAAAATTTAAATATCTTAAAGTAATAGATTTCTTACATCACCTAGTGAGGGTACTTATGTGCGGAATCGTTGGATACATTGGAGATAGAGAGGCTTACCCGATAATACATGGTTCTCTTAAAAGATTGGAATACAGGGGTTACGACTCTTGCGGAATAGTCACCGTGGATAAGGGCAAGTTTCAACTGAAAAAAGATAAAGGAAAGATCGATGAGGTACTAAAAGATATAAAATTAGAGGGAGAAATGGGTATTGGCCATACAAGGTGGGCTACTCATGGAATTCCTTCCAGAAAAAATGCACACCCATTTTTTGATTGCGAGGGAAAAATTGCGCTCGTACATAATGGGATTATTCAAAATTATGGTGATTTGAAGGATTATTTAATTAGAAAGGGACATCGTTTCTCGTCCGAAACGGACACTGAGGTAATTTGTCATCTAATAGAGGACGAGAAGAAGGAAGGTATAGACCTTGAAAAAGCCGTAAAAAGCGCTCTAAATAAACTAAAAGGCTCTTACGCCATTGCGGTTATTAGCACAGATTTCGATGGAATCATAATAGCAAGAAAAGAAAGCCCTCTTGTGATAGGCGTGGGCAACGGAGAATATTTCATTGCATCTGACATTCCCGCTATACTTAAAGAAACAAGCAGGATGATCATCGTTGAGGACAACGAGTACGGCGTATTAAAAAACAACGGTTTTTTCGTTAAGAGTCTGATAGACGATAAAAAAATAGAAAAAAAGATTTTTACTGTTGATTGGACCCCTGATATGGCGGAAAAAGGCGGATATGACTACTTCATGCATAAAGAGATAAATGAACAGCCGATTGCCATAAGAGAAACCTTAAGAATGAAAGAAAAAGAATTAGATAAGATAATAAAGGCCTTGGATACAAAAAATAACATATTTTTAGTTGCGTGTGGAACATCTTATCATGCTGCAATAGCAGGCAAGTATACATTCTCTAAATTGGCTAACCTTAATACGGACGTAATCATTGCCTCCGAATTTAAGGAGTTTACGAGCGTAGATGAGAATTCAATTGTTTTGACAATATCTCAATCCGGTGAGACTGCGGACACCTTAAACGCTGTTAGACATGCAAAAAATAAAAAGGCAACTATACTAGCGATGACAAATGTTTTAGGGAGTTCTATAACAAGGGAAGCAGATATAGTGTGCTTTACTTACGCGGGTCCGGAGATAGGAGTGGCTGCAACAAAAACCTTCGCAGTCCAGTTAGCATATTTAAGTTATATTGCAATAGAACTGGGTAGAAGAAGAGGAATAATTGATGAAAACATATATCAAAGGCTTTTAGAAGATTTAGAGAATGTTCCAAACCTTTTGGAAGATATTCTATCAAAGCAACATGATATAAAGGAAATTGCCAAGATCTACAAAAATAAAGATGATTTTTTCTTCATAGGGAGAGGAATAAGTTACGCTACTTCATTAGAGGGGGCACTTAAATTAAAAGAAATATCATACATTCATGCAGAAGGATTTCCAGGAGGAGAGTTAAAACACGGCCCCCTTGCTTTAGTAGAGGATAATGTTCCTGTTGTTGCTGTAGTACCTTTAGGCGAGAGTCACGATAGGATGTTAGGAAATATAGAAGAAGTAAAGGCTAGAGGTGCTAATGTAATCGCTATTGCGAGCGAAAAAGATGAAAAAATTGTTAAACTTGTAGATCATGCATTATTAATGCCTGAAATTGACGAGAATCTTTCTCCCATGTTGTATGTTGTACCATTACAACTTATTGCATACTTTGTGGCTGTAGAGAGGGGATTAGATCCGGACAAACCCAGAAATTTAGCAAAATCAGTCACTGTCGAATGAACTTGCAAATTTGTAGAGAAAATATTTTTAATAAGAATAGACATAGTTTTTTTGATTTATATGGAAAGAGTAAAAAGCGGCATTCCGGGTTTTGATGAAATAATTGGTGGAGGCATTCCTAAAGGTTCTACGATTGTTGTCGCTGGAGGACCAGGAACTGGAAAGAGCATCTTCTGTATGCAATTCCTTTACAATGGGGCTTCCCTATATAATGAACCGGGCGTATTCGTATCTTTAGAAGAAAGACCAAATGAGATAAAGAGAGATATGCTGAAATTTGGTTGGGATCTAGATGAAATTGTAGAAGAAAAAAAGTTGGTAGTATTAGATGCTTCGGCATCCAGATTGGGTATTCTGAGCAAAGATAAATATGCTCTGGATGTGGGCTTCAATGTAGACGTTTTGAGCAGAAAACTTACCCAGATAGTGGAAGAGTTAAATGCGAAAAGAGTCGCAATCGATTCAGCAACGATATTAAAGTTACAGATGAAAGATGAATTTGATGTAAGAAAGACTATGCTAAAACTCAACAACCTTTTAATTGATCTTAATTGTACCTCCCTTGTTACTTTAGAGATGCCAAGACAGAGAAAAGACTCACTTGAGTTTGGTTTGGAAGAGTATGTGTTCAGAGGAACGGTTCATCTCTTCTTGGACGATCAGGTGGGTAGGACTCTTGTTGTAAGAAAGATGCGGGGAACAAGACACGCAACAACAAGATATAGTCTACACATAGGGGACAATGGATTGGAGGTAAAACCAGAAAAGATTATTATTTAAAAAAGACGAGAGCAGCAACAACGGCTCCGATATTTTCTACAATGTGCTCTCTTGACACGTATTCAGTCTCCTTTAATTTTAAACCCCTCTCAACTAGCATATTTCTCGCAGCCTCCAATGACCTCATATAACTTTCTTCTTTTGATATATCTGTTTCAGAATTTTCGGTGATCACGCCAATATTATCTTCTGAAAGCGCCACTACTATTGAAGCCGATATTCGTTGGCCAGGGATATCAGATATTTTCTTTGCCAATACACAAGGCATCAACGTACCTGCCTCTATTTTTGGTAGATCAACGATTACGGCATCTTTTGGGAGTATGCTAGATACCTTAATTAAATTGAAGTCTCCTATACCAGCGTTCAATAAAGCATTGTCTAAGGCGTTTAATCGTGTAGCACCTTCTGCAGATCCAGAGACTAAAGTTGCTTTTTTTGGAAGACTCCACATCGATTTCCCTCCAAAACTACCATCTCAACTCACAAGTTCAGGTATTTAAGATTTTTGTGACGTGATGCATAAACTAAACAAAAGAAAAAAATACTACTTAAATCGATTCTATTCCAAAATAAATAAAAAAAGAAGAAAATTAAGCGTTTTTTGCAGTAAATTTAATTTTAAATGTAAAGGAAAAAATATTTATATGTCAATAATTGATTATCTTTCCGATGCATTGAAATTAAATGAAAGGAGGTTGGTAGAGCAGATGAAAACTTTAGGAAAACACCTTATAATAGAATTGTTTGGAGTAGACCAGAAATTACTGGACAATTTTGATAAAATAGAGACTACATTAACCGTAGCAGCAGAAAAGTCAGGAGCAATAGTTGTGGCTAAAAAATTTACGAGGTTCAATCCTCACGGCATAACAGGTGTGGTTATAATTGCAGAGTCTCACATATCTATCCATACTTGGCCTGAACTCCGGTACGCTGCGGTTGATATATTTACATGTGGTGATAAGGTAAACCCTTGGACCGCTTATAATATATTGGTGGATGAGTTAAAACCAAAAAATATTAATGTTACTGAAATCAGTCGGGGAGTGTTTTCTGCTCCGAGGTGAATTTACTTAATGTGGTTCGATGACGAAGTTACCCCATACTATAAATATTCCATCAGGGTAGATAATATACTCTTCCAAGGCAGGACAAGGTATCAGGAGATTAGTATAGCCGAGAGTTCTGAGTGGGGCAAGGTATTGATATTGGATGGAAGGATTCAAGTTACAACCAAAGATGAATACCGTTACCATGAGCCTCTGGTATTTCCTGCAATGTTAACTCACAAGAATCCTAAAAAGGTACTTATTATAGGAGGAGGCGATGGGGGTACATTAAAACACGTTTTGAAGTACCCGGTAGAGCATGTAACCCAAGTAGAGGTTGATGATTTGGTTGTAGAGTACTGCAAGCAGTATATTCCAGAATTAAGTTCTTCTTATAATGATCCTAGAGTAGAACTTTTAATTGATGACGGAAGGAGGTTTTTGGAGAAAAATAGAATGGAGTATGATGTTATAATAATCGATATTACGGATCCTCTGGAAGGAGGGCTCTCATATTCACTTTTCACCAAAGAATTTTACAAATTTGCTTTCAAAAGTTTAACATTTGATGGAGTGATAACAACCCAAGCAGAGTCTCCATACTTCTATTCAGATTTGTTTGGAGCTATTTATAACACAGTAGCCAGCGTTTTTCCAATAACTCTGCCCTATATGGCTTATGTTCCTTCCTTTGGAGAGATTTGGGGTTATGTTATAGGCAGTAAAAAGTATAATCCACTTGAAATATCAAAAGAACAATTAGAAGTTGAAATTAACGATATCGAGACCAATTACTACAGTGAAAAGATCCATAGAGAGATCTTTGCTTTTCCTAAAGATTTGGAGCACAAGATCTCTAATAACCATACAATCTTGAGAGATTCCGCACCATTTTTGCTACCTCGTAGAATAGAAGGGAGATATAAACATAAATGACTTAAATGAGGACTATTTTGTTGAGCAAAAATATATGAGTATTTTTTCCAATAGGGATATTATGATAGAAAGGGTCCCTTTCGGTATACCAGGATTGGATGATTTGTTGGAGGGCGGTGTACCTAGGGGCAGAACTGTATTGGTTACAGGTACAACAGGGACTGGCAAATCGATTCTTGCTGCTCAGTTCCTTTACAAAGGACTCGTAGAGCACAATGAACCAGGAATACTCGTAACTTTGGAGGAGAGGCCATATTTTATCAGGCAAAACTTACTCAGATTCAACTGGCAATTTAAAAAACTAGAAGAAGATGAAAAACTCGCAATAATTGATGCTTCTGCCACAAGAATTGGGTTACCTAGCGATGAAAGACACGTTCAAATAAGACCTTTTGATCTAGACTCTCTCATGGACGGAATACATGATTTGGTTTATAGGTACAATGCGAGAAGAGTTGTAATAGATTCTGTAACAGCGTTGGGCTTGCAGTTTGAGGACGAATTCGCAATCAGGAGAGAAATTCTTCGTCTTTGTAGCCTATTGGAGAACCTCAATTGTACGACCTTAATAGTTACTGAGATTGAGGAGGGGAGTAAACAACTGAGCAAATTCGGTGTGGAAGAATATGTAACCCACGGTACAATCCTTCTCGAACTCGATATAGAAACTGGAAAGAGGTATCTCACGATAAAAAAGATGCGCGGCACCAATCATCCCATAAGTAGGTATCAATTTACGATAAATGAGCACGGAATTAGAATTGGTTCAAAACATTGAAAACCCTATTTTTTAACTATATTATTTGCATAATTTAAGGATGCACGAGTAAATTCTCTGAATATTGGTGAAGGAGAGTTAGGTCTGGATTTAAACTCTGGATGGAACTGCGTTCCCAAAAAGAATGGGTGATCTTTAATTTCTAAGACCTCCATCAATCTACCATCAGGAGATGTAGCCGAGAATAAAAAGTCTCCATCTTGTAGAGCATCTATGAAATCCGGATTTACTTCGTATCTATGTCTATGTCTCTCCCAAATCTCCTCTTTTTTATATATTTCCCACGTCAATGTATCTTTTTTTATTCTTGCAGGATATTTGCCTAGCCTCATAGTTCCTCCTTTGTCTAAGATTTCTTTTTGTTCTGGTAATATATCTATAACTGGATACTTCGTGTTTCGATCTAATTCAGTGCTATTAGCATCTTCCATCCCAAGTACGTTTCTCGAGTATTCTACCACGGCTAATTGGAAACCCAGACATATACCAAGATATGGGATCTTATTTTTTCTGGCGATAGTGATGGCTTTTATCTTTCCTTCTATACCCCTCTCACCAAACCCTCCTGGAACCAGTATTCCATGGAGAAAAGGCTCTAGGCTTTGCCCTTTTTCTATTTTCTCAGCATCTATCACATCTATTTCTGGTCTACACCTGAATACAGAAGCGCCATGGATTAAAGCCTCTTTTATACTTATGTATGTGTCAACAGAATCCGTGTATTTTCCGACTATACCGATCTTAACGGTTTTATTTGCATTTTTTATATTGTTTACGATATCATTCCATTTACTCAAATCATCTCTTTTTGCCCTCAACTTAAGTCTACTAAGTATTATCTCCCCGATGCCCTCCTTTTCGAACAATAAGGGAACTTCGTAAATGTTCTCTGCATCTGTCGCGCTTATGACAGCCCTAGGATCTACATCACAGAATAGACTAATCTTGGATTTTGTCCCCTTTAATAGCATTTCGGGGCACCTGCAAACAATTAAGTCTGGTTGAATACCTATTTCTCTAAGGGATTTTACACTATGTTGCGTAGGTTTAGTTTTTTGCTCTTTTATGGCTCCAACGGTTGGAACTAAAGTTACATGGACGAAGAGGACATTTTCCATTCCTTGTTCAATCCTAAGTTGTCTTACTGCTTCTAAAAAAGGCATGCTCTCTATATCGCCAACTGTGCCGCCTATTTCTACGATTGTGACGTCTGCTCCAGTATTTCTTGCAATATTTTTAATTTGAGTTTTTATCTCATCTGTAACATGAGGAATAACCTGTACCGTCTCTCCTAAATAATCTCCACGCCTTTCTTTTTCAATTACCTTCTTGTAAATAGTTCCTGTTGTAATATTATGATTTTCGGTGAGGTTTACGTCTAAAAAGCGCTCATAATGACCTAAGTCCAGATCTACTTCTCCTCCATCATCTAAAACAAAAACTTCTCCATGTTGAAGTGGATTCATAGTTCCTGCGTCTACATTTATGTAGGGGTCTATTTTAATTGAAGTAACCAATATGTCCTTTGACTGGAGAATCTTTCCGATAGCAGCGGCAGTAATACCTTTTCCTAAGCCAGAAAGTACGCCCCCTGTTACTATAACAAATTTTGGCAACCTATCTCCTCAACATCTTTTATCTTAAAATCGTATTTAATGCTTTCTTCTGTAAGGAGTTAACCGTGTTATAACCGTGAAAGTCTTCTTAATACTCTCTTATCCATTTATCCTATATTATATACGACATTTTTGTTATACAACAATATTGTAGTAGAATATGTAATAAATTACCAAGTTTCTACGATAACCGTCATTATTATACCCTCTTCTCCGTTTATTCTATACTTTAGCATATCAAATGGAGTTTCATTAGGTATTGTTTTGAAATAAGGGTCCTTTATTATGATAGTGTATTTTACTGTCGCAGTAATAATTGTGACTGGGATCTCTTCTATCATTATCACCTCTTTGTGGAATAGGAGTATTTTTCCATCCATTTCCCAATCAAAGGGAGTTGCTAGTTCCCATAACTTCTCATATCCTTCCAAAGCGATAGAAATCTCCTTTTGTGCAATACTTTTAGTTGTTGCCGGACCAGCTACCATCAGAGCTCCTTCTGTCAATTCATACAACTGATTATGGGCAATGAAAGCATTAGAAAATTTGTATAATAATAAAAAACGTGCTGGTATCTTTCTAGACACCCTAATCATATGTTTATAACCTTCTCCTTCCAAAATTTTATAAGAAATTACCTCAAAGGCACCCATATACTTTCCTGAATAAATTTCTCTAAATTCAACTGAAAGGTTACACATCTCTTTTATCTTTTTGTAAAGTTCATTTGGCCCCATTCCCTGCCATGCCATATCTCTTGAGGCAATTAAAGAATTTAAAAAAAGTGTATTCGAAATTTTAGCCCTTTCAACTATAATCGCCCGATGGATTGTTTCGATATTCTTTTCCACCTCTTTTTCTTCCATGATACTTAAAGTAACAAAACTTTTAAACGATATAGAACCCAATAAAATGAGAAAGAAGAAAATTGTCCATCCAAAGTTTGTCCAACCCCTCTCAGACAATGGCAATCAACTCCAACTCCTTATTTAAAGTTTTAATTTTCTCTCTGAAAAAAATAGAAGAAATTTTCTTATTTTTCCCCAGTCTAAAAACCTCTTCATCACCATCTAAAAGAATTAGTGTGAATTCGTATGGTATCTTGGATTTTAATTCCTTTGCCTTCTCTTCAATTAGATCTATTCTACTAGGATAACAGACACTCACCAAATCTAAAAATGAGTATTCTGAACTTTCTATAGACAAAACAGGCTCGTTATATACTATAATTAAAGAATGTAACTTCTCTATATCATCAGTATTTGTATTTAGTTCGATGAGATCTTTGGATACAATAGTAATGCATAAAAAAGAAAGAAGTATGATAAGAACTGTAGTGAGAATATTAAGAGTTTGCATGAATATACACCTGCATTTCGTCTAAAGAGTAGGTTGAATTGTCATAAACAACAATTGGATACTTAAAAATGAGCCCTTCTAAATCTTCTTCTGTTGGTTTTTTACGTAAGACATTAAAGTTCACAGAATACTTCTCAAAATACTCACCCTTCATGATAATCGATTCTTGGCAGGGCTCGAACAACAAAAGATTCAGAAGATTAAATGAGTATAGAGTGAATGCTGAACTCACAACCAATATAAATATTCCTGAGAAGAATTTGTGGGTTAATTCATCTGCTAGAAGCACTTAGGGTAACCCCTTTTTCTTTAATTATCATCAAACTACCTTTAGAGACGCTGAAATTGATAATTTTACATTTTAAATTTTTTTCTACCTCTATTTCTCTAGTAAATCCCTTTATTTTCAGATTCAGTTTGTTTGATTCTCCTACGATTACAAATTTAAAACCGCTAGGAAAATCAAATTTCACCTCTAAGTAATCTATATTAGATGTTCTTACCATATCTACCGAGTCTGAGATTGAATCTAGCAAAAATATGCCTGAATAAACCATCAAAAGATCGTTGAGGTATAATCCAATGAAAAATAAGGCGAAAATTACTATTGATCCGCTTACAATCATACGAACCGAGTCAAGCATAGAGAAACACCAGAATACCTAAAAAGAAACAAGGTGCCAGTGGAATTGGTTTGTAAATAGGCACTTTATCACAATTTTTACTTAAAAAATCTATTTCATTCGAATTCAGTGGTTTACAAGCCCTTACATCAACATTTTTTATGAATGTAAAAGGTTTTACTGGATCTACCCATCCATACTTTCTGCTAAAGCTCTTTGAGAGCATGGCATCTTCTTTTATATCGGATATATCGATCCATGATTCCTTTGATTCATAAAAAAAGGAAAACAGAATAGTTGGAATGATAAATAGATGCTCTTGACTTAATATCAAGACAGAAGAGAGAGATATGAATATAAGAAAAAAGTTGTTGCTCATTTTAATCGAGTATTTTAGTAAAAATGCCATAATAAGACCTAAAACAAAATTAATTGAAATAGAAGCGAATATTATAGAAGAAGAAAGAGAATTGGCCAGTAGATTTAGGTCACTGTACCTTATATCCTTTATCATCCTTATCAAAGAGTATCCCACCACCATAGACAAAAGGACATAAAAAAAAGAAAGCGGGAAGAGGTTCAGCAGGGATATTGAAAGATATAACTTCGAATCTCCGCCAAACATACCGATCTTAAAGAGCACCAGACAAATAATTAAGGAAAGGATAGCGTTGATTTGCCAGTTTTTATGCGAGCAACCTAAAATCAAGGATATTGGCATCGTTGGTAGAGTTATCCAGTTGGGTATTCTGTTCCATCTAACATCGAAAAAAGAAGCGAAAATTAAAATAAAAATCGCAAACGATATATTCAGCATTGAATCACTTCAATGCTTTTTGACTGGCTTTTACACCTTCTTTTATTATGGTCTCAGCACCTTTTTTTGCCTTCCCAATCACATAATCAGCAAACGCCAATATGATGCCCATAATCGCTATGCTAGCAACAATACCTATTACTGTCTTTACATCCATGCCTCTGTCATCTTTTATTAGTTCTTTTATCATTTTATCACCTTTAAATAGTTAATAATAAGATTTGATCAAGTTTTGGTATGATGCTGTCAATTATTGGAAAATAACACAAATTTTAGAGAGAATTAAAAAAATCAAAAAAGAGAAAACTCCTTTGGCTATTATTTCAGTTTTTAATTATTGAGTTCCAATAAAAATATTCAAGAGAAGGTTCTTACAGAAATATAATGTATGTTGAAGTTAGATCCTAACAATGCAACATCTATCAAAGCTGTTGATTATTTTTATAGAATTTTTAAAAAGGCATGGAAAAAGATATTTTGTCCTATCTGTAATGGATCGGGTAAAGCAAGTTGTAATTGCAAGGATGGTTTACTATCACCGGATTTAGAAGGTGCAAGCTACGGCTCTGATAGTGTTCTAAGTAAAAAAGAGGGAAATTATTTCATTACGATTAGGGACATAAGCGTCAGAAATAAAGGTATTTCTGGGAGTGCAGAGCTTAAAATTACAGCAAAAAATCGATACAGTGGCAATAAACTTTTTGAACACGTTGAGAGGGTTAGATTAATTAACGGTGAGAATCGCTTTGAAAATGATTTTGTGGTAGATTTAGGCGATTTAAATGAATTGAGAAAATTAGTGGGAAGAGAGCCAGAAAGTGATGATATATTGGCTAATGTATCGTTTAACGAAGTTAAACCAAAATTTGAATGCCCAAAATGTAATGGAAAAGGTAAGGTAGATTGTTGGAAATGTGGCGGTAAGAGGCTCAAATATTATGCGAAATAGAAAATATACTAATTTCTCTGAGAAATAAGACCTACAAATTGTTTTAAAAGTAATGATTAACGTCAGTTCTTTGGATCCCTAAACTTGACATACCAATGTTGTCCGCTGCAGAAAGGTTTGTTTTTTGAATGACCACACCTACAAAGAGTGTAATGTTCTTTTGATTCGGGTTTTGAACCATAAGGATCTTTGAGTTCGGGACCACCAACGACATCGTACGGTCCATTTTTTGAAACTATAATTGCGGGCTCACGGTCATGATCCTTGTAGAGAACCCCATCTTTAGTATAACTTAATGCTCCAGAAGGACACATTTTTATAACTCTTTCGATCTCTTCTGGACTCGCACCATTAGGATCTATCCATGGTTCTTTTCCTAATCTAAAAACAGAAGGCAAATTGTCAGAACAATTTCCCCTATGGGAACAGACACCCCTATTATCATGTATAGTTATTTCTTTACCTTCAAAATTATCCAACTTATCAGGAACTCTATCATCCTCTTTCTTGTCAGTAAACCCTATTTTTAGATGAGTCCTATCACAAAAAGGTTTATTATTTGAACCGCCACATCTACAGAGGTACATTTCGGGTTTAGTCTCAATATTCTCTCTTCTGGAATTTTTAAAATTAGTAAGATTTTGAACTCGATATGGCCCGTTTTTTGTTGGTTCAATTTTTGATTTCTTCTTAATCATCTTAGTTACCTCATTCAAAATATTCTTCATCAATATAGCAATACTTCCAATCTTCAAAAGGTTCAAAAGATTGAATGATAGGGTGGTTCGTATCTTGGAAGTGTTTTCGTGCATGCTTGTTTTTTGAAGAATCACAGCATCCAACATGCCCACAAGTTAGACATATTCTCAAATGAACCCAACTATCTCCTGTTTTTAAACAATCTTCACAACCATCAGCACTAGGTTTAACTTCTTTAATTTGATTCATATGATCGCATGTCATTTCATTACCTTTTATTTCAAATTAACCATAGTGAATGACTTTACAATTTATATTTTTATGAATAACACTCACCCTCATAAACATNNTATATTTTTATGAATAACTTTCACTACCAAACAATCCAACATATATATATCTAATCCAATCTAATCTCCAATCCTATGATCAAGGCAGTCATCTTCGATGCAGACGGAACTCTATGGAAGGGTGATTCCTTTATGATGAGGCCTCCATTTGAGAAGATATCAGAGTATATGGTAAAAGATGAACGAGATAGGGAGATCATTTTGTTTGAAGGAACTCGTGAACTGCTCGATTTTCTAACGAAGAAAAAAATTTTCGTAGGACTAGCATCTCAAAATTTTTTCGATACTATCTTCGAAATTATGAATCTTCTTGAGATACAACATTATTTTACTGAGGATATCGTGCTTGTAGATTGGGCAAGCAAGATAATGATGTTCGATAAGATTTTAGCGTCTGATTTCCTATTAAAAAATAATATCGAGCCTGATAACATAGTATTTGTCGATGATAATGAATCAGAAAATTTAATACCTGTAAAGAAAAAGTATCCCAGTATAAAGACCATATTGGCGAAGGAAAACCTTTCACATATAAAAGAGATAAGGGAACTTATAGAATAGGGAGAGATAATCAAAAAATTAATAGGTACCCGGTACTTCCGGGACCTCTAAAGATTCAAGATCTTTAAGAGTCGAATCAAATTCTTCCAATAGATCTAAGTCCTTCTCTAAATCGTCGATTTCTTCTAATATGTTTTCTGATACAGGTTTTTCCTTAACTGAGGTTACGCAACCCGAGAAGAGTGCCAATATCAGCATTATTGCCAATGTTATTCGCAAACTCCTCATTTTTCTGACCCTCCGCGCTTGCTCAAGACATCTCTGAGTTTATCCACGAATTTCTTGAAATCCTTCCTTGCGTCTCTTAGTTCTTCTATTGTTCCCTCATAGTTTTCTTGCTCATAGTAGTTCTCTGCAGAATTTACATGATCCTTTACTTTATCCAAACTGTTTCTAAGATCCTGAACATTGGTTCCGTCTTCCTCAAGTTCGTCGAGAACATTTTCTGATCTCTCTATTATGTTCTTTGATTTGTTGAGGATTTTTTCCAGTCTTTCCGCTAAAATATCCTCTCTAAGACCTTTTGCAACATCTCTGAATTCTTTAAATAGATCATTGATCTCTTTAGAGACTTCTCTTATCTCTTTCACGTTCTTGGCATCAATGGCATCTTTTAATTCAACCTTCTTTGTCTCTACTTCTGAAAGGATTTCTTCCAGTTCTTCTGTATCTAAATCTTGATCTTTCGCCTTATCTATGAAATCTTGGGCTTTAGAAATCATTTGATCAATTTTCTCCATCATGAGATCCTCTAAGGCGTTATAAGCTTCATCCTCTAATTGATCAAAGTAATCCTGATTATCCTCTAGAGCTTTCTTAATTTCCTCTCTTAACTCTTTACCGTAGCTCATTAACTCTTCGTCCTCTCTAACTTCTTCTATGAACTTTCTATCGGCATCTTTCAAGCTTTCAAGGGCTTTTTTGAATTTTTTGTTGTCCCCTTCTTTAGCAGCGTCTTCCAGTTTATTGTACTCATCTACAAAATCATCTCTTTGTTTCTCTAACTTTTTTGTATCGATTCCCTTGTCCTGCGCGAAGTTTATAGTAGTATCCATGGCTACTAGTCGTTTCTCGATGCCTACCCTTAGCATAAGGTACTTGACGTTCAATACATCTGACTGACCTTCTTCTGCAAGAACCGCCGGCATCATGCCAACGAGATATATTGACAGTACCAGCAAAACCTTCCACCTCATTTTTTCTCACTCCTTTTTTAATTTTCTTTGTAATATTTTTTGTTTTTACCATAAAAAAGCTTTATGACCTAAAATTATGTTTTTAATCTTTTATCTTTATTTATTTTCTTTTATAAATTTTTATAAGGAGTTATTTTCTTTATTGGTTGTTATATAAAGCATATCTGATAAGAGAGTAATTGTTACATTTTACAAATGGGAGTCGAAATTCTTATATCGTATAACTCGAAAACTCTATGATACTTAATTGGGGAGGAGGTTCTATGGATAAAAAACGGATTCGGATTCTCTCAATACTTGCTCTTTTGTTGATTGGGCTTGTTTTCTTATCCGGATGTGCGGGAGCCAAGGAAGAGAAACCTGCTGTAAAGCCAGCAGAAAAACCAGAGGTACCTGCTGAGAGAAACACATTAGGTGACTTCCTCGGAAGGCTGACTAAACCCTCTGGATATAAAGCAACCTATCAGATCACAAGCGGAGGTCAAACGTCTACAATGACCTATTACATAAAGGGTGAGAAAATCAGGATGGATTGGAGCGATCCCAGTACTAATGCAGAAGGCAGGTGGGTTGCAACGGAGACAGCAACTTATATCTGTTCCAGATCTCCTGGACAACCATGGATGTGTTTTGGCGGAGAAGAAGAAGAACCAGAGGAAGTTGAGGAACCTCAGTGGGAATCTACTGTAGAAGATCTTGAAGAAGTAAAAGAAAACGTTTTCTACGATGGAACGGAAAGAATCGCAGGTGTGAATGCATACTGCTACAAGTATGTTTTTGGCGATTCATCGCAAAGAGCATGTTATCACCCCAGTCTACTAATACCGCTTCTCGTTGAGGCAAGAATTGCGGGCACCCCTGAATACAAAATGATAGCCACTTCTGTAGATTTAAGTGCGCCGGCAGATAGTGTTTTTGTTCCACCGGCTCAGCCCATGACCATGGAAGAAATAATGAAGCAGTATGGACAAGGATAATGTGGGTTACCTACTTTTTTCTTATTTTTTTATCAATAATATAAAAATCCTAATTTCTTTTATTTCAAACTTCATTCATGGTTATGTGCACTTTCTTCTCGAGACTCCAATTTTTCTACCTCGTCTCTCTCAAAACTCTCTATGTACTTAATTTCATTTAATTCATTAAGATGCTTAAGTGCATCGCTTGCTGCTGCCAACTTTATATGAAGAGCTCTTGGATGTAATTTAACCTTATCTGTTAAGTTTATGTAGGCTATTCCATTCTCTATTTTTATCTCAGATATACCCTCTGTGTCCCCTAGATGTAACTCTAAAACTGCTTTTATCTTCTCTTCAAGATCCTCTATCTTTTCAATTATTTTGATATCGTAGATTATATTTTTACCTGCCATTTCCGGATTAAAATCAACCCTTACCCTACCTCCACTTACAGTTTGAACCTTTGCGAGTTTTCCGTCAATTGTCAACTTCATTCCTGGAAATGGTTTGAGTTTTTGTTTTTTAAAGAAGCTAAGAGGTATTATTTTGACAAAATCATCTCTTCTCTTACCGAATCCTTTTTCAGGCAACACTTCTATCTTTTTTTCTTCATCGACTTCCATGCCTACAAGCGATTCATCCAATCCTTCTATTACGTGCTTCGCGCCTACTATGATTGGAGCCGGTTTATAAACCCTGTCCTCATCGAAGATATCTTCTTTCTTTGCGACATCTTCATCGTTGAGGTCAAATATCTCGTTAGTGTCCTTAATCCTACCTACGTATTTAATCCTGATGAAATCTCCTTCTTTAATGCTCAATCAAACCACCCTTTTTTAATTTTATTCAATCTACTCGGTTTTTACCACCTTCAATACTTCGTCCATTATAGTAATTATCTTGTCAATCAACCACAAAACATCTTCTCTATTGTGTTTTATACCTTTATTTATGAGCAATAATTGCTCTAAAATATAAATAACATCATTATCTAGTTCTAATGCCTTAATCATATCTTCTTTTGCATTTAAAAGAAAAGGAGACGCCTTTACGAAATCATTAACAGCCTCCTCATATTTGTTTTTTTTAAGATTACTCAATCCAGATAAAACGTTTGTAGAGGCTTTTCCTAAAGCAAAAAGATTTCTACCGCCTTCTTTATGAAAATTATAACGTTCCTTACGGAGTTCTAAATACTTATTTTGCAGAGAAGTTTCTCTGCCATTAAGTTGCATGATTCTTTGGTACTCTTTTTTGTATAATTCACTGGCAAATCTCTTTTCGAGCCTGCCCATCAACTCCTCAATTCTATCAATATCCATAGGCACACATCCTATCATGCTAAAGAGGAATTTTTATATATTTCCCTCATGTCGCATGCATAATAGGAATAGAAGAAGTAGAGAGTAGCAACATAATGAAAACCAAAACAGACGCTATCTTGCGAAAACTCCCAACATCGCTTACTTCGTCTAAAGGACCGGGGTGCCCGACATGATTCATAAAGATAATTATAAGAACCCATAGCCACCAGCCCATGGCCAACATCATCAATGCAAAGAGCAAGGTAAAAAGTTGAGTTTCTTTTTTGTTTAGGATAGAAGTCCATATATGTCCGCCGTCAAGTTGACCGGCAGGAACAAGGTTTAGCATCGTGATTAGTAGACCAAATAACCCAGACCAAAATAGTGGATGTGCCTTAATGATAGCATCTTCTGGAACTCTTCCTAATATGAGTTTTTGAAGAATATTCAATGCTAAAGGTAAGGAGATAGAGCCTAATTGAGGAAAGTTCACGGGCGGCAACTCGAACATAAATGCACTTTCCATGTTAGATTGTGTTGTTATCTCTGAATGGGCTATTCCCAAAGCCAAAACTAAAAGGGAGATTACGAAACCCGCTAAAGGACCGCTTATCCCTATATCAAATAGAGCCTTCTTATTTGGTATGGGAGATCTCGTGCTTATAATAGCGCCAAATGTGCCGAGGGGCATAAAAGGCGGCGCAGGTATGAAGTAGAGGCTTGATGCTACACCATGTCTCCAAGACATATATGCATGAGCCATTTCATGTGCGCCAATTACTGCGAGTAACGAAACAGCGAACAATATGGCATTTTCTATCTTTCCGTTAGAGAACCACATATATCCAGCGAGAGTACAAGTTCCAAAGGTTAATATGAGTAGGCCAATATTCCACCTAATCCCTTTCCCCTCTAATTTCATTTCGTGGGGTGAAACATTTAGAGTGATTCTATCGCTATCTTTGCGCCCTTGCCTTAGCCATGGGATATAGTTTAATGATCTAAGTTTTTCATATACACTTAGAAAACGATTTTCCGTGTCACTATCTTCTTTAAGAGTAAAAACTACTCCGTTTGACCTGAAGACATATTCTTGAACGGTGAATTCTTTGTTTACTATTTGTAGAATCTTTTTAAATTCTTCCGAATCCAAGACTTCCTCAACGTCTTCCTCGTATATCTTTGTTATCCTAGCATCTTCTTTTTCGCATTCAGGACATCTTTCTGGCTTTCCTATATAGTCTCCAGTTTTAAATTCCCGAATGAGGCTGTTTCCACATAAACATTGAATTTCAACTAATGTCTTCACGTGCTTCACCCATAATTTCAATAAAACCTTTATTAGCGTCTATTTTTATTCTTTTTCCCTTAATATAGGACAATTCTTTATTTAAATTGTCTAACATTGGAATTTGAGAGATTACGGCACCTATTGCTACAATTGGCTCTGAATATTGATTTATAATTGCCGAAGGCGCAATTCCACTTTTTTTCAACTGATACATAACGTATGAGCCTACTGTTGATCCTATCCCATGAGGGAACACTAAAATCTTTCCAGAAAGGTTCCTACCATACAATTCATGATTTTTGTTAATTATATTTCCGTTTTTAGGATTGACATCTCCTAAAAATGATATGGGGGTACTTGAATATAAAACATCCCCTTCTGCCATGCCTCTGCTAATTATTCGTCCTTTTATTATTTCATTCCTAAACTTATGCACTCTTTCTCATCTCCGAGGTATACATCAACATTACACATAGTGGGCGCGTATATGCAGGCCTTTGTCGAATTCGTTGCTATAGACTTGATGCCCATTTCTTCTATAGGCGAAACAACCATGCAGGTATCAGCGATTATTTTCGCATTTTTCTTCTTCAACGAATCGTTCAGACCAATCCTTTCTGCCAATTTCTTTGTGTGATAGTTGGTAAAGATCCAAACTTCGCAAAGTGGCTCATTTTTTTCTAAACAATTTTCTATCTTGATTATTTCATTTATCGTGCAATGAGGACACCCAAAGGTGATTAAATCTATTTTATCAGTGTTTCTAAAATTGTTTTGTTCCTCCTTCAATTCTTTGTTCGTAACTTCTATCTTTTCTAATTTATCGAACTCTTCTTTCCATTCTGGGGTGACATCCTTGGCATGAAATAAGGCTATAGATCCAGATGCGCCTAAAGAAGCGCTCAAAGATTTTAAATCTTCTAAAGCCGGTCTCTCTGAAAATATAAAAGCTGGTTGCATCGTTATTTTTCCGACATGGTAGCCTAAAACACCATACATATGCGTTTTCAAATCCTCTTTTACTTCGATCAAAAAATCAGCACCTCTAGTTTCCTCCAAGTGGAGACCATAATTTGGGGTTTTTCCAATTAATGCGCTTGCTAAAGAGCTCATACCTCCCTCTCTATTTGTTCTAGCCCCCAATATAGAGTTTGCAAAGACTATAGCAGAAGATTCACCCCAAGAAACATGCGATTTATATGAGGGTATGTTACCGATCAAGTAAGGCGTGCACGTACAGCTGAGTTGGATACCCATCCTATCGAAACATTTGAGGATCTCTAATTGCTTTGAAGCAAATTCTGGACTCACATTCATACTTTCCCATTCTTCTAAATCCATTCCCGCTGGATTTAAAGTCGTAGGAACTTTTACTTTTGCGTCTCTAGAGAATTCATCCAGGAATTCGAATCCAGCATTTCCAATAGTCTTATAAGATACACCAGAAACTTGGGCGCTTTCTATATCGATTAGATCCAAAGCGCCGTATATGTCTCCTAAGGCTACTAAAATCTCCATTGCTTTCTGTCTTGCGAAGCCTTGCTCTCCTTCCAGTATTCTTGCTTCTTCTTTAGTTAAATACATCAATCTTCACTCCAAGGTATCCTGGCAATTTCAAATCTCTCGGGAGGAATAAAAAAACTCTTCGTAGCATCTATACCAACTTTGGTAACCAGAGAAGTTATTTGGTCTCCCACGGGATCAAGGCTGGATCCTCTTATTTTTGGAAATATGTAAATGTCCTCGTCTCCCTTTACTCTCGTTGCTATCGCATACTCTATCATCTTATCGTTAAAGATGTCAATATCTTCATCTACAACAACGACGTGTTTCAGGCTTGGATGCGCGGAAAGAGCAGCGAGTATAACGTTTTTTCCGTCCCCTTCAGTTTGTTTTTCTATCGAGACAATCGCATGGAACCAGTAACAACCACCTTCAGTTAACCTAACTCCTTTAACTGTAGGAACAGTATTCTCTACTGCCCTTAAAATCCTTGGTTCTTGGGGCAGACCCATCAAAAGTTGATGTTCTCTACCTCCCGGCAAAATTGTTTGATAAATGAGATCTTCTCTGTGCATTATGCATGTAAGTTCTATAATTGGTTCGTCCCTTATTATATCGTATGTACCGGTTACATCCACGAGCGGACCTTCTGAATGCCTCTTTTCATTTAGAATTTTTCCCTCCAATACAATTTCAGCCTGAGTGGGAACTTCTAAATCAACTGTATTACATTTAACACATTCGTATTCATGCAATCTATTAGCAACCTCTAGTTCATCGGTGTCGTAAGGTATAGAGGATGAGGCGGTGAGAATAAAAGCGGGATGGACGCCGATAACTATTGCAATTTCCGTATCCTCATTATTTTTTGCGTTCACACCAAATATCTTTTTTAGATGTCTTGGCACGATGCGAATACCTAATTTGTCTTTATCTAATCTCATCAACCTATGTATGGATGCATTTCTTATACCGGTATCAGGATCTTTGGCAACTACAATTCCAGCCGTGATAAAATGACCGCCATCTTTTTCATAATGTTTCAAAATCGGCAGCTTATTTAAATTCACATCTTCGTTAATTATATCTTTGATAGGCCCGTTATTAACTATTTTAACCTTTTTTGGAGAATCGAAGGCCTTCGATAGATGTTTTAACAACGTATTTTTATTTACATTTAATGCCTGAGCGATCCTTTCTCTGGTGGAGCATACGTTTCCTACGATCTTTATACTATTGCCCTCTATATTATAGCCCTCTACATTTTCGAAAAATACGACGTTATCCTCATTCTTTTTCAGGTAGTAAGGTATTTCATATATCGTGGATACTTTCTTCTTGACATCCAAAACTTCTCCACTTTCACGAAAAGATTCAATTATGCTTCTCACAGATATCACCGTGATACAATGAAAGGTATTTACTCTCTCATATTTGATTTACCCCAAGTTTTGGTGTTTAGATGGAGGATTGATGAGGGTATATATGTATATGTCGGGTCTGCTTTGAAAAATGGTTTTTTAGAATCCCGAATTAAAAGACATCTATCCCGTACAAAAAAAGTTTTTTGGCACATAGATCACATCACAACCAGAAAGACACCCTTTGCAGTCGTTTATGCTTATACAAAAGATA